>ERZ795051.5604-NODE-5604-length-10917-cov-4.890352_pt1 | contig 10917 bp, 14 predicted proteins | sample MGYA00375135_ERZ795051 | MGnify/ENA primary metagenome ERZ795051 (study PRJEB30180, sample SAMN05720222) | activated sludge metagenome | isolation source: Anaerobic digester | place: Japan | collected 2015-05-26 ... | reverse complement strand
ATCAATAGCTTGTTGATTTTCATCAATAAGTGTATCTAATAAATCTTCATTTGATTCTGAATATGTAAATATGTGCATGTGAGACATTCTTTCAAACAAAATATCATTATTCCGTAAAGATGTACTAAAATAAACAAGAGACTTTTGTAAATCTAACAAATCTGTAATATCTTCATTACGTTGATGTTTTTCTAATTTTTCTTCTAAATAATCAATTTGTTTAGAAATATCTTTTAAATAATTCAAATAGGTTCTTGTAGCTAAAAGCAAAAATCTTAAAAAAAAATCAATTTTTTTAAAATAAATTTTTCTTGTTTTTATTTTTTCTACAATTTCATTTTTTTTAAAAGAAATTGTAATCAAATAATCTTTTGAAAGAAAAATTCCAATAGGAATAGTTGTATAAACATCTTTTTCTTTTTGTGGTGTTCTTATAATAATAAATGTATATTTCTTTTCTTTTTCAATAATTGGTATTTCATCCAAATCTTGCAAAGACAAAATATTTTCTTTAAATGAAAGAAACTCATCTTTTGGAATTTTAAGTAAATCTGCTAATATTAAAATATCTTGATCATCAGGTACAAATACATTTAACCATGTTTTTTCTTCTGGTTCTTTTAATATTTTTAAACCATTTGGTGTTGGTCTTAATATTTCTATCATGTACAGTCCATTTTTGTTAATAAAATTTAAACAACAAATAAAAAATAAATCAAAATATATATAAAATGATCTGTATAAAAAATAAATATAAAAAAAATTATAAAAAAAATTAATTAAAATTTTGAAAAAAAATAAAAAGATAAAATATGGCAAAAGGAACATCAACAATTTTATTTTTAATAATTGGATTAGCTATTGGTTTCTTAATTGGTTGGCTTGTATTTGGGGAAATTACACAAACAGGAGAAGCACGAGTAGCTATAGGAGCTATAGGAAATTCAACAACAGGAAAATCAGCAGCAAATTCAAATCCAGGATATACACAAATAGATAACATAGAAAAACCAACAAATAATACAATTCCAATATATGTAATAAGACAACTACCTAACACTAATGAACTTCAATGTTTAGGACATAATAAAAATTGGGTAAAATTAGACATCACAACCATTAACGAACTAAATAATAAATTGCATAGCAACCTTTGTAAAAACATATTAGACACAACAGATATAGACACAGGAAGTATAGACACAGGAAGCATTGTTACAAATAATGCTACACAAACGCGTTAAATAAAAAAATGTTATTATTTATTAAAAAAACAAATTATTATTTGTACACTTGTAGAAAAATTAAAACTAAAAAAACTATTTGAATTCTCTCACAAGTGTCAAATTACCTTTATTATCGTATGCACCCAAACCAATTGTTTCTAAAGCAGGAATTATTTTTCTTTTAGGAAAAAGCTTCTTCAAATTATAAACACCTGCATCACACGCTAAAACAATGGTTACATCACCATGAAGTTCATCTTTTTTAAGCATATCATAATTACAAGCAGTCCCTATTAAATCCATATCCACAACATTAAAACCATCTTTCTTTAGTCTATTTGCAAGATTCTTCATTGCCTTCTCCCCACCTGTTTCACACATAAGTGCACATACATTACAAGAAACAATACCTATTTTGTCTTTTTTATTTAATTGCTGTTTAAGTAACCCATATGGTTTCATTTCAGTTATAATCATCAAAAATCACCTAATTTATCCTAATTTATCAATCTATTTCATTATACAACAATATTATAAAAACACAAACATTTAAATATATTTTGTTATTTTATAATTATGTAAATATATTAACAAACAAGGTAAAAATATGAACATATTAAATTCAATAGGTTTTGATCCTTCACTTTTAGGTGCAGGGGCAATGGGTGCAACAATTGGGTTTATATTAGGAGTATTAATTGTATTATTTTTTATAATATGCATCATTGTATATTTATACAAATGTTGGGCATGGTACACAATTGCAAAAAAACTAAAATATAAAAATGCATGGCTTGCATGGATACCAATTGCACAATATTTTTTATACCCTATATTAGCTAAAAAAGATTGGGCATGGGGTTTTATTGTATTACTTCCTTTAGTATTATTACCATTATTAATAATCCCAATTGCAGGAATAATTATATTTTCTTTGGGATGTTTAATAGTAACTATACTTAAAATAATTTGGAGTTGGAACATATTTGAACAAAGAAAATTCAATGGTGCGTTAAGTTTATTATTATTAATACCAATAGCAGATTTAATAATAATTGGAATTATTGCTTGGAGTAAATAAACCAATTATCCAAAAATGTTCAAGTTAATAGCAAAATCTTTTTTTTGATTTATTAAACAATAGCCAACATACAAAAGAATATATTTAAAAACTTATTCACTCAATATAGTTATATGGTGCCAGATATAATTTTATGGAGTATCCTTGTATTGGGTACAATAATACTTACATCAAAAATAGTATCACAAACCACCTCATTAATTGTGACAGGCGTTGGCTTAATTGTCAGCATATTTGTTTTAAACAATGTCTTATTGTCTGTATTATTCTTTTTATTGCTTGAATTTTTTATAATAAGCGACACATATAAAATAAAAGACTATGGAAAAGCAGTACTAAAGACACTAGAAATTGACTTTGTAATAATAATTGCAGGCGTAGGCCTTTATGCTTTATATTGTATAATATAAAAAAAAATTTCTTTTATTTTAGAAAATTTCTTTTATTTTATTTCTTTTATTTTTATTAAAATAGAAAATTTAAATTTTAATATATAACTTATAAACATTATATTTATCTTTTGTCATCTTCCTCATATCACGAATACCAATATTAATCTTTTTCACTTTTGTATTCCAAAAACTATGCATATCTTTTGTTGTTGACTCCCCTAATAAAATAGAATTATTATAACCAATAGATTGAATCTTTGTTGCTACATTTATTGGTTCTCCAATTAAATCTAAATGTTGTTTTAATTTTTTATAACCAACAACAACCCTCATCACTTCTCCTGAATTAAGTCCAATTCTAAATTGAATAGGAGGAAGTTTATATTTCTTTAAAAGTGGAGTAAGATACTTAATTATATATTTTTTAACTGCATAGGCACAATATAATGCATTATCATGCATTCCACGTACATCTGGTTCTGGAAAATATGCCAAAATCCCATCACCCATATATTTTAAGACATACCCATTGTAATTATAAATAACCTCTCCTACACCTCTAGAAAAAACAGAAATCAATTTAGATATTTCTTTTAAATTTAACTCTTGACTCAAATATGTTGATGAAACAATATCAATAGATAAAAATGCCATAAACTTTGTATCTACCTTAAGTTTAGAAATATATTCTTCACTCAAATCAATATACTTATAATAGCGTAAAAAATCATGATCATTTAACCAATATTCTGTATCCTTATATAAATTTTCAAAAAAAAGATCCTCATTTGGCTGTTTAGGAATGGTGCCTGGTTTTAATGATTTTAAAAACTCTTCTGCACCTTCGTTTAAGTAAGTTTTCTGTTGTAATTCTGGTAACATAAATAATTCATTTCTCATTTTTTACATATAAGTAAATATCAATACATTAAAGTATTACAAAAAACAAGCTCTAAAAAAAGTTTTTATTTGAAATAAAAAAATATAAAACTCCATAATATTTTTTGAACTAAATATTTCTATCTATATATCTATACAATATCAATTATATATATATCAATTAAGAAAAACATTTTTAAAATGTATTATTTAAAAATTTAAAATAAACACTAATGGGTGCCTAAAACATATGGCCGCGTATATAAATATTTTTCATTTAATTTAAACAACTTATTTTCAGATTTAGAATATTCATAAACAATAGGCATGCCTGTTGCTAATTCTAAAAATGGTATATCTTTATCTGAAATATTATCTATATATTTAATAATTGTACGAATAGTGTTACCATGTGAACAAACCAATATATTTTTTTCTTGTTTAACATATGGATAAATTACTTTTTCAAAATAAGGCACTGCACGCTTATATACATCCTTTAAACATTCACCACCAGGTGGCCTTACATCATAACTTCTCCTCCACAAAAATACTTGTTTTTCACCATATTTTTTTGCAGTTTCTTCTTTATTTAACCCTTGCAGCTTGCCATAATATCTTTCATTCAACGCATCTGTTGAATATATTGGCACTTCTTTTTTTACTTTATCTTTAACATGTTTAGACCATTCTTTTCTTTTTTTATTAGTGTGTTCAAAAATACCAACATAATTATCTTCGAATTCACTTAAAATTGTAGAAAGACATTGGGTAGCCCTAATTAATTTAGAAGTAAAAGCAATATCTAAGTCTATATTTTTTATATACTTTGCACACTTAATTGATTCTTTAATACCATTTTTACTTAAAGAAACATCTACCCAGCCTGTAAATTTATTATCCAAATTCCAAATAGATTCTCCATGTCTTACAAAAATTAAATAACTCATAAATATTCTATGTTCCTCTTTTTTATTAAAAAATAATAAACAAATAAAAATAAGAGAAAACATTTAAATAATCTTCTTTTTAATAACTGCGAAATATACATAAAAAAAGAAGGTTTATAAAAATATCAGTTCTAATATTTATAGGTATAGGGATTTGGAGCTTTTCCTAGAGAAGTTTTTCCGTAAGGAAAAGTAACAGTTGAATCCGAACTGAAGTCGTTTGGAATCTTTCTAGGTAAGATGCTTCTGCAAGGAAGCTACACACTGGATCCAAATTTATCCCCTATACCTTTTTAATAAATCTAATTTTGCTTTTTATCTTTTTTATTATCTAGACATTTATTATCTACATGTTTTTATATAAATATAGGCCCATAATAACACATGAAATATTGGACAAATTTATTTTTGCAAAACATTATTTCTTGGACAATTTATTTTTTACTAAAAATTAATTAAAAATTAATTTATTAAATAATAAATTATTTAAATAATAAATTACTTAAATAATTAACAATTAATTAAAACTAATTAAAAACTCTGTTTTTAAAATAATTGGATATTATATAATATATACAATAGATAGTTCTGGTTCTGTGGTCTAGTGGTTATGACATTGCCTTCACATGGCAAAGATCCCCAGTTCGAATCTGGGCAGAACCATTATATGTATAAAACACAGATTCAAATGGTTATAAAAATAGGCAAATCGTCAACAAATAAAAAAATGCATTACTCTGTTGGGGCAATTATTGAAAAAAACAAGAAATATCTTATTATTGACAGGGCAATATTTCCATATGGTTATGCAGGAATTGCTGGACACATAGATATTGAAGACAAAACTCCTGGATATGCAATAAAACGAGAAATAAAAGAAGAATCAGGGTATAGTGCAAAAAATTGTAATTTACTTTTCAAAGAAGAGATAGAAAATAATCCATGTTCAAGAGGGGCAAGTACACATTATTGGTATTTATACAAATGTGAAGTCTCTGGAAGAATAAAACAAAACAAAAAAGAAACAAAATCAATAGGATGGTACACAAAACAACAAATACAAAAACTTTACAAACAAAAAAAACTAGAACCTGTATGGGAATATTGGTTTAAAAAATTAAATATCATTTAACTTCTATTATTTTTGTTAATACCCCTACTATAAACCAGTGAAAAATAACTTTTTTTAGATTTTACTTGTCTATTTTCTTTATTCTATTTTTTTCTTTTCATTTTTTTGTCTCATTTTATTATATTTGTTTTTTAAGGGATTAAACTAAATTGAAAAAAATGAAAAAAATGAAATATCTGGACATTTACTATGCTTCAAAAAACATATATAAAACATAAAACATAATATATAAAATAATATAAAATTTTTTAGAAAATTTTTTAGAAAATAAGATAATATAAAATAAATTAAATATACATAACAACTATGTGACAAATATTAAAGACATAAAAAGTTTTACAAAAAAGTTTTGCAGAACTGCAGAAAAAATAGGAAAATTAAGCATTTTCTAAAGATTTCTTTATTTATAGGCGTAGATTCGGCATAAGAATCATTATACGGAATAGATTTTTAACCAATTTAGCATAATTTTTTTAATTTTCGCCACAGCATGGGCAAGATACAGCACCACAACACACACAAATTCTTTCAGAAGAGGTTGACGTAAACAATGGACTTCCTTGAACTAAAAATCCATATTGGAAAAAACCAGACTGATTAGCAACACATTGTTTTTCCATAGAAATTAATGTAGTACAAAGACCAGAAATTTGCCAATTGCTTTCATAACCAGTAATATTATTGATATATGTACATTTTGCCCAACAATAATCAGGATCAATTATATCTTTTTGCTCTTTTTGAGAATGTGCGGCAATATAACTTTCACCAATAGTTTTTGTTTCACCAAAAACTAACCACCCAATCAAAAAACCAACAACAAATGCAATGACAATAATTAATACCAAATTATAACCTTTATTTGAAACCATTTGCTTCACCAAATTTACATTTCATAATATCTTATATATATGTATTACACCAACACATTTATTAACATATATTAACGTGGCCAAATATAACATGTCCAACAAATCATGTGTGTAGAACACTATTTTTTTATTTTTATTTTTTTATTAAAAGGATTTATGACTTTAATTCCTGAAATTTTTTTAAAATCCATAGTGTTTTCAGTATAAATTGTTCGTATTCCATTTTCCAACATGGTTTGAACCAACAAAGCATCAAAAAAATAAATATTTTTTTCAAAACATAACTCAAGAGCATCAATTATTGTATTTGAAGAACAAGACACCATATTAAACATATTCTGTATATTATTAATATCTTTTCTTAAAATATCTACATCTGATACTTTTAATTTATATTTTGTTATATTTATATATTCTACAAGCGTTTGTACACTAACATATGCTGCATTTGTATTATGAAGTTTAATAAGAAAATCTCTGGCTATTTCCTTTTTTTCTAGAGACTCTGCATTTGTATATGCTGCAATAAATATACTCGTGTCTATTAAACATTTATCTTTCATAATACTCAACCCTTGCCTTTGGTATTTTTGAACCCTTACCAACTTTTGCACATTTTTCTTTAGAAGTTAACTCCATAAAATTCTGTACCGCCTCATTCCTCTCATTCCTAAGTTTTGTAATTGAATGCACAATTGTTTTACTTAATGCATCTTTTCTGGAGCCATACATCATTTTAGCGGTACTTCTTAATATATTTTCTGATTCTTTATCCATAGATATAGTAATTATTCCCATATAAATCACCAAAAATAAAATAAACCAAAACATATTTAAATAGATATGTTTTAAATAAAACAATATTTAATTAATTTAATATTTAAATATATATTTATTTAATAAAAAATTAGTAATAAATGATCCAAAAGCCCAATAAAAGTGTCCAAGAAATAATGTTTTTGTATTCATAAAAAATTAACTAAAAAAAAACAATAAAAAATTTAAAAAAATTATAGATACTCCGTATGATACTTATTTTTATCATTTACCAAAATAATATCATTAGTTTGCCATTCTTTAATCCAATCACTAACCGCAAAAGACATAAAAGTGCCTTTTTTTGTAGAACACACTATTTTTTCCAAAGAAGCATTAATTATCATTTTTTTACAAATAAAACAAGGAAAAGAATCAATTTCTTGTTTTACCCCCTTGTATACCATAATACCATAAAGATATAATGTGCCTCCTGAAATATCTAAATTCTGTTTGGCTGCATTAATTATGGCATTTTGCTCTGCATGAACAGAAGCACAAAGCTCATATCTTTCACCAGATGGCACATTTAATTTTCTTCGTATGCAATATCCTCTTTGATAACAATCTTTTGTACCATGTGGGGCACCATTATACCCAGTACTCATTATTTGATTATTTTTTGTAACAACAGCCCCATAATGTGTAGATAAACAAGTTGACCGTAAAGAAACATCTTTTGCAATATTCATAAAATATTCATCCCATGCAGGTCTCTTTGTTGACTTTATTTGGGCCTTTACAAGCTTATCTTCTATATCTTTATCTTTATTTTTTATAGAAACATCTGTTTTTGAATCACATTTACAATTTTTTTTTAACAAGACTATACACCTCTTTTGCAATAACATCAACTGGTTTTATATAACCAAAACCATCATTACAATTTATAACTTCCCAACCATATTTTTTTGCACAATAAATATATGCTTCTGCAGCATCTTCCAAATGTTTATGATTATATTCATGAATATCTTTAATTATTTTTGTTTTACTTGCTTGGTGTGCCAACATTTGCCCAACAGACGGTTCCAAATCAAATAAAACAACAACATCTGGCTTTGGAATTTTTAAAATATTAAACTCAAAATCATTTACCCATTCTAAAAATCTATCTCTTTCTTTTATATCTTTTATCTTCCCTGCCTGATGGCCCATATTTGATGAAGTATACCTATCACAAACAATAACATAACCATCATTCAACCATTTTTTTATATCCTTAGATGCTCCAAATCTATCAATAGCATACAACACTGATGCCTGATATGCATCCACTTCATCTACAGATCCTAATTTTCCAGAAAGATATTCTTCAACCATAACAGCAGAGGGCTTACCATATCTTGGAAAATCTAAAAATTTTATATTATATTTTTCATGTTTTAACTTACTGATTAATAATTTTATTTGCGTAGATTTACCAGAACCATCAATTCCATCAAATACAATAAATTTGCCTTTTCTCATTATAACACACCACAACTATCCAACAAATAACGTGTTTTAAAAAACATTAATTTTAATTGGTTTTTCATAAACATTATCTAATTCTCCAGAATCTAAAAGATATTCATACACCTTAACAATACCAGAATGTACACTTTTTCCAGGATGCATACCTTTTGAAGGATATATTTTAAACCTAAAGTGTTTTTCTTCATTATTTTGTAGTGGATTTATTTTTTGAATTAAAGATGATTTTAAAGCCTTTGAATTAAAAGATAAAGTATTATCTAAAGAAATATTAATTATAACTGATTTTAAACGATTATCCATATTTTTAATAGATATATTTAGCTCAATAGGTTCTTTTTTTTTAAAATCTAATTTGTATGGATACAAATTAATAAGAAATGATAACATATAAATTCCCAAATTATATTCTCACAATATAATAATTAAACAAATAATGTTTAAATATGTTTTGTTTATTCAAATATATTTATGAATTTTCTTCTAATAATAAGTAAAGCAGATATTGCTGCAACAACATTTAATGAACAATTATTTCAAAACTATGACTTAAAAAATATTTCAGAAAACTATTATTTACTAAAAACAAACGGAATAAACAAAATATATGTTTGGATAACACAAAAGCAACACCTTTACTTAAATGAAAAAGAAGATTTAGATAGTCAAATACCTAATTATAAACAAATAAATCAAATCATATTTTTATCAAAACATTCCACATTAACTAATAACAAACCACCATCAATGTTAATCCATTCTATTGGAAATTGGGGGAAAGCAGAACTTGGTGGGAAAGATCACACACTAGTAAAAACAGATCCAATTTTAATCAGAACACTACTTTTAGAGCTTAAAAAAAACAAATATCCGCAGATAAAAAAATATGAAATTAAACAAGAAGCAACACACCATGGCCCATATCTAAACAAAAACACAATATTTTTTGAAATAGGATCACAAGAAATCGATTGGAAAAATAAAAATGCAGTAAAATATATGCTAACTATTTTAATAAGCAATATAATAAATTACAACAGGCAAAAAATAAAAACACAAAAAAATTGGGTAGAGGCAGTTGGTGTTGGTGGGAGCCACTATTGTACAAAATTTAATAGAATAACATTTGATGAAAAAAAACAATTTTGCTTTGGACACGTAGTTGCAAACTATGCAATACAAGAAATTGAAAAAAATCCAAAATTACTAAATCAAGCAAAAGAAAAAAGTGGTGCAAAAATAATTATTAGAGAAGAAGAAATAAAATAAAAACGTCCAAGAAATATTGTTTTTATTTTTGTTTTTTTCTAGAATATTTCTCAAAAATAGTTTGCTTAATTTTTGTTTCTAACACATAAATTACATTTAAATTTATAGAACTATTATACATTTCAGGAATTGAAAGAATCTCAGATAAAACATTATAAATATCAATGTCATCTTTTAATTTATTAGTGTATATTCCTTGCTTAATAATTTCAATTGTTAAAAAATATACAACGGGCAAAGTTCCTCCTTTTTCTAAACAAGATATAGCGAGTTTCAAAAATTTATAATGATTAATATTTAATTTTTTAATGGAAACATTTTTTTCTAAAAAAGATTCAACAGAATTAATATTAGTTTTTATAAATTCTTTTTTTAAAAAATAATAATTATAAAATTGATTTTGTTGAAATGAAGAATCTATTATATTAAATACATTGTGCCCATTTGAAAATCTTACACCAATAGAAAAAAAATTATTTGTTTGTTCTAAAAACTTAAATTTTGATGGAGGTATTTCAAATATATAGTGCAACAAAATAAAATTATAAATTACATCAAATTGATATATTGAATTTATTTCTTTAGAAAATTCATAATAATTATTATAATTTATACTACTAATTTTTCTTTCAATTTTCTGTTGGTTAAAAAAAATAAAAACATCAGAAATATTTGATAACTCTTCAAGTTTCAAAAATTCTTGTAAACAATATAAATATGAAGAAAAATAATTTAGATGAATCCCTTTTAATTTTGCATCTTTTGGAATTATATCTCCTGCATATAAAATAGAAAATGGATCTAAAATTATGATATCTTTATAT
>ERZ795051.5602-NODE-5602-length-10920-cov-4.727013_pt1 | contig 10920 bp, 5 predicted proteins | sample MGYA00375135_ERZ795051 | MGnify/ENA primary metagenome ERZ795051 (study PRJEB30180, sample SAMN05720222) | activated sludge metagenome | isolation source: Anaerobic digester | place: Japan | collected 2015-05-26 ... | reverse complement strand
TCATCGATAAGATGTATTCTCGTCGGTACGTCATTCTGGTTCTTCTCTTGCTCGGTAGCGCCACCGCGGTGGCCCACTACAAGGCAATCTGGGACGGCTGGTTTCTCGACGACCACTGGCACCGTCGCCAATACATGGACGACCGGTGGTCCTTGAAAGCGCTGCTCGACGCCACCACGATCAAGCCCGATGCATTCATCGAGACATGGTGGCAGACCGAGAACATCCAGTGGCAATACATCCGTCCCGTGTCCATTCTTGTCGTGAAGGCCCTATACCGTCTGAGCAATGGCAGCGTCAAGACGCTGCATCTGCTGAGCATCGTGCTGCACTTGGTGAACGCCGTGATGGTTCACCACCTCTGTCTCCGCTTGACGAAGATGCGATTCTGGTCGATCGTCGGAGCGCTGCTTTTCGTCGTCTATTCTCACAGCCTGTTCGCGGTGGCCTGGCTGGCGGCTCAGAACACCGTTCTGATGACGACGCTGACTCTCGGCGCGCTGCTGTGCTACGTCAGAGCATCGGGTTTGAATCTCTACGCCGCACCGGCGGCGGATCCCAAACCGGCTCAAGCCGGATTGCACGCGGCGGAAGGCCGAAACCTGAACGGCCACGCTCCGCCCATGCGCTGGTCTTGGTTTGCCGGTGCGATGTTCCTTTGGGTGTTGGCTCTGGGCAGTCGTGAAAACGCGATTGTTCTTCCTCTTCTTGTTGCATCCTTCGATCTTGCCTTTGGGGGGCGGCGGCACCTGCGCACGCGACTGCCCGGATTGCTTCTCATGGTTGCAGTTGCCGTCATGTTCATGATCTGGCGTCTCTTCTTGGACTACGAGCCGTTTCCGGACTTCTATCTGCGAAGGCCGGATGGTCCAGGCTACTTCCTGTGGCTGCCGGTCAAGCTTCTGCACTATGTGACGGCTGCGATCTGGCTTTCACCCATGACTGTGGGGCCGACGGGTCGATTCAACCCCGTCACCGAGGTGCCTGGCGATTGCCTGCTGATGCTCCTCATCGTCGCGATCATGGGCACCGGTTACTATCAAGCCTGTCGGCGCGCACGCGGCTGGTGGATCTGGCCGCTCTGGATCCTGCTTGCACTGCTGCCTGTCACTCCGATCATGGCCACGCCGCATTCGGGCTACATGCCCGCTGTGGCGTTTGCTGTAGCCATGGTCTTGGGAGCGGCCCTTAAGGATCACCTGGCCCCGATCGGTATCGGCAAATGGTGCCGTCCGGTCGCCATCTGGTTCCTCATCGCCACGACTACCTACATACCCATCTATCGAACCATGTGGCAGTCCGTCTTGGCCGCCGAAAGATGGACAATTGACGAAATCACGGCAACCGCCGGCCACGACGAAGCCACGGACGTCTTCCTGATCAATCTGCCATTCGTGAACATCTACGCCAAGTGTCATTTGCAGGAGGCTTGGGCCGGCGATTCCGATGACCGGCTGCTCCGGACGGCCCCCGATCTCCGTTGCCACGTGCTCACGTATGCCGACAACGTCCTCCGTATGCAGGACGCATGCCGTCTGGAGCAGATCGACGCCTACACGTTTTCACTGAGCTGTGCCGGGAGGGGCTATTTCTCCGGAGCTTTGGGTCGCTTCTGTATCGAGGCCATGAGGGCAGGCCGGCGGTTCCAGACCGGCGAAATCATCCGCAATCACAGGGCCCCGTTCGAGGTCGAGATTGTGCAGGCTGACCAGGAGGCGGTTCGGGAGCTTAAATTCCGATTTCACAAACCTTTGGCTACTAGCCGATATCTGTTCTACTTGACCAGTACGGAACATGCGGCTGCCCGGCTGCGATTCTGGGGACCGCAGGGGCCACCGAAAGTGCCTGCTCTGCGGCCGATCCATGTGGACGACGCGTCAGTTTCACGGGACGCCGAGGCGTTGCGGGCCGGGTACGCGGGGGCGGCTGAGGGCTTGTTCGCGGCCGTTGGTAGCGGCAATCCTCGTCTCGCTCAGAGAGCTTGGTCGGCGCTTCAAGAGGTTGCCCGGCCAGTGAGCAGGGCACTTGCCGCACCGCTCCAGGATGTAGTTGCGGGCGAGGTGCCCGGACCTCCGGACTTGTCGCGGGTGCGCAAATGGTGGCTTTCGACCGTCGACGATCAGACGTTGGCTCGGCTCACGTCGGAGCGAGACTCTGCCCGGCGGTTTCTGAAGGAACGGGATATGCTCTTCCGGATTCGGGAGGTGGCTGGCAGGATCATTCGGACGGATTTGTACCTGACCGGACCCCCGTATCCCGGACCCCGATAAGCCCTTGGCGTCCCAAATGGTTTACGCTATGATACTGCGACTACCCTGCCGGCGCGGGCAGGGGTTGTCCAAGGTGAGCACGAGTGCATATGGTAATGAGGAGTAGCCGACCCGAGACCATACTATTTACAGGGGCGACAGGCTTCCTTGGCCACTACATCCTGCGAGACCTCCTGACCAGAGGGGTAAGAATCGTTGCCGTCCTTCGCCCACCGTTGGACCACGCGAAGGCTCGACTCGAAACCATGCTGGCGGCCATCGGACTGCCTGTCGAACAGTATTTATCCAACGGATCTCTGCTCCTTGTCCCCGGTTCGCTGCCCGACACGTTGCCCGAGCCCGATTGGGGACGAACCGACGCCATCCTGAATTGTGCCGCAAGTCTCAGCCTCTTTGCCAACGGTGACGGAGAGCCCTTCAACACAAATGTCAGCGGAACTGAAGCTCTGGCGGAATGGGCGATTCGGCACAACGTCATTCGCATCCACGCCGTGAGCACCGCCTACACCTGCGGCTGGTTGCAGGGAGCTATCCCGGAACGTTTTCATGACCCGCCCCCCGAGTTCCAGACGGATTACGAACGCAGCAAATGGCAGGCTGAGGCCGTTCTTGAAGAGTGGTCTTCGTGGATCGGGCATTCGCTGACCCTGTATCGGCCTAGTTTCCTGGTGGGGGACTCGACCACGGGCCATACGACCCAGTTTGCTGGTTTCTACCAGTTCGCCCGCCTCGTGGGCGCTCTGAAGGAACGCTACGCATCGAAGAACAACGGCACGCGGACTTACATACCCCTGCGCATTCCCGGACGCCCCGATGACCGGCAGAATATCGTGCCGGTCGACTTCGTGTCGCGGGTGATCGCCGAGGTTGTGACGCGTCCCCGGTTCCATGGTCGTATTTACCATCTGACCAACCCCGAGCCACCAACCAACGACATGATGAAGCGCTGCTACGAGGACTACTTCGGCCTCCACGGCGGGTTCTTCGCGCCGCCCGACGAAGTCCTCGGCAAGTGCAATCAGGCCGAATCATTGCTGTGGGATCAATACCACCTGATTACCCCCCGCGTCGTTCACAACCCGCAATTCATCATGGACAACACGCGCGAAGTGATGCAGGCGGCCGGCATCTCGTTCCCTACTCTCCACCCCGAGCGGATTTTCATGTTGTTTGACTATGCCGCCCGGAAGGGCTGGGGCAGAGGCTCAAACGGTTTTCACCACTGATCACCCTTCGTGCTTCTCAGGCTCGTTGCACGGGTCCCCGGCGGGACTATAATCGGATTCGTCTGCACGGCGGCGCGAAGGCTTGCCGGCGGCTCGCGATCCAAGAGCGGTCTTTAAGAGGAGGCGTGCGATCCATGCGTGAATTCTTCCCCAAGATCAAAAAGATCGTGTACAAGGGACCAAAGTCCAAAGACCCCTTGTCGTTCAAGCACTACAACCCCGATGAAAAAGTGTTCGGTAAGACCATGGCCGAGCATTTCCGTTTCTCGGTCTGTTATTGGCACACGTTCAAAGGCACGGGCGCGGATACGTTTGGCGGACCCACCTTCATCCGCGAATACAACAAGAGCAGCGATCCGATGCAGGTTGCCGAAATGACTTTGCAGGCCGCGTTTGAGTTCTACACCAAGCTTGGCGTCGGATTCTGGTGCTTCCACGACCGCGATATCGCCCCCGAGGGCCGCAACCTGAGCCAGACCAACGCCAATCTCGACAGGATCGTCGCGATGGCCAGGAAGCTCCAGCGGGACACGGGCGTCAAATGCCTGTGGGGCACCGCCAACCTGTTCTCCAACCGACGATACTTGGCCGGAGCAGCCACCAATCCCTCGCCCCACGTGTTCGCGTACGCCGCCGCCCAGGTCAAGAAGGCCATGGAGGTCACCAAGGAACTGGGCGGGGCCGGGTACGTCTTTTGGGGCGGCCGCGAGGGTTACGAAACCCTACTCAATACCGACATGAAGCGAGAGCTTGACCACCTCGCTCAGTTCCTGCACATGGCCGTCGACTACAAGAAGAAGATCGGCTTCCGCGGACAGTTTTACATCGAGCCCAAGCCCAAGGAACCGACCAAGCACCAGTATGATTCCGATGCCGGATCCTGTTACGCCTTCCTCCAGAAGTACGACCTGGTCGACCACTTCAAGCTCAACATCGAGGCAAATCACGCCACGCTGGCCGGCCATACGTTCCACCACGAGCTTGAGTTCGCCGCGGCCAACGGCATTCTCGGCTCGATCGACGCCAACCGCGGCGATTTGCTCCTCGGCTGGGACACGGACCAGTTCCCGACCGACCTGTACGATACCACCCTGGCGATGTACACGCTTCTGCGTTACGGCGGGTTCAAGACCGGCGGGCTCAACTTCGACGCCCATGTCCGCCGCCAGTCGATCGACCCGGAAGATCTCTTCCACGCACACATCGGCGGCATGGACGCCTTTGCCCGCGGCCTCAAGATCGCCGCCGGACTGATCAGAGACAGGGCCTTGTCGAAGTTCGTCACCGCCCGATACAAGGGTTGGGACGGAGCCCTGGGCCGCAAGATCGAGAAACGGCAGATGGATTTCAACAAGCTCGAAAAGTACGTCCTGGCCAACGGCGAACCCAGGGTCCAGTCCGGCCGCCAGGAACTGATCGAGAATATCTTGAATGAGTATATTAAGTAGGCCCCAGGGCTGCTGAAACGACGCAACACGCCAGGCACATGAGTCAAAGAGCAGGCAGGCATTCCCCGCTGCTGCGCTGGGTGATCCCGCTCAGCAACGCCTACCGGCGGATGCTGGCCATTGTTCTTGGACTCGTCGGCCCGAGAGTTGCCTACCGTGTCACGGGGCGATTGGCCCGGATACTCTACCGGTCGCTGCAGCCGGTGCGAGCACGCAGCGAGGCTCAGTGTCGGGCCGCTCTCGGAGAACGGGTCCCGAGCGAGGACATCCCTCGCATAGCCGAAGCATCCTTCGTGCACCGCATCTGGAATCTGACCGATCTCATGCTGGCTGATCGGCTTTTGCATCGCAATACCTGTCACCACTATGGCGGCCGCATTCCGGAGCCTTATCTCAATATGCTCCTGAACGCCCGACGGGACAAGCAGCCGGTGATTCTGGTCACCGCTTACTACGGCCCGTTTGATCTCCTGCCCTTGTTCCTTGGCTGTAACGGCGTTCGCGCGACGGTGGTCTATCGGCCGCACCGCAACGCCGGCTTCGACGCCTATCGACGGCGGATTCGAGAGCGCGGCGGCTGTGAACTCGTCCCGTTGGATCGGGCGAGCAACCGCATTGCCCAACGACTGGAAGAAGGCCGGACGGTCGCCATTCTTGCCGACCACCATGCCGAGCGGCGAGGATTGCCCGCGACTTTCCTGGGACTGCCTACCATGGCTTTGCGATCGGTGGGATGGCTTGCGCATCATTACCGCGCCGCTGTGGCCGTCGCGGGCATCCGGCGGGTTGGTCAGAAGTTCCGGTTTGAGATCGTCGTCTCTGGCGTCATCCAGCCGAGCGACTGGGCCTCGGCCGAGGATCCGGTGGCGTACATCACCACGCAGTACCTCGCGGCCTTGGAGAGGATTATCCTTTCAGAACCCATCCAATACCTCTGGAGCTACGCGCGTTGGGGGGAGGCGACGGCCCGAAGACTCGCAGAGAGCCCGGATCCAGCCGGATCCGGCGGCTCAACCACACCGGTCACAGCGAAACGATAGTGCTGTTCTTATCTTCGGGTGCCGAAGCGATCGAGTGTCCAACCGGCGAACCCGGAGCACGCGGTTGGCCGGACGGGCGCGGTCCTCGCCGCCGCCTCCCGCCAGCTTGTACATTCTGCCTCGCATCCCTACAATCTGCACCCCGGTGAACAACGGGCTCGCGTGTTCGGAGCCCCAGCCACCGCAAGACAGAGCAACAGGAGCACCATGTATGAAGATCTCGCAGCGCGTCCAAGAACTTGAGGAATCCGCGACCTTGGCCGTCAGCGCAAAGGCTGCCGCCATGAAGAAGCAGGGGATCAACGTCGTCGGCTTCGGGGCTGGAGAGCCCGACTTCCCCACGCCTGTCAATGTCCGCAATGCCTGCAAGGCCGCCTTGGACGCCGGCCACACCAAATACGCCAGCCCGTCCTCCGGTATCCCGGCCGCCAAGGAGGCGGTGTGCTCCAAGCTCAAGCGGGAAAACAACTTGGAATACAAACCGTCCCAGGTCATGATTACCGTCGGCGGCAAGGAAGCTCTCTACCTGGCGAGCATGAGCCTGCTCGACCCCGGCGACGAGGCCATCCTGCCGGCCCCATATTGGGTCAGCTATCCCGAGCAGATCAAGCTCTGCGGAGCCAAGCCGGTCATCATCGAGGGCAAGGAGTCCAACAACTTCAAGGTCACCCCCGACCAGATTGCCAAAGCCATCACCGCCAAAACACGGGTGCTGATTTTCAACTCGCCCAGCAACCCCGGCGGCTTCACCTACGCGCCCGACGAGGTCCGGGCGATCGCCAAGCTCCTGGCCGACAAGGACATCATCGTCTTCAGCGACGAGATGTACGACCGCCTGATCTACGGCAACCAGCGCTTCCTGAGCTTTGCCGCCTGCAGCCCGGAGAACTACGCCAAGACGCTGACCTTCAACGCCGGCTCCAAAACCTACTCGATGACCGGTTGGCGCGTCGGTTACGTGGCCGGGCCAGAGCCGATCATCAAGGCCATGGCCAAGCTCCAGAGCCAGACCACGAGCGGTACTGCAACGTTTTGTCAGCACGCCCTGGTCGAGGCCTTGAGCGGTGATCAGTCCGAGGTCGAAAAGATGCGCAAGGAGTTCGAGCGCCGAGCCGAGTACATGCACCAACGCCTCAATGGCATCAAGGGCGTCACGTGTGTCCAACCGACCGGCGCCTTCTACGCCTTTCCAAACGTGTCGGGGGCGTTCGCCGCCCTGGGTGTCAAGGGTTCGCTGGATTTCTCTGCCAAAGTGCTCGAACGAGCCCACGTGGCGGTCGTGCCGGGCATCGCCTTCGGCCTCGATGACTACGTCCGTCTGTCCTTCGCTACCAGCATGGAGCAGATCCGCGAAGGCTGCGACCGGCTGGAGAAGCTGCTGGGGAAAAAGTAGATCGACACTATATGACCGTGCGCGATTCGGCGACGGCGGAAAGCCGCTGTTCCCTGCCTTTCCTGGTGGTTCGCGGGAGCTTTGCCGCAAGATTGCGCACGGTCATTCAGACTGCGCGGTTCGAGAGTTGATACAAAAAAGGTGGCCCCGTTGCCGAGGCCACCTCGTCACGAAACCTCGTATGAAGGAGGTCTGAAACTAAACCGACCCGCAATCGTTACGGCAGCACGCCGCCACATGCAGGATCTGCGGTAATGCCCGATCCGCTGGCGCAGGCCTCGAACGCCGACCAGTCGTCGGTGTCGACGTCGCCGTCGGGCGCACCGGCCGGATGCGCGTCGAAGCACGCGCAGGCGGGCTCCGCCGGCAGATTCGCCCCGATGCACACCTGGAACAGCGCGAAATCGGCCTGGTCAACATCACCGTCGCCGTCCGCATCGGCAAACGGAATGGAACAAGGACACTCCTCCGTCGCGCAGCTCGTACCAATACCCTTGAACTTGGCCGCCGGGCAGACGCCGTAGTTCATCTCCTCACATTGACCTGCCTTGACGCAACAGGCACCCAGGCACGTCGATGCCTCGCACACGCTGCCCAACGCACCGGCTATCCCGTCGATCGATTCACAATACCCCGGCGGCTCTGCCCCGCACGTCCCGTCCGTCTTGCAGCAGGAAGCCAGGCACACTCCCGCCGAGCAAGCCGAGCTGGCGCCGCGGAACACTCCGCCCCCGTCGGTGCAGGTCGCGGACTCCACGAAATCGGAGCAGGCACCCGTCATCGAATCCGTGCAGCAGGCGCCCGGACACGCCGCGTTGGCACACAGCTTGTTCGCCGTCCACCGCTGCTGCCCCTCAATATCCGGGCAATCCGCCGCGAACTTGTCCCCGCACGCGCCGATCATGCAACAAGCCCCGGTATCCGGGAAAGGCAAATCGGCAAGCGGAATCCTCAGGCACCACCCAGTGGTCTTACCGGTTGTACTCAGAACGCCAATACCGGCGACAACTACGTCGTTCGCGTTGACCGCAACGGTGTGAGCTCGGTTCAGCCGGGAGAAGGAGCCCAGGTTTCCGCTGGCTGCCAGGTAGGAAGTCAGGTCGTAAACTTTCCAGTTGGCTGGCTCGGCGTCGCGCAGATCCCAGAGAACCGCACGTTCCTGACCACGATAATTCATGCCGCAGGCAAAAGTCCCGTCGGCACTGGCACCATACGGCAAGCCGTTGCTTGTGCTTCCTGCGGTGTCCGGATACGTCGGCAACTCGTTAATCGACACCTGGGTCACGTTCGGGTGAACGCCGCTGATGACCATCTTGAACGGCCAGTTGCCCGCGCGCCCGTCGCTCACTGGCGAGATACCGAAAAGCTGCGTGCCGTCAGCGTTGACTGCCCAGACCTCACCGCGCAAAGTGCCATCCAAACCGGGCAACTGAGTCTGGTTGCCGCCTGCGGGCGGATACTCAAACAACGTAATGAGGTATGGCGCGGCACTATCGTAACGCCGACCGGCCACCCGGCCCGTGTTGGCCACGCTGTTCATCAGCATCTTGCCGCTGCTGATCGACTTGGGAGTATTCGTCAAGGACGGTGGATTAGTTGTCCCCACGACCATCGACGTGTAATGATACTTGTCGCCGTCTTTCCAGATGAAATAGGCCACATCCGTGCTGGTGCCGCGCAACGTATTGCCGTTCGCGAGACTGGGGGAGCTGCCGACGTTCGTTGCTCTTGCTTTCTTGAGCCAGCTGATGCCGCCGTCGTTCGAGAACCACGCTGTGGCCCAGCCTGCGGACAGGCCCGCAACCACCAGTTGCGTGGAACCGTCGACAATGCGGTAATCGGCACCGGTGCAGGTCGTCGCCAGTGCCCCATCGCTGCTCAGAACCTTGCGGCTGCCGTTGGTGGCATCCCAAATCACGCCGTATGTTGCTGGCGTCGAGCCGTTGTCCAGCCCCGTGCAGTTGCCGACCAGATACGTACCGTCGGGCGTCATTGCGCGGATGTCCGTGCGCTCACCCGTGAAGGTTGCGCCCGCGTTGCTGGGACCGGTCCACGGCGGAACCTCCGTGAACACAGGAGCAGCGAGCGCACCCGCCGTCATCATCAGTATCACCGCTCCAGCGAATCCGACTCGCGAAAGACTCATACATCATCCTCCCTCCGGGCCCTTCATCCGGCCCGCATTTGCCCATGCTGTTTCGTTGTGTTGCCCTGCCGGTGACCCCGCGGGGTCACGGCACCATATAGAACCCCACATTCCACACTGCCTGAACGGCCCGTGGGGCCGTTCAGGTGTGGTCAACACGCCCAAAAAACCCGCTCTCCGGCCGGATCCCCGGGGCTCGTCGCACGCCGGCCCGACAATGAAGTTCGATTCTCTCCCTCGGGCACCCCGGGTTCACCCTGCGGGCGGCAGCCCTTCGCCACCGTCCCGCAGGGCTTTCCCACAACCCTCAACGCTCAGACTTCACACAACTCGCCGCAAAACCTCAGCGCCGGCGCCAAAACATCAACGGCAAACCCAGAACCAGCAACCCCATGGTCGCAGGTTCCGGAATCGTCAGCACGAAGCCGGTATAACCGCTGGCCTCAAGACTGCTGGCCACGCCGACTCCCGCGATAACCGGATTGCCTTCGGCATTAATCCCGATGGCAGTGGCCCGACGGAGGTTGCCGTCGAACGGGCCCAGGATGCCGTTCGCCGCCGCAAACGCGGTCAGGTCCGTGGCGACGATGTTGTTCATATCCCGCAGATCCCACATGACCGCCAGCTCGTAACCCTTGGTGTAGTCCATGCCGACGGCATAGTCGCCGTTGGGCGAAATCGAGTAGACCACGCCGTTGGTCGCATAGCCTGAGCCGCTGCTAAGGCCCGGCAGCTCGAACGAAGTTGTGCCGTCGTAAACGAAAGGATACCAGCCGGTCTTGCCGGTCACATGGCCGTAGCCGCCCATGATGCTACCGTCGTCCGCAATGTCGTACAGACTGCCGGCGTCGGTCCCGTCCGGCGCGGCGGCGATATAGCCATTCGCTGGAGTAGTGCCGCCGACATAAGGTCCTACATAGTAGCAGCGACCGCCGCGTACGCCGACCGCCTTGCCTGCATTGGAGATACCATTCATCGTGGTTTCATTAGTCGTGCTCTTGACGTCCAAGGCACCCAGCCCGGTCCCGTTGAAGGCGTCGATGTAGATCGTCTGGGTGTTGGTCTGGAACACGCCGTGGAGCAGGCCGGTGCTGCTGTTGCTCGTGCCCGCCATCCTGTTCAGACCGCCATTGTCGCCGTAGGCATGTGTATTCGTCCGACGAATCTTCGCCCACTGAGCTGTTCCGTCCCAATTGCTCGCAGTATCCCATGCATTCATCGACTGCCAGCCGCCGTTGTCGCCCTCGATCACGACTTTGGTCGTGGTGCCGTCGGTCCAATAGCCGATGCCATCCACGCAAGCTTGATAGCCGCCCGCGACGATGTGCCCGATGACACCCGTTGTGGCGTCGTAAACGAAGCCTGTGTTCTCACCACCGCTGCCAAACCCCAGTCCA
>ERZ795051.5586-NODE-5586-length-10944-cov-4.919552_pt1 | contig 10944 bp, 7 predicted proteins | sample MGYA00375135_ERZ795051 | MGnify/ENA primary metagenome ERZ795051 (study PRJEB30180, sample SAMN05720222) | activated sludge metagenome | isolation source: Anaerobic digester | place: Japan | collected 2015-05-26 ... | reverse complement strand
CCTCGCCGTCAACCGTACCGGCCGCGATCCCTATTATGCTTATGCGGGTCGTTCCCTCGTGGTGGATCCGCAGGGCGAAATCCTCGCGGACGCCGGCAGCGCTGAAGGCTGGGTTGCCGCCGAACTGGACCTCGAGACCCTGCGGCAATACCGGCGGGGTCTGCCTTTCCTCGACGATCTCGACCGGCTCTGACCCACCGCCTCCTGGCTGTGCGTCCCGCCGCCCGCCACTCCGCCAGCCTATTGGAGGCTTCTCAAAAACCTTTCGTATTCCGATACAATCGCTTCCTCGGACAAGCCGCGGGCAATCCACAGGCGCGCCCGGGCGCGCGCGCTCTCGCCCGGCTTCAAATCACGCCCCAGCAAGGATAGATACAGTGAGTAGTGGCTCTCCCGCTCGTGCGGGGTCATGACCGCGAAGCATTCCTCTGGCGCTGACATCAGCACCGCAGTGATTCCATGACCGGGAGCGTGCCGAATGCCCAAGGGCTTCCCCAGGACCGGCCGCTCGACCCAATCCACGGGGCTCGGCGGAATGCTCCACCGGCCGTCCCGAACGAGTTGCATGGCTGCGCCGTCCCGGGGGAACACCTGCCACGTGCCGGCTTCCGCTGTGGCCGCCAGAAATCCCGGCTTCCCCATCCCGGGGACTGCCGCCACGTAAACCCTGGAGTTGGTGAATGCCTCATTAAAATAGCAGGCCAGAAACGACTCAAAACCCGCCAGGTTTGTCACGGCCCGAACGGTTGTGACCACCTCAAGGGCGTCTGGCGCCGCCCAGACATAGGTCGCGCACAACTCGAAAGGCCGGTCAGGTTGCGCCGGCCACCGCACCTCCACCCGGCCATCGGTTGTCAGCCTGGCGTCGCTGGCCCAGTCCCACGCCGCAGTGCCATGGCGCCGGCCAGCGGTAAAAACCCGGTAATGCCCGGCCAAACCCATGCTCTTGTCCAATACCACGCCCGTCGGAACATGCACTACGCGGCTGAGCCCCTTCGACTTGCCCCCGGCGCGCAGTTCTCCCCGCAGCACCCCCGTGTCAAAGACAAAGCCCTCTTGCGCCGGGTGGAATGCCAAATCGCCGCCGGCTGAAAAAAACGGTGCTGCCAGACCCAGGATCATGCCAAACCGCAGAGCCACAATGAGCGGGTTCATCGTCCCAAGCGTAAAGAACCTCCCGCCCTTTGCGCCAGTCCAATTCCTGGCGAGGCCGGCCCCCGGCTCTTGCGGAAAATCAAAAGTGTTGCAGCAGCACCGCCCGCTCGACCTTCGTCAGGTCCGCCGGCACCACTTTTTGGATTTTCGCCCGTAATTGGGGGTCGAGTTCCTCAAGCAACTGGTGATTGATTTCGCGGCTGGCAGCCAGGAACCACCGCTCCGCGGGCTGGGTTCGGGCCAGTGCGTTCAGCCGCTGTGCCAACTGCCGGACCAGGCGTTTTCGCGTCTCCAACTCGATGTTGTGCCGTTCGCCGTCCGACATGGTGCCATTGGTGCGCGTGCCCGTCCCCCGCGGGAATCGGCCGGACAAGTCCGTCACCTTGTCCACCAACCGGCTGTGGGCTTCTGTCAACTGGCCTTCTTCCACAAGCTCCAAACGAGGTGTAGGGCCCAGATGGTTTCCGTCTATTCTGTAGGCCTTGTAACATCCCAGATCGGCAACTACCACCAGTGTGTTCTTCATACAAGCGCTTGTTGTTGCTCAGGCAGGGCTCCCGCGCGGTCCCGCCGCGCGGGTCAGCCACCCGCCGTAACTGTACCATAAACCGCCCCGGCGGAAATTGCCAGTTTCAGTAAGCCGGCGCCCTTGCGTTTGCCTGGTCCCCCCCCGCTTTTTTTCCCGTTTTTTAACGCTTTTTGCCGGTTGACAATCCCCGGGCCAACCTTAGGCTATTGGGCCTGACTGAAGAAGGAGCGCCGGCCCGCTGGGCCTGCGGATTCCAAGTCGCTGGAGAGGATGTGAACGTGTTTTGACCGAGATAAAACTGAAGAAAGGCGAGTCCGTGGAAAAGGCCTTGCGGCGGCTCAAGAAGAAGCTCGACCGCGAGGGGACTTTGCGCACGGTGCGAAGCCATCGGCACTTTGAAAAGCCGAGCGAGAAACGGCGGCGGAAAGAGAAAGCCGCCCGTTTTTCGGCGATGCTGAGCGCTCGTTACGCGGACATGTAATTGGCGGTTCAGGCCGGGCCGGCACATGGCCGCGGCCCGGCCTGCCATTACCTGGGCGGGAGTCTGCGGTTCTCCCACCCGTGTCAGTGGACGCCCGCGCGGCTCGCCCGGCAAAAGGCAGGGGGGCGGAGAATGAAAAGCGGGCATTTTTTTGTGCTTATGTATTCCTTTTCCACGTGCTGGAATTCCCATCGCCACACCGACGGACGGGCCATGTTGCGGGAGATTCGCGACTTGGGCTTCGAATACGCGGAGTTGAGCCACGGGACACGGATCAGCCTGCTGCCCGGGATCCTTGAGGCCGTGGACGCGGGCGAAATCCGCATTTCAAGCCTCCATAATTTCTGCCCCCTTCCCATGGGGGTCAACCACTCCGCCCCCAACCTTTACCAGTTTTCCTCCGAACGCGCCCGGGAGCGCGAGCTGGCGCTGCGCTACACGCTCAAAACCCTCGAACTGGCCAGCCGCGTCGGAGCCTCCGTGGTCGTTCTCCATCTCGGCAGCATCGAAATGAAGAATCACACTGACAAGCTTCTGGAAATGCTCGCCCGGGGACAAAAGGATCATTTGAAGTATGACCGGCTTTGCGCCGAGATCGAGGAAAAGCGTCAGGCACGCAAAGGGCCGTTCTTCGAGCGAACCTGCGAGGCGCTCAAACAGATTCTCCCGGAAGCGGAATCCCGGGGGGTCCGCTTGGGGATAGAGAACCGACAGAGCCTCGAGGAACTGCCTCTGGACAGCGATTTTGAGACGCTGTTCAAGGACCTGGCCAGCCCCAACCTGGTTTACTGGCATGACACCGGCCACGGCCAGATCAAGGAAAACCTCGGATTCACTCCGCACGCGAGACATGTGGAATCCCTCCAGCATCACCTGGGCGGTTTTCACATTCACGACGTGCAATTTCCTGGTCGCGACCATTGCGCCCCCGGCGAAGGCTCGATTGATTTCCCGGCTTTGAAGCCTTTTCTAAAGCCAGATCACATTAAGGTGTTCGAGCTTGGGCCCAGCGTCTCTCCGGAAGCCGTCCGGCGGGGTGTCGAGCACATCAAGACCCTCTGGGGCAATTCCGATTAGGGAGGCTGCGCCCACCCATGGGCAGGCCCGCGAAGCGTTAAATCGCCGCTTCCTCCGGGTTAGACAGCCCCCTCAGGCTCGGGAGCCGGCGCCGGGGCTGGCGTTGCACCGGAGTTGCGCCGGGAATAGGCCATGAAGTAAAGGACTGGCACCGCCATCCGGCTGATCAGCAAGGACGCAATCTCCCCGGCCATCAGGGCGATGGCGAGCCCCTGGAAGATGGGGTCGGCCAGAATGACGCTCGCGCCAACGACCACGGCCAGCGCCGTCAACAGCATCGGCCGGAAGCGGACCGCACCGGCATCCACCACGGCTTCGGCCAGCGGCATCCCTTCCGCCAGCCGCTGCTCGATGAAATCCACCAGAATGATGGAATTCCGGACGACAATGCCCGCGCCGGCCATGAAGCCGATCATTGAAGTCGCGGTGAAGAACGCCCCCATCAGCCCGTGGGCCGGGAGAATGCCCACCAGCGAAAATGGAATTGCGGCCATGACGATGAGCGGCGTGAGGAACGACCGGAACCAGCCGACCATCAGGATGAAAATCAGCACCAGGACCGCCGCAAAGGCGCTGCCCAAGTCCCGAAACACTTCTAGGGTGATATGCCATTCGCCGTCCCACTTGATTGCCGGCTCGTGGTCCGTGAACGGCTGCACCGCGTTAAACACTTTGACGGTCGCCCCTGAGCCGCCGAATTTGCGCATGTCCAGCTCGCGCAGCGCCTGGTTCATCTTGAGAATGGCATACACCGGGCTCTCCACCTCGCCGGCGACATCGCCAATCACATAGGTCACCGGCATCAGGTTCTTGTGATAAATGCTCTTGTCCACGGTGGCCGGTTCAATCCTCACCAGCTCGCGCAGCGGAACCAGCGGCGCGGCCGGGTCCGCCGTCGAACGAACCCGCAGCGCCAGCAGTTCCTCGGGATGCGACCGATTGGCGAGCGGGAGTTGAACCACGATGTTGACGTCCTCTTTCTCGACAGGCGCGTGCAAGAGGTCCACCACCGTTCCGCCGACCGCAGTGGCGAGGGTCCGGGAGATGACGTCGGCGGAGACGCCATGGAGGGCGGCTTTTTCCTTGTCAATAACGAACCTCGCCTTGGGCTGATCGGCTTCGATGTACCAGTCGGTGTCCACGACGCCCGGCGTGTTGGTGAAAATCCGGATGACCTCGTGCGCGAGCGCCAGCCGGCTGGTTTCGTCAGGACCGTAAATTTCGGCCACCAGCGTCTGCAGCGCGGGCGGGCCGGGGGGCACTTCGGCAACCGCCACCCGCGCCCCGTATTGGGCGGCGATGGCGGCCACGCGCGGCCGCACGCGTTTGGCGATGTCGTGGCTTTGCGCCTTGCGCTCGTGCTTGGGCACCAGGTTGATCTGCAGGTCGGCCACGTGCGGCCCGCGCCGCATGAAGTAATGCCGCACCAGCCCGTTGAAGTTGAACGGCGCGGCCACGCCCGCATAGATCTGGTAGTCGGTGACCTCCGGTTCGTGGCGGATCGCGGCGGCGATTTCGCGGGCGACCTGGGCGGTCTGCTCCAGGGCGCTGCCCTCGGGCATGTTGAGGATGACTTGAAACTCGCTCTTGTTGTCGAACGGCAGCATTTTCACCTTCACCCAGCCAATGCCCATGAGCGCCATCGCACCCAGCAGCAACACCACAATCCCTCCCAGGAAAACGTAACGCCAGCCACGGTGGCCGATCAGCGGCGCCATCATCCGCCGATACAACCGGGTGAAGAAATCCTCGGGATGTTCGGCGTGGGAATGAACCGCTCCCGGCGCCTCGGCTTTGCCTTCGGTGAGCGAGGCGTATTTCCGGCCCCAACGCAACACGCGAATGGAGGCCCAGGGCGTGACGATGAACGCAATCGCCAGCGAAAAGAACATGGCGGCGCTCGACCCAATCGGGATGGGCCGCATGTACGGCCCCATCAGGCCGCCCACAAAAGCCATCGGCAGCACCGCGGCGATGACCGCGAACGTCGCCAGAATCGTGGGATTGCCCACCTCACTGACGGCCTCGACCGCAATGGCCGACCAGCTCCGGCCTTTGTTGTGAGGCAAATGAAAATGGCGGACGATGTTCTCGACCACCACAATCGCGTCGTCCACCAGGATGCCGATCGAGAAGATCAGCGCGAAGAGCGTGATGCGATTCAACGTGTAGCCATAGAGATAAAAGACCAGCAGCGTCAACGCCAGCGTCGAGGGAATCGCCACCGCGACGATGACCGATTCCCGCCAGCCCAAGGTGAGCAGAATCAGCAGCGAAACCCCGATGACCGCAATGCCCATGTGCAGCAGCAGCTCATTGGATTTCTCCGCCGCGGTCTCGCCGTAATTGCGCGTGATCGAGATGCGAACATCCGCGGGGATGATGCGGCCCTTGAGCGTCTCGACTTTCTTGAGCACCGCGTGGCCGACCGATATGGCATTGGCGCCCGGGCGCTTGGCAATCGTCAGGGTGACGGCCGGTTCCTCGGCCGCAATGACGGTCGGCGCCCGGCTTTCGCCGGCCCGCCCCTGTCCGAAGAAAACATATTGCGAAGGTTCTTCGGCGCCATCGAGGATTTCCGCCACGTCGCGGAGATACACGGGTCTTCCGTCGAACACTCCCACCACGATGCTGCCGGCCTGCCGGGCGTCCGCCACGAAGCCGCCGGTCTCCACGATGACCTCCCGGTTGTTGCCGGTGAGGCCGCCGGCGATGACCTGGCGATTGGCCTGGACCAGCCGCGGCGGGATTTCCGCCAGGCTCAGGTTGCGAGCGGCCAGCCGCGCGGGGTCCAACAGCACCCGCAACTGCCTCCGGGCGCCGCCAATGATCATGGTTTCCGCCACGCGCGGCACCTGCTTCACGGCATCGTCCACCTGCGCCACCAGCCGGCGCAGGGTCAGGTGGTCGTGCGTGTCGCTGTGGAACGTCAGCGCCAGGATGGGGACATCGTCAATGGACCGTGGCTTGATCAACGGATAGGAGACGCCGTGCGGGATGCGGTCAAAGTTCGACTGCAGCTTTTGGTTCAGTTTGACCAGGCTTTTCTCCACGTCTTCGCCCACCTTGAACCGGACGATGGCCAGGCTCTCGCCCGGACGGGAGGTCGAGTAAATGTACTCGACGCCGGGAATCTCCCACAGCAGCTTCTCCATCGGGCGGGTGGCGCGTTCCTCGACCTCCTTGGCGCTGAAGCCGGGCATGGCCACCAGGACGTCAATCATCGGCACCTTGATCTGGGGCTCTTCCTCGCGCGGGAGCAGCACCACCGCCGCCGCGCCCAGCAGCACCGAGGTGATCACCACCAGGGGCGTGAGCTTCGAATCAATGAAGGCGCGGGCAATCCGGCCCGCGACACCGATGTGGCCGTTGGTCTCTTGACGATTGGGTTGGCTCATCGCAGCAGATTCTCGAGGGTTCAGGCGAAAGCTGGCGGGCCGCCGCCGGTCACTTCACCACGACCGGCTGTCCGTCCACCAGGCGTTCCGCCCCGTCCACCACCACGGTGTCGCCGGAATTCAGGCCGGACAGGATTTCGATTTCGTCCCCGACGCGGTTCCCGGTCTTCACCAGGTGCAAGACCGCGCGCTGATCCGCCACGACAAACGCAATCTCCAACTGACCGCGCCGGACAATGGCCGAGGCGGGTGTGCGCAGGGACTGCACCTCGCCCACCGGCAGGAGCAAGCGGCAGAACTGGCCGGCCATCAGGCCCGGAGTCGCGGGAACATCCAGTTTCACCCGGAAGCTGCGGCTGGCGGGGTCGCCGGCCGGCGCGATTTCAGCGACCGTGCCGCGGACCTCGTGGTTCAGGGCATCCACGCGGATTGAAAGCGAGGCGCCGGCCTGAACCCGCGCCAGGATGGCCTCCGGCACGTCGGCCTCCACCTGCAAGGCTGCCGGGTTCTCCAGGTCAACCAACGGCTTTCCCGGCTGGGCCAGGTCGCCTGCTTCGGCCCACTTCCGGGTGATCAGTCCCTCAAACGGCGCGACCACCTCCGCGTGGGCGAGCGTCGCGCGCGCTTCGGCCACCGCAGCGGCCGCCATCCGCCGCCGCGCGTCGGTCGCATCATACTCGGCGCGGGTGGTGGCCTGCTGCTCGAACAACGCCGCGATCCGCTTCCAATCCCGCTCGGCCTGCTCGAGGGCGGCTTCGGCCTGCTCCAGCCGGGCCTTGATCTCGGCTGCGTCCAGCCGGGCGATCAGGTCGCCCGCCTTGACTCGTTGGCCCAGCACCACCGGCATGTCCTGAATGCGTCCGCTGAGCTTCGCCGCGACGGTCGAGCGCACTTTGGCCCGAACGGTGCCCACCACCTCCTCGGTGTGGGGGCGGGACTTTGACTCAACCTTTTGAACCTGGACCGGCGCAGCCGGCAGGTCCCCGCGCTCGGCGGCGGGCGGGTGCGCCGGCTTTCCGCAACCGGCCAGCAGCGCTGCGGCCAGAATGCCCGTGGCGGGCAATCCCGGCCACAGCGCGGATGACAAAACGGTCTGACTTTGCATGGATTTCTTCATGATAGGATCAGCAGTTCCTGGGGCGAATCGGATCACGGCCGCGAAATTCCTGTGGGTTTGGGGTCCAACTGGGGAAGACCGAGCGCCTTTCTCAGGGCGGCGGTGGCAATCCGCTGGTCGGCCTCGGCCTCCGCCCGCCGCACTTTCGCAGCCAGCAGGGCGGTCTCCGCGTCAATGAGCTGCGTGGCCAGCGCCAGGCCTTGATCAAAGCGCGCGCGTGTCAGGCTGGCGCTTTCCGCCGCCTGCGCCACGGCGGCCTCGCTTACCCGCAGCCGTTCGGCTGCGGTTTGGAGATCCAGCCGCGCTTGTTCGGCCTCGAACCCCAGCGCGAGCCGGATTTTGCGCCGCTCCTCCCGAGCCATTTCGAGATGGGCGGCCGCTTCGCGAACCTTGGCGCGAGTGAGATGGCCATCCCACAAATCCCATTGCACCAGCGCGCCGGCGGTATAGCTCCCCGCCCCGCTGTCGGTCCGCCACCCGTGGTCATAGTCGAGACTGCCAAAGGCGCTGACCCGCGGCAGGTGGCCCGCCCGGGCAGCGCGCATTTGTTCCTCCGCCGCGCGCTCCCGCTGCCGGGCGGCTTCGAGTTCGGGCCGGAGGGAAACATCCTCGGTCCGCGGCGCGCTGACACCCGGCGCCGTGTCGGCAACTTCGAAGGCGCCCGACTCGATGCCCAGAAGGTTCCGGAGCGCCCGGCCGGCCAGGGTGTTTGCGTTCCGGGCGCGGACCAGCTCCTCGCGCGCCTGGGCCAGCCGAACCTCGATATCCAGCAGCTCGCTCTTGAGCAACTCCCCGCCTTCCAACCGTTTCCGGGCCGTGGCCAAAGCTGACTCGAACGAGAAAACCGAGGCCTCCGCCGCGCGCACAAATTCCCGGGTCTTCAGCACGGTATAAAATGCCCGCGCCACTTCAAATCCCAGCGCGTTGCGAACGGCATCGCTCTCGAACCAGGCCGCCTCGGTCTGCGCGCGCGCCGCCTCGCGACTCGCGCGGATTTTGCCCCCCGTGTACAGCGGCAGGGTGGCCAGCCCCTTCACATTCACGTTGTCCATGTCCGGCACGTCGTTGAAATCCAGCGCCGGACTGTAGGCTTGCTGGTTCAAAATGCTGCCAAAGACCTGCATCGGATTATCCGTCCGCAGGTAGCTGGATTGAAATTGCAGCCGGGGCCAAACCGCCGAGTTGGCTTGGTCCAGGCCAGCCCGGGCGGCCGCCATTCGGGCCCGCGCCAGTTGCGCGTCGGGGCTGTTTGTCAGCGCATATTCCAAGGCCCGCTCGAGAGTCCACGGCTCGGCAGCCAGAACCGGCAGCGCAGCGGCCAGCCACACCCCCAGGCAAATCCCCAAGGCTCTCATGACGCGCAACAGGAGCCGCCGGACTTGCCGGTCGGGGAAGAACCCTGGCCCACCCCGAGTTTCCGCAGGATGAGCTCCAGCGGGCAAAACCGCGTGAACGAGGACTGGAGCAAGTTGAAACCCACGAAGGCCGTGAACCAGAGCCAGTAGGGACTGTGGTAATGAGCCAGCAGGAGGCTCAGCAATATAAACGTTCCGGCAAACCTGCGAATGATCATCTCCATAAGCCTGTTGATTCCTTTCGGTTGACTGTTCAGTTGAGACTGCTTGCAACCAAACCACCCAGTGCCATCCCGTAAAGTGTGCTGATAACCGGATTGCTCGTCAACGGACAAGCCCCGCTCGAACAACCCACCAACTTGTAATAAGCGAAGCCAAGCGCTCCGCCCACCACCACACCAATCAGGATTCTCAGCACCATAAAGTTCTTGGTTGCGTTTCAATGTCTGCACCCTCTGAGCCGCAGCGGGACAAAAAGTTACAATAAACGGCGAACCCTGCCCTCCCATCCCAAGGTCGGCATTTACGGAATCAATTGATTCAGAAGGTCTTGCGCAAATAGTTGACACAAGCCTGGGTCCCCATTCAGCCATCGCTGACCGGGACGCGTCCCACCGTCTGCCCGGCTCGGGCCAAGACTCAATGGGGCGCCTCCCTGCCAACCTCTTCCACCTTGGGCTGAGCGGCGCTGCAAAACGGCAGATATTCCAGTTGAAGTCGGTGGCGGGATGCTGGCAGTCTTGGACAATATTAACTTTGTTATGAAATTACTGTCCGCCCTCCCATTCGGCCTTGTGGTGTTGACCGCCAGCCCCAGCCTGCTGGCTGAATCGCTCGATTCCAGCCCCGTGGTCGCCAAGGTGAAACCTGCCGCCCCACCCCGGGCCAGACCGTTTCCCTTGAAAGACGTGCGGCTCCTTGAAGGACCTTTCAAGGAAGGCCAGGACATTGCCGTCAAGTATTTGCTCAGCCTCGAGCCGGACCGCTTCCTGGCCAATTTCCGCAAGGAGGCCGGTCTTGAGCCCAAGGCCAAACACTACGGTGGCTGGGAATCCATGGGCGTTTCCGGGCACTCGGGCGGGCATTATCTCAGCGCTTGCGCCCTGGCCTACGCGGCCACGGGGGACAAGCGGTTTCTCGAGCGCGTCAACTACATGGTCGCCGAGCTGGCCGAGTGCCAAAAAGCCAACGGCAACGGCTATGTCGCGGCGATTCCCAACGGCAAGAGAGTTTATGCCGAGGTGGCGGCGGGCAACATCCGGTCCTCAGGTTTTGATCTCAACGGCTGCTGGGTGCCGAATTACACCATGCACAAGCTGTTTGCCGGTTTGCGGGACGCCTACCGGCTGTGCGGCAACGAGCAGGCGCTGGCGGTGGCCCGGGGGCTGGCGGACTGGCTGGAAAAAACGCACGCGAACCTCAATGAAGACCAAATGCAGAAAATCCTCGCCGCCGAGCACGGCGGAATGAACGAGACCCTCGCCGATTTGTACGCCGACACCGGCGAAAAGCGTTACCTCGCGCTCTCGCGACGGTTTCACCACAAGGCGATCCTCGAGCCGCTTGCGCGGGGCGAGGACATTCTCCCCGGCAAACATGCCAACACCCAGATTCCCAAACTCATCGGTTTGGGCACGCGTTATGAGCTGGACGGGGACCCCGCGGATCGCGCGGCCGCCAATTTTTTCTGGGACCGGGTGGTGCACCATCATTCCTATGTGACCGGCGGTCACTGTGACCACGAACATTTTGGCCAACCGGACAAACTCAACGACCGGCTTAGTCCCATGACCACCGAAACCTGCAACGTTTACAACATGCTCAAGCTTACC
>ERZ795051.5581-NODE-5581-length-10950-cov-3.896374_pt1 | contig 10950 bp, 8 predicted proteins | sample MGYA00375135_ERZ795051 | MGnify/ENA primary metagenome ERZ795051 (study PRJEB30180, sample SAMN05720222) | activated sludge metagenome | isolation source: Anaerobic digester | place: Japan | collected 2015-05-26 ... | reverse complement strand
CTGGATAGAATAGGAAAGGTCGCCTCGCTGCGTGAGGGTCTCGGTGGCGCGCACGAGGTCCGGAATCCTCGGGAAGCCTTTCTCCACTCGAGCGTCACCTAGGTAGACCACCCGCAGAGGTGCATCTGCACCCGCGAGTGAGGGCACGAGGGGCTGAGTCGAGATCGGAATAGGTAGGACGGTCACGGAGAATCCCGTCAGCGCCCTGTGTTGCTCGGCAAGTTCTGTGGTGTCCGTGTAGAGTCTCACTTTGCCTCGGTCGATTGCTTTCCCTAGGACGCGCAGGCTATGAACCCGCGTCCAGTTATCTTCCGGCACATCACGCCGTAGGAAAACGTGCCAAGTAGGTGCCTCGGGGTCTAGCTCACTGACCAGGTAAATTGCCAACTGTGCTAGATCGAAGTCGGAAATGTTGGGGATAAAGATGTGATCCTCAGCCTGGAACTGTTCTCTTTCCAGGATGAACTTAGTGTGCTTGACAAAAAGCCGACTTGAATCCTCGCGTTTTGGTCGATGAGGCAAGCTTAGGTCACGCCCCCAATAGTCGCGCCAATAGACGGGATACAGCCGATCTACGTCCTCCAGGTCCACCTCCAGTCTTCGATTCGTCCCTACGACATTTTCGAAACCAAGTCTGCGCGCTCCCCCGAGAACATGCCGCGCATAGGGGTAGAAGTGTCCCGTCTCGTTGCTCAACGAGGGATCCAAGAGAGCGAATTTCTTCCTCCTTTCCCCCCGTCGAACGGACACCTGCTCCGCCCTCGCAGGTAAGAAGGGCCTCAGTAGCTCGAACTGCCTCTCCCAGCACAGTTCCTCCTCGTGGGCTTGCCGGCAATTCGCCACCAACTGATCGTATCGCGTGCTTCGAAAAACTTCTTCGGCCTCCTCCAAGCCGCGCTCAAAGGATGTCAGAGACCAGTCCTGAAGTAGAATTCCGCAGTCGTATTTCTCGACAATTTCCCGGCACTGCGGATGGGGTGCAACAATAGGAGGTACGCCGTCCCCAATGGATTCAAAGAACTTGTTTGGACAAGCGTATAGCGTATCAAATGACAAGGGTTTCCAGGCGACGTAAAGGTAAGAATAGTAACGGCGTCGCAGTGCCAAGGACGTGTTGTCCAGGAATCCACAATAAGAGAACCCATGCCTCTTTGCAATATCCGGGTTGGTTAGTATGTCTTTGGTTGGGTCATGATCCTGAAGTAAGCCATAGACGTCGACATGGGGAATCGGCCGGCGCCGCCTGACTAAGTAGTCCATATGGTTTTGGCGGAAGCTCAGCGCTCCCTGGACGAGGATCCTGCCGTTCCGCTCGCTCGCTCGGACGGGTGCTGTAGCCGAAAGCGGTCGGGCATTGTAAATCACTGCAGAAGGTACAGAGCCGAAGTCGAATAGGTCGCAATAATAATCTCTTCGATGCTTCTCGGGGAAGATTGCAAGGTCGATTCGCTCTCGAAGAGAGTTATGTTCCTCCCAGTGTCGGGACTCCAACTCGTAGCCGCAAGAGCCACCGGGTAATTCAAAGCAGTAATAGATAAGGTATTTTGGTCGATGGGAAGCCTGAAGCAGTGCCCGGAAGTAGATAAAGTGGGTGCAGATAAGAAGATCGGGGCGAAAGATATCGATCCATTGGGCGGCGCTTAGGCAGCGAAAATCCTCGTAGTCGTGAGGCAGAAGTGTTGTCTCGTCAACCTTCCGATCTGGGGGGAAGTGTGAGAGATGCGGGTTGTAGATAGCGATAAATGGCAGCTCGGGATGTCGGCGTCGCATTTCCGCTGCCATCTCGCGCTCGAAAGCGTGGGAGGATAGGATAACCATATCGAGAGAGCCGGGTGTGACGTCATTTACGCCGGTCACGGGAATGCCCTCAAAAGAGGCTCGAACGGGAGGTTGCGTTGTTATGAGCGAAGCAATTGGCGGGCCGCCGTAGCGGCGCCAGAGGCGGAGGAGAACCGTCGTGTGAGTTCCCGCCCCGTAGATGCCGATATTTTTTCGTCCAGACTTGCGGACATAAGAGACGAGGTCGGGCATCACAGAGCGCAGTGCCCTTTGGTGCTCGAATTCGGGCCAGAAGTGAAAAATGGAAAAATCGGGGAAGCACTCGTCGCGGATGGGATAATCTTCCAGGAAGGGTGCGAATACGGCTACGGGTTCAGGGGGCTCGTAGATCTTCGCGAGTGAGTTGAGAAGATAGGTGATCTGGGGAGTGCCGTAACCGAGAGGGGTGTAGGATAAGCACCCGATTTTCCTAATCATGGTCAGCTCCAAGGCAGGGGGTAGTCCTTCGAGTCCAAAAGGGAATCCATGCCAAGTGGGAGTAGTGCTTTAGAAAAGCACGGTACATCTGCTTCTCGTATCGATGAGAAGAGGGTACAACGGCATCTATGTAGCAGGGAAGAGGTGAGCCTGCAGGAATGACCGGAATTCCTTTGAAGAGATGAGCGTCGGGTTGGGAGGCGAGAAATGCACGTACGGAGGGGCGGCCGAGAGAAAGCCAGAGGGGAAGCAACAAGGTAGAATGTGTCCCGGTTCCATAAAACGCAACGGCGTTCACACCACGTTGACGGCATTCCTCGACGGCGAGGAGTGCGTGGAGACACATCAATGGGAGCAAGGGCTCGCGGAGCGCAAGGCTGTCGCAGAACTTTCGCGTCAGTGCCGTGTCTAGATCTTGGAGAAATCTCTCAAGACGGCGTTGTTCCTTGCGCAACTTCTCCAGGTGAGTGTGGAGGTGGTTACGCTCCTCTTCAACCGATGCCAGCCGCTCTTGCAAAGCCTTAGTCAGCTGCTTGAGTTCAACGCGCTGGAGTCGCCCGTGGGGAAAAGTACCGGTGGCCATTCTATCGACTTGGCGAGCGATCCAACTGTCGTGTGCAAGACCGGCCACTACGTGAAAACTGCCCGGCGTATTCTGGTGGGGTCCGCGGACCCAATCTTCGTCGAAATACTCGAGGGCTCTATCGAGGAGAAAGAATCCGTTCGTTCTTAGTAGGTCGCGCCACCACCATTCCAGGCGAACTGTCGGATGGTACTCCACTCCGTCGATGAGACAGGAGTGCAAATGTATTGAAACCACGAACAGACCGCGGTCAGGGTCCAGGTGGCGTTTGACATTCGCCAAGAGTGTAGGCAACTGCTCCTCAGTGAAGTGTTCCAGTACTTCCCAGGCTGTAGCGACGTCGAAGTAGGCGGGCTCTCTGCCATTGCCTCGTTGGAAGAAGAGTTCGAAAGGCTTACTGCAATCGCAGGTGAAGAGATGCTCAGGGATGGTTGACCACTCCGCTCGGTTGTGTCGTAGAGAGTAGTCGCTTCCCTCGAGGCCGATGGCAAAGTGGCCGAAGTCGAGAACCTCTTTGACGAAGCCTACTCCTGCACATCCCAAATCCAGCACCTTGATGGGTTCCCCACCGTACAGCGCAATCAATTTCCTGGTAAAGGGAGGCCACCGAAAGTTGTCCTTTGCGGTGCCGAGAGGGAACTGATGGTCAGGACTCTCGGTAGCTACTGGATGGTCTGTCCTGAGAATAACCTTCATGACACGATGTCAGAGAAACCTTCGTTTCCCTCGTCAAGGCATGGCGGTCACCCGTCAAGGAGAAACAAACGGAGGTTGGGTTTCCTGTCCCTCCGGCCAAGGAAGTAGTGAGCCGGACCGATGTGTGGTTCGTTGGTTCACCGGCGCCAAAACGGAATCCAAGGCAACTGAGGATAAGCCTTCTTTGCGACCGCTCGCATTTCCTTTTCGTAACAATGGGAGGAGGGGATGATGGCCTCCACTGGGTCAGGGAGAGGATCTCCTGCCTTAACAATGGGAATACCCTGAAATTCGCGGCTCTGAGGGTCGCTCACGATTACGACTTCGACGTGTGGTCCCTGGAGATACTTCCAGGCTTGTAGGACAGCATGAGTGTGGCGGCCGGCACCGAAGAGCGCAACACGTGTGATGCCGTGTTGGCGGCAGTACTCGGCAACCACCATCGCCCTGGCAAGAAAGGGGTTCGGCAAATCGAAAACGTCGAGTCCGGCTGAGCGGGAGAGTAATCTGCTGAGTCCACTTTCGAGCCTGTTCAGATCTTCCGAGAGCGAACTCTCCAGCTTCTGCAATCGCTGCACGGAAGATTCCAGGGAGGCCCACCGCTGAGTGAGTTCACGCCAGCCGGGCGACGCCGCAGCGAAGCGATGCTCCGAAAGCTGGTCGATTCGAGAAGCAACTTCGTTGTTCCACCTAGAGGTGGCGGCAATGAAGCACAGATCTCCCGCATCTCCCAGGGTCCGGAATCGTGTGGGAAACGGGCCCAGGTAGTCAAAGGTCCCGTCCAGGAGAAAGAAGCCGCAGTTGCGAAACAGATTCCTCCACCATGACTCCGGCCTCGCAGCAGGATGGCACTCGCCGTGAGCTAGATAACACGGTCGCAGACTAATGGAGGCCAGAAACAGACCGAGTCGGACGTCGAGATGCCGTCGAAGCGTTGTCAGAAGATCGCTAAGCTGTCGCTCCGGTACATGCTCGAGTATATTCCAGCAAGTGATAATTTGGAATTTCGCAGTCCTTGTGCCTCGTGAGTGTCTCTCCCGCAAGGTGAACCGTCTGGTGTAATTGCAGAAAAAGAGGTTCGGAGAAGCTTCGGTTTGATCGAAAGCTTCTGACGCGGCGCGATCGACATCAAGGCCAAATACCTGAAAGGACAACTCCTGAACCTCCTTGAGAAAGGAGGCATCACCACAACCAAGGTCGAGCAACCGAGGACAGGTGTCGGGATAAACGGCGCTCAATCTCTGAAGAAAGTCGCTGAAAGTAGTGTCTGGAGTCTCTACGAACTTCCGCAATGCTCGAAAGTGCTCGCGCAGTTCTGTTTCGCAAGGGAAGTCTGTCTCCAGGACGAGTGTCCCGCGACTTCCAGTGGTGCCGGAACGTTGGGGACGCGAGGGCGCAGAGATTCCTCCTTCCCCATCGTGGAGTTCCTGCAGCAAACATTCTAACCGTGACCGAAGTTCCTCAAATTCTCCGCCTATTTCGAGGGGAGCCGCTGTCCGCCGGCCCGGCCGGGCTACTCGCGCGACGGCAAGAAGGGCAAACCGCAAATCGTCGTCGGGTTGATTTGCAACCGCGCGGGGTGCCCTTGGCGGTGGAGGTCTTCGAAGACAACACGGCCGATCCGTCCACGCTGTCGGCGTAGATCGACAAACTACGCCGCGGTTTCGGTCTGCGTCGGTTGGTGGTTGGAGACCGGGGTCTGATCACCAGCTCCCGCATCCGCGAGGATCTCAGCGCCGAGGAGGGGATCGACTGGATTACGGCCCTGCAGGCTCCGCAAATCGCCGGCCTGCTGGATCGAGTCGAGCTGCCGGCCTCCCTGTTCGATGAGCGGGACCTGGCCGAAATCACCTCTGCCGAGTTTCCCGGCGGGCGGCTGGTGGTGTGCCGCAATCCTTTCTTAGCCGACGAGCGCGCCCGCAAGCGTGAGGCATTGCTTTGCGCCACCGAAGCCGAGTTGAGTCGGATCGCCCAAGCGGTCGAGCGTCCCCGCAGGGCCCTGCGGGGGAAAGCCAAGATCGGGCCGCAGGCCGGCCGGGTGCTCCACCAATTCAAGATGGGCAAGCACTTCGAGTTGGACATCGGCGACGACTTCTTCCGCTTTTGCCCAAAGTTATCCCCCATCCGGCGCGAGGCCGCCTCACGGCACGGCCTCTACGTGGTCAGCACCAGCGTTCCGGCCGAACAGACGACGGCCGACCAGGCGGTCGGCTCCTACCAGGGCCTGTCCCTTGTCGAACGCGCTTTCCGCTGTTCCAAGACGGTCGACCTCAAGCTGCGTCCTCTCTATCACCGGCTGCCCGACCGAGTCCGGGCTCGCGTCTTTCTCTGTATGCCGGCCTACTACGTGGCATGGCACATGCGGCAGAGCCTGGCTCCGATCCTGTTTGACGACGACGATCGCCAAGCCGCCGCCCGCATGCGCCGTTCGGTGGTCGCGCCGGCCGAGCGTTCCTCCAGCGTCCGGCTCAAGGCCCGCACCCGGCTCACCCAGGAGGGCTTGCCCGTCCACAGCTTTTCCACCCTGCTCGCCGACCTGGCCACCATCGTCCAGAACACCGTGCAGCCGAAACTTCCCGGAGCAGGCTCGTTTCTCAAGACCACCGTGCCGTCCCCCCTCCAACAACGGGCACTCGATCTGTTTGGGGGGGTCCGGCTCTAGAACGTACCCGGTAGCGTCGCTGGAGAAGACCCCCTTTCCCTAACGTTTACAATAGGTTGCCGCTTCCATAGAAGAAGAACTTCGGGTTAACTAGGTCGTAAACGGCATTCGGCTGAAAGTGGGGCCCGTCTCGACCAACAAAAAAACGATCGGGTTCGGTTGCAGAAAGTAGCTCCTCGTAAATGTGTTCCAGTTGTGCCAGAGCAGCCACTTCTCGAAAGAGTTCAGGGCGGCGCAAAGACCAGTCTCGGCGGTCTCTTGGCATAAAGGGTATTTTAGATGTCTCATTCCAATCTATACCAAGCCAAGTGGAAATCTCCTGGAACGTGTCTTCGCCGAGGCGCTCGTAGAACGCCAGGCGAGCTCGAGGAAAGACCCAGTTCATTTCGAATACTTGCTCAAGCGTGCGAAGAACGCACTGAAAATGATCAGTTAGAGAAATGTGGGGACAAAGCAGGAACTGAGAAATAAATATCTCTGATGGCCGCCGATGGAGGAACAATTCATAGGCATGGAAATACTTTCGCCTCTGAAAGGCAAAGAAGAGTTCGGCTGGATACTTCCCTTCGACAGGGTAGCCATCGAAGGCAAGTCTTTATCAAGCATATCCCTACTGCTGTGTAAGGTGTCCAAACAACTCTTCGATTGAGCGGAAGGAGAGGGGATCCGGTATGAGAGAATCCCTTTGCCGCGTGTTTCTCTCATGGTCTTTGCGACGATTGAAATCCCCAGAAAATGTTGGCTAAACGCGTCGCTTCATTCCTGGTTCGAACGTTAGTCGGTAAGAGTTGAGCTCTGAAAAGAGAAAGACCTCGTCGGAACGGTTCAGTTGGGCCGTTGTGTAGGTGGTGCCCGAACGGCCGAGACCCGCGACGAAGAGAGGCTGTGACTGGGTTAGTATCATGCTGGTTCGAAAGACTATTAAAGATCTCGTGGACCCGGTAACAAGTGTGCGGCCTAGTCAAGCATGGTAACCCATTGTGGCAAGGAATGGGTTTCTGCAAACCTCAGCGCAGTGAAGACGTTTGTGAGTGAAAGGAAGACTGGGAATCTGTGACAGGGGAGAAAAGACGATTCGCTGTCGCAGCCAAGAGTGCAGGACACGGATGTCATTGATCCAGCGAGCCGGAAGTTTTCTTTGGAGCAAGATCTCAGCGCGATTGAGAGGTGATCTCTCCTCGTGTTCAACGAAGTGTTTATCAAAAAGGCTGACCAACTTCGTTCCGGATGCCTCGGGAAAAGCGATAGCAATGGCAGTTCAGTGATTCATGGCCCCGGATGCTTGGCGGTCTCGCCGTGACCGGAGGAGACGCTTTGTGCGCAGCGCTAAGCGATACACAGAGGGCTTCCGGAATCCCCTTGCTCTTGCGCGAGTGAGAAATTTGAAAAGTGCGAAGGGTTAGCGGTGCGGTGCTCCTCAATCGGCCAGAAGTGCAAAATGGCAAATTCTGCAAACTGCTCGTGACAGTCGGGATGAGACTCCCACCGAGGGGCAAAGACTCCTATTGGCACACGTGTGCAGTAGAGTCTGCCTAAGGCGCGTAGGAAGTACTGAATTTGGGGTGTACCGCAACCAGTCGGGGCGTATGAGAGACACCCAATCGTCTCAATCATCGCTTTCTTGGCTATTCTGGTGATCCATAGTAGTGAGAAGCGAGCCCCAAAGAGGGACCCAAGGGATTTCCGGATGATGGTCTTGCCAGAGTCGCCGCATGTCGGATTCCCAGGCGTGAGACGAGGGAACCACAGCCTCGATTTCCGGCGGCATTGCCTGGTGGACAGGAATGATGGGGACATTAAAGTCTGTCGCACCCAGAACTTCGGAGTTACTTCCCGTCACTAGTGCGACTACAGGGGGACCGCCAAGACCGTGCCAGACGGGAAGCAGCTTTTGAGTGTGAGTTCCCGATCCGAAAAACGCCACGGATCGATACCCGTGTTCATTACAGGCTTCGATCGCCCGGGCGGCCATCCGGCAAAGGTTGGGCCAGGTAAATGCCGAATCCTCAGACTTGAGCCTGGCAATCTCGCTGCCCGCTGCAGAAAGTTCCCGCTCAAGTTCCCTCTTGCGAGCCTGTTCGGAGCTCTCTCTTAGCTTGCTGATCTCCTGTCTCTGGAGTCTCATCGTGCCGTCCAGCTCAGCAAGGAGCTGATGGACCTCCTCAAAGGGCAGCCTCACGCCGACTAAAGTTTTCGGGTTATTGAGGTGCGCCGGGTAGCCTAGCCGCTGATTGAGCTTCGCTCCCCCTAGTCTTTGGAACAATTCCTCGGCTTCTCTGGACCAGTATTCCGCCAGTTTCGAGATCCGCCCTGACCAAGTCTTGGTGGGTTTCTCGAGAACATCTCGAAGAAGCCGGACGGCTCGCTGAGGCGGCATATCGGCGCCTGCCTGCATCGCCAGACGTTGGACGGTTTCTGGATCTGCTCCGACGATGCACTCGAAACTTATCGTGAGAACTCCTGGTTGAAAGCTCCACGGGGAAATCGATTCATACCACGAAATAAGTTGAGAACCACAGCAATACAAGAACTCCAGAAGCCTGAACTTGGGATCCTTGATTCCTTTCCAAGTCCAGTCTTCGCCCCGTCCGGGACGCGCCAGCCAACGCATCTGCGAGATCAACGCGCTTCGTAATTCCCGCTTGGAGAAGATGATCCTTGTACCTGCGACCTCTCCAAGAGTTGTTGAATTACAGCTTATATGACCAACCGCAAATTGCCCTTCGTGCATCAAGTCAGTGACAGTCGAGAGCGAGCAGAATGTGCGAAACTCGCGATACCGGGAAACCACCTCAGAGATGGTCTTGCCGCGGTAATCAGAGAAACCATCATCGTTAATATGGATGCCCGTATCCACGAGCCCCAGTTTCTTGAGGTACGCGGCAAGCAAATAGGTTCCCGCCTTGGGCATGCTGATGACCAGCACCCGGGGCTTGCCCGGGACGGTGACTGGTGCCAGCGAAGGGCGGCCGTCGACCAGGTAGACGGGAAAGTCGTAGTCGGGGAAACTGGTTGCACTAGCTAGTGTGCTATCTCGGGATCCACTCACAAATCTACCTCCTCCACCCACCGAACGAGCTCTCGGAGGCCTTCTCGGAGCGGGCGGACGGGGTAATCTCCCAACGCCCGCCGGGCCTGCTCGATGGAGAGACACTTCGACCGAGCCCCGACGTAACGAGAAGTGTCGTACTGTATCTGCTCGGGTGGGTACCCCACTTCCTCGCAGATCAAGCCCGCGAATTCGCGGATCGTATGTTCCTCACCCGCCCCGAGGTTGAAGATGTCGCTGATCTCCTGCGCAGCCAGGCGGTCCAAAAGCTCAAGGAAGTCCTCCACATGAATCAACTCCCTTCGCTGGTAGCCGTCGCCCCACAGGACCACCGGCTCTCCCAACTTCCGGCTCCGGACGATCTTGCGCGCAAGGTCGTAGATGAAGTGCAGAGGACGTCCGTCCAGGTGGTAGTCGGGCCCGTAGACGGTCGACGGCACGGCGTACAAGTAGCGCAGGCCGTACTGTCGGTGCAGGGTTTGCAGACCCACGAGAAGCATCCGCTTCGTCATGGCGTAGCCGTAGAAGCGATCGATGGGTAGCCCCTTCAGGTAGTTGTCTTCGACGAGTTCAACCCCTTCGGGATAGGCCACGCTCGTGCCGAGGGCGAGAAGCTGGGCCTGGGGTTGGCGCCGCGCCCAGAAGGCCAGCACGTTCGTGTTGATCTGCTGGTTGACGATCCACTGGTCGCCGCCGTGGGTGGCACAGAACTCGCCGGCCCGGGTCCAGGCGGCTAAATGGTAGATGCGGTCGAATCTTTGACCGCGATCCCAATCCACCAGGTTGACCTTGGTTAGGTCCAGTTCTCGCGACGCTGGCGCGACGATTTGGTGCCCCGCCGCCCGCAGGCGCCGGACGAGGTGCCGGCCGATGAATCCGCTTCCGCCAAAGACGAGGACGTTCATGGGGCGTTAGGGGTTACAGGGTACAAGTTACAGGTGTCAGTTGCTTCAAAACCCTCTCTGTCCTTGTATCTCCGCGTGAGAAGGCCAGCCGGAACCAAGTATCCGGAGAGCTTGGGGAACGGGCGCTCGTTTCCCAACCCCAGGACTTTCGACACCAACACCTTCGGCGGCGATGGACGCCTTTCCCCTCAGGGTAGAAACGGGGCCGTGGCGTCACGGCGAGAGAGGATGGGATTTCGAATCGGCCACCAGATCTCCAGTTTCGGGTCGTCCCATCTTACCGTGAACTGATTCTCTGTGCCGCCGTAGTATTCAGACTGCTTGTAGGAAAAAATACAGCGCTCCGACAGGCAGAGATGCCCGTTGGCGCACCCTGCGGGGATCAACAGCTGCATCCGGTTCTTCTCATTCAGGTCGAAGGACTCCCAGCGCAGGTAGGCCGGTGAGTCGGATCGCATGTCTACGACGACAACATAAATCTCCCCGAGTAAGCACTGGATCAATTTCCAGGTCTTCTCGTCCCCGTGCAGCCCTCGCAAAACGTGGTTGCGGGAGATGGAAACGTCATCTTCCACGAAACGAATGGGCCGACCGTGGCGGTCGGTGAAAGAGTAGCGGCCTTCGTTGAAAGTCTCGATGTACTCACCCCGGTAATCATGGAATACCGGCGGCTGGATGGTCTTCAGTCCCGGGATGAGGCTGGATTCGGTGAATTGCATGGATCCCCCTCGAGTCTCCTGTAGCCAGGAAGTTGGACTCAGGAATTCAAGTGTCAGGTTTTTAGTTTCAGGTTCCAGAC
>ERZ795051.5562-NODE-5562-length-10987-cov-5.347055_pt1 | contig 10987 bp, 3 predicted proteins | sample MGYA00375135_ERZ795051 | MGnify/ENA primary metagenome ERZ795051 (study PRJEB30180, sample SAMN05720222) | activated sludge metagenome | isolation source: Anaerobic digester | place: Japan | collected 2015-05-26 ... | reverse complement strand
GTCGATAGCAAACGTGTCACCTTACAAGTGGTGTAAAAAATGGGACAGGGTCATCCCTGTCCCAACAATGATAGCGCTATAACAAAGAAAACAACTGATAGCATAATGTTTTTATGCATTGTATCCCCCATATCTTTCATTGACAAAATAAGATTTGTCCAATTCTTTTTTGATTTATGAACTCACTCACTGATTTTAAACACAGAAATATCATCTAAGCACACTGTTCCAGATGTTTGGTAATCGAACATTACTACGAACATAGGTTCGTTGGCTTGGGGTAGGTCTTCAGTGCAAATAAATGTTCCTACTACCTCATGCCAGGCATTATCATTAATTACAAACCTACCGTCGAGGTTCTGCGTAATCGTTGAAGAATGCCATATCAAAGCCGAGTCTGCAAAACGGATTCTTAGAGAAATATCTTCATCTGGTGAGTCAACCTTATACTTCATACTAATCTTGTAAGTTGCACCTTGAACAAGTTGTGAACGAAGTTCTTGACCGATTGCATTCCAATCATTACCACTTTGGTGATTAAGCATTAAATAGTAATTCCCTTCGCTGAAGATGATTGAACTCGTGGCTCCAGGAGTGAAATTAACTATCCGCCAACCAGATGTTCCAGTAGTAAAACTACCGTTTTCAATAAGTTCTGTAATCTGAGGTGTCGTTTCTTTTACCGTAATGTCATCTATACAAACTGTTCCAGATGTTTGGTAATCGAACATTACTACGAACATAGGTTCGTTGGCTTGGGGTAGGTCTTCAGTGCAAATAAATGTTCCTACTACCTCATGCCAGGCATTATCATTAATTACAAACCTACCGTCGAGGTTCTGCGTAATCGTTGAAGAATGCCATATCAAAGCCGAGTCTGCAAAACGGATTCTTAGAGAAATATCTTCATCTGGTGAGTCAACCTTATACTTCATACTAATCTTGTAAGTTGCACCTTGAACAAGTTGTGAACGAAGTTCTTGACCGATTGCATTCCAATCATTACCACTTCGATGATTAAGCATTAAATAGTTATTCCCTTCGCTGGAGACGATTGAACTCGTGGCTCCTGATGTGTAATTCACAACCAACCATCCGGTGGTTCCCGAAGAAAAATCACCATTTAAGATCAAACCTGTATCGACTTCTGGACCATTTGGGTTAACACTCTTGTCCTTGCATGCATAAGTCATTAGGCATAGGAACACCACGATTAGATAGGTTACTATTCGATCTACTCTCATTTCTTACTCCTTACCATTTAAAAAATCTCAAAAGGTTTTTATATGTATGCATTGCCTATTTCATCAATGTCATCTTAACGATACTGACTCCATCAGATGTGTTCATTCTTACATAATACACACCAGAAGCTACCGCTTGATTATTATTGTCTCGTCCATTCCAGAGCATACTATGCGTACCAGAGTTCTCATTACTTCTCTTCAATACTCTAATCAACTGGCCTGAAATATTGTAGATTGAGATATCAACCCAGCCAGCAGACTTAATACTATATTGGATAGTCGTTTCGGGATTAAAGGGATTGGGGTAATTTGGGTACAATCTGGTCATTGAGGGAGTCACGGACGGATCATCATTGGCTACAGGAAGGGATACAGTCCAGATTTGTTCTGTGGTAGCAATCCCATCAGACACTACGACTTTAACTATATGGGTACCTGACTGAGTAAATTGATATTCAAAGGTGCTCAGGCCCACATTTTGATTTACATCATTGATAAACCAACTGTATGAGATGTCGCTATCAACATCGTTGGCAATTACACTGAATAACTGAGTAGCATTGATCTGCAAGGTTAATGTAGTGTTTTCAGGTGAAAAGCTACTGATAACAGGGGCATCATTAACCGGAGCAACAATTATTTCAGTACTATCTGAAGCAACTGCTTTCCCCATATTATCGCTGATAGTAAAAAACAATTGCTCAGTACCATTCCAGTTTGGTAATGCTCCCATGGTAACATCTAAACCGTCTATTGCCACTGTAACGTTGACATTACCACTTACCGTAAGAGTTAGATTTGCATTATCTATGTCACTAGCATAAGAAGCCAGATTAATGGGCAAATTCTCATCCTCTGCGAACGTAAATGAAGGAGGTAAATCTATTATCGGAGGATCATTAACAGGTGTTACAATCACGTCAAATTGGTCTGTAGCTGTCAGTTCGCCATCACTTACAATGAAGCTGACTGTCTCAGTTCCATTCCAATTGTCTGTGGCAGTAAACGTTGCGTTTAACCCATTTATCTCTACTGCTACATGCTCACTATTCTGAGAAGTAATGGTCAGATTAGAGCTATCTACATCACTCACATAAGGTACCATGTCCACTACTAAACTACCATCCTCAGCAAAGGTAAAGGAGGCTGGTAGATTAATTACCGGTGCATCATTTACAGGATTAATCAGCAGTACAAAGGAATCTGTGCATGTTGCTCTGTTCTTTGATGCTCCGCTTCTAACTAAAGCAAGAGGAGGGTATTGATCATTTGCCTCAATGGTAACGTTTACTGAACCGAAGATATTCGTTATTGAATTAATAGTAAGGCTATTATCTGTAATTGTGGCATTTACCAGGGTTGGATCAACTGCAACAGAATATGATAATATATCCCCATCTCCATCTTGGAAATGATTACTGAGATCGATCACAATAGGTGAAAAATCTTCATTTCGTTCCATGTCGGGTAGTGGCAGGAAGACTGTAGGTGCTTGATTTATAACGTTAATCATGTCGGTGATGGTTATAGAATTATTTGTGTTATAATCATCACTTACTGTCAATGATACAGAATATACTCCCCTGCTTGTATAAACATGGGTTGGATTTTGCATATTCGAAGACGCTGATCCATCTCCAAAGTTCCATGACCAGCTAGTAATAGGCCAGTTACCAGGGGTCGAAGTATCCAAGAATTCAACGGCCAATGGTGCTATACCAGTAGTCTGTGACGCTGTAAAACTTGCCGATGGTGCAGTAGCAATGACAGTTATGGAAATACTACTTGTGGACAATTCCTCGTTATCAAGCCAGTCAATAGCCTTCACTGAGATAGTATAGTTTCCGGGAGTTAAGTCTATATAGTCCCAATTCCAGTTTACGCTACCCTGCACCTGAGATGCAGCAGAATATACTGTATCCCATACTCCTCCACCGTTCTTGGACAGCTTCACATACTTCACTCCGATACCCGCATAATCACCTGTACCATCTGTAGCAGTACCGCTGATAAGTACAGAGTTTCCATTTACTATATAGCCATTTGCAGGTGACGAGATTAGTGATACAGGAGCTGAACCATCTACGTGGAACAGAGTCGGAGCAGTTCCAGATAATCTTTCATTGGGCACTTGGGCATTATCAAGAGCTTTTACCCTAATCAAATAGGCATTATCTGGAAGTGATGTCTGTACCGTAGCAGTAGTGACTGAGGGTAGAATACTACCCCCCACTTGTTCTCCATTAATAATCAATTGATAAGCAGACAATCCCGATATAGTATCCGAACTGGGGCTCCAGCTAATGATTGGCTGTCTGTTAGCCGTCCAACTACCTTCCAATGGTTGAAGAATGCTAAAGGCGGTTGGTGCGGAATGGTCAATGGTAAACTGATCTTGCAGCGTGGTAACCTGCATCACATTACCTGCCATATCCGCTGCGGATGCTACCATAATTGATGCAAGCCCTTCCGGAGTGGTTGCGGTTATTATTGCAACTCCCGACCATACTCTAGTAGATGCATTGTATCCAGTCTGAGTTACTGAAATATAGCCACTTGGGTTTGCCCCTAAGGGAATGATTGTTACCACAGGAGAAATGTTAGGGTTTAAACCCGCGGTGATTTCGGTAAAACTAACCTGCACTCCCAAATCTGTTCTAACATTGGTGATTTGAGGATTTACCACTATTGTGCTAACTGTGGGTGCAACTGTATCTATAACAAAGGTTCCGGCGTTCTGATTCGGAGCCATAGTGTTATTGTAATTATCCGTTATCCCGGTTACATGCACTGTTGCCGTGCCATTCTGGGTCGTGTCGGTAATTGCTGCTGTACCTACCCATAGATTGCCAGAAAATGACGTTTCCGTGAAATCAACTACTGTGCCATTAGGTGTGGTAAACCAGATGCTGGGATGAATAGAGTTATTCAATCCACCATTATTAACTGTAAATAGTGCATTGCATGTTACTGCACCTACCTTGGCAGGATTTGGAGTAACGGTTATGGATTGAACTGTGGGAGGATTCAAATTCACGGTTACAGTTGTAGATAAAGGCGAAGTTTCAATATTGCCGGCACTATCCGTAGCACGGCTTTGTAGAGTATAGGTACCTGAAGTATATCCAGTCCATGCATATGTCCAGGTATTATAGTCTGTGCCGGTATTCACCGTATTTAGCCAGTTACCGTTATTAATTCTGATTTGCACAATTCCCACACCTGATGAGCTGGGACCTGTCCCATCGGAGGAGGTGCCGGAAATGGTAAAGGATAATCCACCAATGGTGGAGTTATTTGTGGGAGCGGCTATAGCTGAAACTGGTGGAGTGATATCCAGACCGAAACTGAAGGTTGCAGAGGACCATGTAGAGTTACCAGCTCTATCATAAGCTTGTATCCTCCAATTGTGGGTTCCCATCGTTAACGCAGCAGCCGGCTGGATGGTATTCAAGGTGGAAGAAATGTTGCTGATTCCCGGAGAGCTGGTAGAACCATCAATTTCCAGAGCGTAGTGGTCAATTCCGGAGGTTACATCTGTTGCTGCACCCCAGGTAAGTTGAGGTTGACTTACATTAAGCCATGCTCCTGTGGGAGGGGAGATAAGATTAAAAGCAGTAGGTGATATAGTATCAATAACAAACGTATGCGTTGCGTTCGGCAACATCTGGTTATTGATGTTATCCTTGGCATTCGATACATTGATTACGGCAGTTCCATTCAAATCGGATTGAGCTATAGTAGTCTGCCCCGTCCAGGTATTACCCTGATAACTGGTTTGGGTTACTGGTCTGGCCGTTCCTCCAGCAGGGGTAATGGTGACTGTAGGAGTAACCGAATTATTCATTCCGTTACAATGTGCACCAGTTTGGAATACAATGTTAAAAGTAACTGTCCCCGCTTTGGCGTAGCTGGGATTCACATCCAAGCTCTGTATGACAGGTGCTATTTTTTCTACAATCACTGGCAAAGAATAAGGCGGAGCCTCTACATTATTATTCATGTCTGTGGCACGGGTTTTGATTGTTACACTCCCGGTCTGATAACCTGTCCAGTTATATTGCCAGCTATACACATCTCTATTACCATCCTGACTGTGAATGTTTATTTCGCTTGCTAACAGATTACCCTTATCACCATTTCTCTCTAACTGAGAGATCTGATTCACCGCAAATTGCGATTCCCCCCGTGTGCTAGACCTACTATTGTGGGTAGTGATAAACCAGGTATTTCCACCATCAAAGCTGATTTCAACCTTCTGCACTCCGGAGCCACCAGTATTATCGCTTGCAGTACCGGAAATCAAATAGCTTTCCCCACCGATATATTGATTTGCCACGGGATTTGTTATGGAAGAAGTAGGAGGTGTGATATCCACATCTACAATAAAGGTGCCATAGGTGGATGAATTTTCGCCACCGGCATTATCAAAAGCCTTTACATACCAAGTGTGATTACCATTTACCAGGGGATTGGGAGCTTGTGTGCTTACTTCCTGTGCATTGATATCCGAAGGTATATAACTCGCTATAGCCAACGCATTATCAATATAGATAGCATAATAATGGACACCCGTTCCGGCATCGGTTGATTTTTGCCAAACCAGATTAGGCCGGCTCATTGATACAATTTGATTATTGATCGGACTTGTTAAAACTGGCTGAGTTGGGGGATTCCAATCACCAATGGTTGTCCATATCGCAGTACTTTGTTTTCTGTTTCCAACATTATCCACAGCCACTACATACCAAGGATGAGGCCCTTCCGTGAGAGCGTTTGCCGGAGAAGTGGATGTCTGAGTGAGATTATCAATATTCAAAGTGCCATTTATCCAAAGTTCATAATGAGAGATTCCACTTCCTGAATCTGTTGTTGGGCTCCAGGTAAACGTGGGGGTTGGCATAATGAAGTAAGAATTGTTGATAGGTGTAAGCAAGGTGAAATCCGCGGGTGCAACTCTATCAATCTTGAGGATAAATTGAGCTGTAGATGATACATTTCCCAAACTGTCATAAGCTTTTACATACCAGTTATGGTTACCGTTAGCCAAAACTTGCAAAGGGCTTAACTGATATTGAGTCACCGTTAGGCTATCTTTATAGATCACTCCATCAATCCATAATTCATAATGATTAAAACCTATACCATCATCTACGCAAGGTTTCCATGTAAAGGTAATAAGAGAATCTGCCGACCAAACGTTATTGGCAGGACTCAAATTGGCAAAGGTTCCTGTGACTGCATGCGGGGCAGTTGTATCAATATGCAGAGTTCTGGTTTCTGTAGATGTTTGAACATTGCCCACATTATCTACAGCTTTCACACACCATGTATGAGTCCCATCTAATAATTCAACACCACTTGCTGTTAGAGATAAGTCATCAAAGTAAAAACCGTCTTCAGTATTAGCACCATCTGTTGCCATTTTGAACCTTATGTATATCTGTTCCCAACCTACATAAGCATTCAAATTATGCGTAGCTTGAGTCCAAGAAAGTGTTTCATTTGAATCAGTGTAGTCCGCGATCCTTGTCCAGGAACTGCCATTACTTGATATCTCTAGATAAGTGTGATCAGCATTATTCCAAGTATATTGGCTCCTGTACCAGTAAGTCAATGTCATAGTTGTTTCACCCTGTAATGCTATGGGCTGTGCCAAAGTAATGGAAGAAGTATCATTGTTGCTATAATTTCCTGAGGGGCTATCTGTGATACAATAATTTCCACTATGCGGATTGGATGTGGTTAAGCCCCATGTACCAGTTCTATTCCAATTGGATATACCTGTTTCTGCATTTTCACTAAAATGACCTGACACTGCTGTCCATTGTGTGACAGATGGAGCAATGTTATCCTTTTTCAGAGTATTATTCACGAAAACTTGGTATTTCAACATACCAGAGCCATTATCCATAGAAGGATTCCAGCTAAACGTAGGGTTTTTTGAAGCTAGCCAGATGTCATTTGTGGGTGTATTTAAGGAAAACTGTGCGGGAGGTGTTGCATCCACTCTAATTGACCAAGTTTGAGTAGCTTGCACCCAGTTTCCTGCTGCATCTAATCCTCGTACAGTCCATGTATGCCATCCATCACTCAATGCCAATGAGTCTGGAGTCTGATAAAATGAATTTGCAGCAGTAGGTGATAATCCTTGTATAAGATATGCACCATCAACGATGACAGCCATATTGGTTACATCAGTCAACCCTGTTGCTGACCAGTAAAAAGAAGGTGTGCTGCTAACCCAGGCTCCATTTAGCGGTAAAGCTAGAGTAATTGAACCAGTAGGTGGATTGGCATCAATAGTAAAATTTCCAGTACTGAATTTTTCGGCTAATATGATGTCTGAACTATTCTTGATCTGCAATTTAACCTTGGCAGTTGTGGAATTTGTATTAGGAACTGACCATGTATAAATTCCATCATTGACCTCATTATCAGCAATCAGATTCGGGAATGTCATTCCCCCATCCAACGAATAAGATAAAGTAATGTGGTGCATGTTTAAAGGAGGATTCTCTATTATCCACGTAATTGGATAGGTATGATTTTGTCCTGCCGTTCCAGGTAATATTTCTCCTCCGTTAGGCTGGATATTGATTCGCGTAGTATCAACAATTATTGAACGGATTTGATCAGCCTGCACCCAATTTCCAGCAACATCTAGTCCTCGTACAGTCCAATTATGCTGTCCATTGCTCAATGCCAAATGTTGAGGTGTTTGATAATAAGAATTCTCAGATGCTATCGACAAACCAGTAATCAAATAGGCATCATCCACTAATATTGCCATGCTACTTACATCAGTTAATCCTGATGAAGACCAATCAAAGTAGGGGGTATTGCTAACCCATGCATTCTCTTGTGGTGCAGTTAGTGTTATACTACCTAAAGGAGCGGTAGTATCAATAGTAAAGTTTGAGGCACTTATTTTTTCTGCTAATAAATATCCCAAGCTATCCTTCAACTGTATTTTAACTCTTACTGTTGAAGAACTTACACTTGGAACAAACCAGGTAAAGATCCCATCATTGACCTCATTATCAGCAATCAGATTCGGGAATGTCAATCCCCCATCCAACGAGTAAGATAAAGTAATGTGGTGCATGTTTAAAGGAGGATTCTCTATGTTCCAAATAACTGGGTATGTATTGTTTTGTCCTGGTGCGCCAGGAAGAACTTCTCCTCCATTGGGATAGATATTGATTATAGATAAGTTACCCTCAAAGACACTTATATTGTGATTAGCTGGTATTTGGTTTCTTGTGTCTGTAATGCCACTATGAGGCCAATAGACTGAAATCTGATCTATTGTGCTTTGACTTCCAATACCAAAATGAGCAATTCCATTTATCCAGCCACTGCAGGACGAGATTTCACGATATTGACTATTTGCTGTGCCACATCGAACTCTAGCTCCCAACCCTCCTGAGTTGGACGATACACCTCTTGTTTTGATTTTAAGCCACTGATTAGTTCCTCCATCATTACGATAGACTACTCCACTTTTTAGTAAAATGTCTAAATCCCCGTCGTTATCATAATCCCCCCATATGGATGAACCGAACACACTTGCCAGTCCAGCATTTATACTTGAGAATGTACCATTGCCATTGTTGCTATATATTTGCGAGATATTCGTTCTAAAGTCAGATTGTCCAGTTAGTAAAATATCCAAATCTCCATCGTTATCATAATCACCCCATTCAGATGAGCCATGACCTACTCCAGGTAAGTCTGCATCAATTTCGGAGAAAGTGCCACCTCCATTATTATGATAAACTTTTGTGATGTATGTTCTGTTGCCCGCATAACCGGACACAATAATATCTAAATAGCCATCATTATCATAATCGCCCCAAGCAACGGAACTATCCATAACACCTATCAAACCGGCGTTGATGTCGGTAAAAGTGCCATTCCCATTGTTATGATAAACTCTTGTAGTATAAAATAATCCTCCTTCAGAGAATTGACCTGAAAGCAAAATATCCAAATTACCATCGTTATCATAATCGCCCCAGGCTACTGAACCTGATGCAATGGTTATTAGTCCAGCATCAATATAAGTAAAATTATTATTCCCGTTGTTTTTATAAATGCATGATCGAAAGTAAGAACCTGCAAGTATCCTCCCTGCTAACAGGACATCTAAATCTCCATCATTATCATAATCGCCCCAAGCAACGGAACTATCCATAACACCTATCAAACCGGCGTTGATGTCGGTAAAAGTGCTATTGCCATTGTTGTGATAGATTTTGGAGATTGGATTATAATTGGGATAAGAGCCTGTACTTCCAGTCAGAAGAATATCCAAATTGCCATCGTTATCATAATCTCCCCATGCTACAGAACCTGATCCTACATAGGATAAGCCCGCATTTATATCAGTAAAGGTGCTATTGCCATTGTTCCTATAGATAATGTTACCTATCAGGATATCCAAATCTCCATCGTTATCATAATCTCCCCAAGCTATAGATCCGTTCGAGGCGCTTTGCAAACCCGCGTTTATGTTTGTAAATGTGTTATTCTGCCCTCTCAGACAAACAAGCATGGCTATAACGAATAAAAACAACATAGTTTTTTTCATTTTCATTTCCTCTCTATAATATAATTTTAATTGAGCAAATTGATGTTTCAAGACAAGTGTTCATGCACTTAACCAACATAATACGAAATCTTAATTCTATATCTGCGCATTTTTTGGTAAAATGCGGTTCTGCTTATACCGAGCAACTTCATAGTTAGAGTTGCATTGTATCCAGTCGTTTTTAGAACTTGCTTGATATAATGGGCTTCACATGTCTTACATGGACGCTTCGGACTTACAGAAATCTGTTGTGTAGTAAAGTCAGGGAAGAGCTCATTTGCCCCGATCGACTCTTGCTCACAAGAGATCGCTGCTTGTCGGAGGATCTTTTTTAGTTCACGGATGTTGCCTATGAGCTTATTATCCATCAGTGCCTTCATTCCCTCTTCGGCCAACGTAGGAGTGTTCTTTTTACCTTCTTCATTGGAGATTTAGCACAGGAAGTAATCTGCCAGAGCCTTGATGTCTGTTTTTCTTTCCCTCAATGGCGGGATACAAATCTCCAGATCTGATATGCGATAATATAGATCATTTCGGAATTGCTCTGTCAGCACTTTATCGGTGAGGTTATACCTCAATGGCAAAGATAAATTTGGTATTTGTCTTTATGGGTTTATTGGCCCCAACCCGATAGAACTCTCGATTCTCGATCACTCGCAAGAGCTTAACCTGTAAATCACGAGTCAAATCACCAATTTCATCCAGAAATAATGTTCCATTCTCATCCATTTTCCTTCTCCTTGATTTCGGATCCCGTGTCAAAATTTTTAGGACGCCTCAGGATCCTTCTCCATAACTTTTGCTACCTCTTCCTCCACCCGTTGCTGTAACACTTATTCTCCTTAAAACGATAATTCCCTAAGTTGAGTCCCAAATATTGGTGTAAATTCCAACTCGTTGTTTCTCATGTTCTTTTAGGGCATCTTTTATACCTCGTTACTCACAATCTATGTAAGTCCAAATGATAAATTGTATTATTTTCATCTTATCAATCCTTGTCAAGTACTTTTTTTTAATAATCTACCTTGCGGCAACACTAATTGTATTATTTCATCTTATAAATCCATGTCAAGTTCTTTTTAAAAATAAGCTGGGTGGTAAAGGCAAAAAGTATCCCCCCTTGACCTTCTTTCCCATAAGAGGG
>ERZ795051.5561-NODE-5561-length-10989-cov-6.255167_pt1 | contig 10989 bp, 18 predicted proteins | sample MGYA00375135_ERZ795051 | MGnify/ENA primary metagenome ERZ795051 (study PRJEB30180, sample SAMN05720222) | activated sludge metagenome | isolation source: Anaerobic digester | place: Japan | collected 2015-05-26 ... | reverse complement strand
TGATAATCTCCTAATCTCCCTTTATGATTTAATCTTTCTACTCATCTCTTTCCTTTTTCGGCGGTTTAATTAATATTTTGATTAGTGGGCGCGCCTGCCGCACTTTTTGTGTGGTTTCGATTTGGACGATGGCTTGATAAAATTTTTCCAGCGGCACGGGTTCGGTAAGATTCACCGTCACCAGCGCGAAGCCGGTCACCTGTTTGCCGCGGTTATCCAGCGCGGCGTAAGGGATGTAAGTCAGTCGCGGCTGGGGATAGCGATCCTGCCATGCAACGTAAGACGTAAAAGCCGTAGTCAGAAGCAAAATTGCCAACAACATATCCTTAAACAGACTCCTATCTAAAGTGGTGGCGCGGGTCAGTCGCAAAAAATAACTGATAATGCGCCGCCAGCCAGACCGTTTCATTATTTCAAAAACGCGATTAGCGGTTGGCCCAAAAGCCAGCGGTCAAAGTTTTGCGTGAATTCTTTGATTTCCGGCGCGAAAGCGATCAGCAGTCCGGCGCCGATATAGACAAAGGCGCATAACAATACGATCAATGTTATTGTGGGCAATCCTCTTTTTTCAAACAGCCAGTCAAAAATATTATTCATGCGTTTTCCTTTCTAATAAATTCCGGTAGCGAGTCCGCGTCAACAAGCTCGCGTCCGTCGCGCCGAATGATGGTGCGCAGGTTGCCCAAAACGATGCCCGGTTCCAGAAAACCGTGCCAGCGGCGGTAATTGCCCATTTTGGGGTCAATGCAGGTGTGCATTGATTTGCCGGTGGAGAGGTCTTTAAAAAAGACATAATAAAAGTTTCCACCGTATTGGCTGCGCTTCTCGTCCACTTTCATAATTCGGGCTTCCATTGTTCCCTCCTTTATGGCCGGTAAACAAAGTTAATAATGATTATCGCCGCGCAAAAAATAATTAAAAACAAAACCAACGCGGCGGCTAATATTTCCAGTTGGTATTCAAAATATAATTTTTTAATTTTTCTGATCATTTTTTTACCTCGGTGATTGGCGCGCGGCAGGCGCGGTTGAAACGGTCATGAGTGTAAAGCGCGGGATTTTGCGCGTTGGCTTGTGCCCAGCGGTTTAGGCATTCTTTTTTTAAAGCGCTGTATTGCAGGCAAATACCGGATTGATCATTTCCTGGAGGTAAAAAAATGAGCGGCACATAATAAAAACAGATTTTCATGGCTTGCTTATGCGGCGCGTTGCAAAGTCCGTCTTTACTGCACCAGTTTTTTATATTTCTTATTTTTTCAGTCATGGGGCAAACCTCAAATAGCAATAGCAGGCCAGCCATCTCGCGCAGGCGGCGGCAGTGAACGCGATTGCGATATTCAGTGTGTGGCGTGTAATGAAACGGCGAGCGGCGGCGGTAAGTTTCTTTAAAAAAGATATTGGCGTGGCTTTAGGTAGTGCGGCTTGTAAATAAATTTTGTCCGGATCATAGAGTGTAGTAGGTAAGTGCAAAAATGGTATATTTAGGTAATCTAAAACTAGGTAGTCTAAATAATTATGCGTCAATGAAGCCGGTTTCAGTTTTATTTTATTTTTTTTCTTAGCCATTGTTATCCCCGTATTTATCCAGTTGATCCACATGGTAGCGCCGCGCGCGGCCAAAGCCTTTATAAGGAACATTGTCGGCCACCTTGTCATAAAATTCACTCCGGGCTATTCCCAGGTAAGCCGCGGCATCCGGGATAGAAAGCCAAGGCGAAGTGATCTTTACGGTGGTTTTATCCGTTTTTTTGATTGTTATTTCGCGCATTTAGTTTTCTTCCTTTTTTAAACCTATGCCGGAGATATAAAGTTTTGATCTTTTGGGCTTGATCCGGCTATACCCGGCAAAGGCTTGATGCAGCGTGGCGTAGAAAATGTTGCGGCCCATGGGTTTTAGATTTATTAGGGCGCAATATTGCTTATATGCGTGCCAGATTTCGTAGAGTTGCGTGCTTGCGTTTTTCTTCAGGTAAATATATTGCAGAATAAAATCTTGAATTTCCTGCGGGATGTTCTCCATGCGCCATGCCGCTTGCAGGTTTTCGTATGTGGGTGCGCCGGCGATATTTTTGGCACGGCTTTTATTCAGGGCAGGGCGCTGGGATTCTCTGTTGTTGAGCGCGGTAACCATGCGGTCGAGAACAGTGATTATTTTATCAATAATAACATACAGTTCGGGCGGGTTCTCGCTGGCGGGCGCGTGATAAGCACCGGTTTTGCGGATAGCGGGCAAAACCTCATGCGTTACCCAGCGGCGGAAAGGCCTGGCCTGCGGCTTATTTGACCGGATCAGGAGAGTATAGAGGCCGGATTCGTTTATTGTGGCCATTTCCTGCGCGCCGCCAAGGGTGTCGGTTTTACCGACACCCTTTTCATCATCATCTAGATAAGAGGTGGCATCACGATAATTGGAAATCCCTAAAATCCGGCAGATATCCTTGGCTATCCACCACGGCTCGCCTGCTTCGTCGAGGATTACCCGGACGGGGCTTTCATCATAAATAAACGGAATAATTGTATTTTCTGCGCTCATGGGTTTCTCCTTTTGTTTGCTATGCAAACGTTGACTTTTTATTCCTTCAGGTATTTACTGGGATCAAATTCCGCGTCATGGATGGCACGGGCGATAGTCACCAGGATGGCTTCGTTAAGCGCTTTTTTCTGTGTGGCGCTCAATTGGTCTACTTTGTTCTTTGTAATACTGGGCACGCGGACGCTGATAGTTTCCAGTTTTTTGTCCATTTCGATGGAAAGCATGCAATCATCATGATTAAGGATATTATTATTCATAGTGTCTCCCTTCTTTTTTGTGCTTGTTTATTGGATTGGGTTGGGTGTAAACTATTACTGGATCAAGTTTATGGGCTTTGCAGTATTGCAGATGCTTTTTTAGTTCGCTGAGATAGCGAATATAAGGGGCGGTTGACCTGTAGCCGGATAGCGTCATTGCCAGCGTGTTGCGCGATACGTATTTCCCTATTCGTTGGGACAAAACAGCGGCCAGTTTTACGGAGGTGCCGGTGGCGGTCAGGTTTAGATCAACCAGCAGGTGCCAGACTTTTTTGCGGAGTTTTTCTTCCGGGGTGTCCGGCTGAGAGGTTATTGTTTGGGGTGTGATACTCTTTTTTGTTGCCATGACCAGGGGCTCCAATTTTATGTTAATCTTGCAGGGGGACACCAATGAAACGTAGAGACGTTTTTATCCAAATTTTGCATGAAGTCAGCAACAAGCCCAAAGCCGAAATTGAAAAGATGCTGGATGATTGGCTTAAAGCCAACCCCGGGCCAAACAAACTTGACGAAGAAATGTCAGTCGTCGAATATGAACGGGTTCTCGGCGGGTTAAGAAAACAGAAAGAAGGCATCGCGCGCTGGCTCATGAGCGGGAACCTCGACGTTTTGTTGCGTTTTGGGGAGCCTCAGGGCCGGGCGTAGTTAATCTGGCTCCGAAATAAAGCTGTAATGATTTGCGGGACGGACGAGATGGTAAACACGCTTTCAAAAATTTTGTCCAATTTGTGGGCGTCATGACCGTGGGCTCCGAAAACGTTTTTAATGTTTCCCTTGTAAACGTGCGTGATGAATATCACGATGTAATACGATATGTCAAGTAAAAAATTAAATAATAATCAGATAAATTTAACTTTTGATCAAAGAATTAGATTACTTTGTGAAATCAACACTATAGATGGTAAAGAATTTGCAAAACTGCTTGGTATCTCTGCGCAATACCTCACTGATATACGCCACGAAAAAAAATTAAAAGGCAGTCCGCTTAAATTTTGGAAGGGTGTTCGCGCTAAATTCCCCCAATGGGAATCTTACCTGCGTGGTGAAACTGATACGCCGCCCGCGCGGGATGTGGCGCTGGGTCAAAGTTATGTTTCGTTGTCGAAAACTGTGAAAGGCGGGGGGGATCAAACGGCTTTGACTAGTGTGAATATCAACGAATTACTTTTCAAGACCGGGGAAATTTTGAAATCGGGCGGCGTTTACAGCGCGGCTTTAAAAAGCAATATTGAGGCGTTTCATCAGGCTATTACGCACGAAGAAGCGCTGGAATCGGCGCATAAAAGAATTGATGAATTGGAGAAGCAAATTTTAGATATAAAGAAAAGGCTGCCAGCCGTCGGCGAATAGTGGTTAGGTTGGCAAAGCCGCGAATATGCCGAAAAGGAGACTGCACCGTTTATTACCCCTTCCAAACATTTTAAACACAAATATTGCGGCGGCGGGAAGATTAATATTATTGGTCTTATCATCACTGCCCTGTTTATCTTGTGCGCGGCGGCGGGAAGGGCCGAAACGCTCACTGTTACGGTAATCGGTGTTACTGATGGTGATACCATCACCGTGCTTTTTGACCATACAGAAATCAAAGTGCGGTTGCATGGCATTGATTGCCCTGAAAAAGGGCAAGCGTTTGGCCGCCGGGCCCGGGGATTTACCAGCCGCGAGGTTTATGGTAAACGCGCGAGGTTGGAGCTGAAAGGTCGGGATAGATATGGGCGGAAAATTGGGGTGATTTATTACAGTGGCAAATGTCTGATATCATGTATTTAGTTTTGAAAAATAGCCAGATCATAGAGTGTTTGTCAAGAAAAAAGGTTGACTTTACTGTTTTTACTGTGTTTTGATTAAATTTCTTCTATTGTCCAAACATGATCTGCCACAAAAAGCGCGCGGGGTTATCCGAACAAAGCGCCTGTTTTTCTTCGCGGGAAAGTTCGGCGGTTTTCAAAAACAATTCCAGATATTCATTGTAGGAGTCGCACCATAGCAGATTAATCATAAAGTCCGTGCCGAAAAGTATCTTGCGTCGGATTACCGGCTCGCCTTTGATCAGGTCGGCCAGTTCGCGGTAATATTTATCGCCAAAGGCCGTGCAGGAAAAATCCGCGTAGGCGTTAGAATATTCCGCGATGAGCGCCAGCACTTCATTCAGCCAGGCCGTTTGCGCAAAAAAAATAAATCTTTTTTTGCTTTGTTTGCCCATGTGGGCAAAGTTGATTTTCAGTTCGGGGAACGCCTGCAACACCAGCCGCCAGTGGGCCGGGTTGGTAAATGCGGCGGCTTCATCGCATACGGCAAAGCCGCCGTCGGAGCAATGCGTGGTAATGGGTATCTGCTTTTTACAGCAATAGGCATAGAGATAATCCGTTTTTTGCCTTTCCTGTTTATCCGGGGGCCACGGATCAAAGCCCAGCGGCGGGTAGAGTTTGATGCCGGCAAAGCCGTGTTTGCCGCCCATATTTTCGTAGAGCGTGGTGCGTTGCCCGTCGTAGTCGCTGAAGTATTCATCCAGCAGCTTGACGATGCCGGCAAACGTGTAGTTTGCCGGGTTGAGTCCGAGAAAAGGGTATATTTCAAATAGTTTCTGTTGCTTGTCCGCGGGCGTGTAGCTGACGCGCGGTATTTTCCCGGCGCTTTCCACCACGCGCAGCGTATGGCGATTATAAAAATCGATGCCGTTGAGCAAATCAAAGGTTTGCTCCGCCACAGGTTTTTGTGCCGGAATGCGGTAGAAGGAATTACTCAGAATGTTTTTATAGCCAAAGTCCATAATCAGCGGGCAAAGCACTATTTTATGGTAGGTATCTTCGCGCACATATTGGCTATCGCCGGAGAAAAGATAATTATGACTGACATACGGCGATTTGCGCAGGTAATATTCCAGGAGGAGGAAGTAGTTGCCGATATCGTTTTCCATCATGGTAAGCATATTTTTTATTTTTTTATCCCAGCCGAAGATACTCATAACCGGCGCGGATACCGGCGTTGTCATAAAAAGCAGGCGCAGGTTGACGCGGCTGATAAAGGCCAGAATGTTGGGGTGGGAGAGGTTGAAAGCGTGAAAGTGGATATCATAAAATGTTTTCATTCTGTGCCTCTAGCTCTTTGTTGGTGATGATCAGGCGCGCGTAGCCGTCGTTGGATAGCGCGTCATAGAGCAAATCAAAAAATTCTTTAAAGGCGGCGGCGCTGCGGCCGATCATGTCTTTGCCTTTGGTTTTGCCCACGCCGATACAACCTTTACTTTCGCGCGCCCAATTCAATATATGGATACGGATACCGTTAAAGTCGGGCACGTTGAGCACCAGCGGCATAGTGCGCTTGTATTTGTCGGAGTGGTTGATAATCAATCGGTAAGTGCCGTAGGGTATGGCTGTTTCGTCCGGGATTTTGATTTTTGCCGACCAGGGAGTAATCGTGCCGTCAGGCTGGCGTTGCCGGTCGGGATCTTCCAGCGTCGTAAAATACCATTTGCCGTCGATATACATATCGCCGATTGTGCTGATATTGCTGTATTTTTCGCGCACCACTTTGAATGTCGTCACGCGCATGGTTTATCCCTTGTATTTGAAATAAAAGCCCAGGGTCATCAGGCCCAGGGCGGCGGCCATAAAAAAAGTTAATATTGTTTTGAGGGCGATGGATTTGCATTGCTGGGTCCAGTTAATCCATTCCGTAATAAACCGGTGATGCTGATAGTGCGTTTCCCGGTCCACATAAAACTGTTTAAGTTCCTCTTTGAATGCTTCCTTCACGGCATTTTTGATTATTTCGATTGATTCTTTGTCCATTGTTCCTCCGGTGGGTTAGTAGGTTAGAGGCTTGATAACTCCCAATTCAGCTTTTTCCAGTTCGCGTCTGCTATGGTATTGAGCGCGGTGCAAAAATAGAAATTGGTGCCGTCGTAGCAGATTTCGTATTTAAGGCCTGGGGTGCCGTCAATTCCGCTTTCGGGATGTTCGGTTTCCCATGCCGCGGCGGCCACAGTGGAGTCGAGATCAAGCGCGTGGGCGGCCGTTCCTTTCACTTTGGCGGTAATGACAATAGTATCCGAGCCGGATTTGGCGGCGGTAACGTCGGGATGCGCGGGGGTATCCGTTCCATAGGTTGTGCCTTCGCCGGAGGCGTTATTTATCGCGGCCACCAGATTATCGATGGTGTCTTCCGGTGTCGCGCCGATCAGCACGTCGTAGGGTGCTTCGCCAAGTTCACCGCCGGTAAGTGTTCCGCCGGGCCAAGAGGCATTGGTGATGTCGGTAGCCACTTCGATCGCGTCGCCTATGTCGCCTATTTCGTCAGCGGTAACTCGGAAAGTGTCGGCGGCGGCTTTGGATGCCGTTACGCTGGCATGTTCGACGGTTCCGGTGGAGTATTTGACGCCTTCGCCGGCGCCGCCGGTGAACGCGGCCACCAGATTATCAATGCAGCCTTCGGCGGTCAGTTCCACCAGCACTTCATTAGGCACGGCGTCCGCGCCGTTAGCCAGGTTTTCGGCGCCCCAGGATACATCAGTTGCTTCGTTTTCTTCTGTTTCGGTTGTGTCGATCAGGTTGCCGGCTGCGCCGATTTCGCGCGCGGATACACTCAATGTCGTGGCGTTGCTGGCCGTGGCTTCTACGTCCGGGTGCGCGGCGGCTACTTTATATTTTACTCCGTCTTTTTCGGCGGGCGTGTCGCGGTTAATCGCGTCTTTGAGATTGGCCAGGGCGGCGGTATCGTCGGCGCCGATCAGCACTTCGCCTTCTTCGGGCGTCAGGTTGGTTTTGAATGTATAGGTTTTTTCGCCTATCGTTACGGTATTGCCGTCCTGGATTTTGCTTCCTCCAGCGGCTACGGTAAGCGTGCCGGCGGCTTTCGCTTCGGTAAGTGCGGTAACAAATTCATAGGCAATATCATCCACGGTTACTGTTTCGCCGTTGGCGGCTACACCTACAAAAGTCAGGTCGGCTTTGGCGCGCGCGCCGCCTTCGGCGATAGCTTCCTGGAAGGTATAAATTGCGGAGCCGATTTTGATTGTTTCGTTATCTTCGGCGTTGCCGGTAAAGGTCAGGATTGCCTTTGCGGCCACAGCGTTCACCGGGGTTTTATCGGGCAGGCCGATTTGCGCGCCGGAAATCTGGCCGCCGTAGATTATCGCGTATAAGGCCATCAGATCGGGGATAGTTTTCATGATTGGCCTCCTTTAAGAGTAGTTATAAGTGGCGCGGTCGTTCCAGACGGCGTTATAGTCATTGACGCCGTTGGCAAACTGAATCGCCGTGCACAGGCCGGAGGCCGGATCATAGGTTATTTTTTGGATTTGCCATTCTGCGGCGGTTGCGGTAGCGCCGGCGCGCGCGCGGCCGATATATTCCGGGCGGTTGCTGGCGTCATACGCTATTTTGCGTTGCAGATCGGATTCGTCGAAGGGGAAACTTATTGTGTGATTGTTCACCATATTGGACCTCCTGTTTTACGTATGGTTTGGTTTGGTTTCGCGCCCAATAAAAAAAGCCCCGGACTGCCCAGGCGTTAAACGCCTCGCAATCCAGGGCTTTAATTTTTTAGGCCTTGGCCGGTTCATCAGGCCGGCGGCTCTTTTATTTGTGTTAATTAAATCATATTTTCCTCAAAATGCAAGCGTGTTTTGCCGTTTTGCCCGGCGCGCTTCGATGAGCTTATCGCGGTGTTCGCGCAGCATTTGGGCTTTAACTCTTTGGCGCACCTGTTTGCGCGCGGTGGTGATGATCTTGTTCACCAATTCCGTCTTGCGCCAGGCGGGCATTTCCGCCCACGCGGGCGAAGTGACAGAGGCACTTAGTTTACGCCGGGCGATATCGCTGGATGTGTCCAGATAATCCCGGTATTGCTCCATGCTCATTTTGATTGATATGCCGTTGATGTTCATCGTGCGTGCCGGCGGCGAAGATTTGAGTATGCCCTGCGCGGCCATTTCCCGCAGCGCGTTATATACCGGATCGTTGCCTTTGGCTTTCGTGATCGGAAGTATGGCGGCCGGGGCCTGCTCGGCAAGCTCCGCTTTGGCCTTATCAAAACGGCGGCGGTAAGCGTTTTTTTCCGCTTCGCTGCGTGAGGGATCGGCTTCCACGCGGGCCATTTCCTTGTGCATATCCTGCAGGCGGACGGATATTTGGGCGCGGCTTTGTTCCGGGGATACGGAAACGATATTCACGCCAAACCAGCGGGCGAGTGCCTGCGGCACAGTGACTCGCTTGCCCCAACGGTCTTCCTTGCCCATAATTGCTTTACCTGTATAACCTGCCGCGCCTTGTCTGGTAAGCATAGCGGGCATCCAAGTGTTTACCACATATTCCAGATATTTTGCCGCTTTGATTGGCGCGGGATCAAGCTGGTTGTATATGGGCGTGCCGTAGAAGGGATGCGTGGGCGGCTGGCCGGTTTCGTCGCGCGCGGATAGTCCGGTATAGAAAAGGCCTAAGAACGGATTGGATATGCCCAAATCGCGCATTGTGCCGCCGGTGTCCAAATCTTTGGCGTTTCTGAATAATTCTAGATAGTTGCCCCAGGGAAAGAAGTATTCCATATTTACCCACTGCCAATGTCCGGCGGGGGATTTCCACGGCAGGATCATCACAGAGCCGGCGTTTTTGATATAGGCGGGTAGCTGTTTTTCCAGGTCTTCCCAATCATCGTCGTCCAGGTCGTGCAGTGCCATCGCCAGCATTTTAGCTGCCGGATAGATGAGCGCGAATTTGGCTAATACCCAGGGCCGCTTGATCAATGACTCGGCGATTAAGGGCGCGATTTTGTATTGGTAGGAAACGAAGGGCACGATTGTTTGGCGCAGCCCTTTGACGGATCGGGAAGTCAGCGAATAATCCATGCCCCATTTCATCGCTTCGAGCGCGGCTTCGTCAATACTCGCGCCGGATTGCCGCATCTGTTTGAAAATGGCCAGTTTGGCGATATCGTCGATCCGGCCGTAATACTTGGCCACGTTTTTCACGGCGGTAATCACCTTATCCCAGCGGCCGGTTTCGGCCTTGCGGAATTCGTTCAGCACTTCGTTTATTTCCGTCGTGAACCAGTTGGTGTTAAACAAGCCCATGCCAAACGCTTCTTCGTATATCTTATCTTGAGCTTTAAATGATTCGATGCCGGAGATAATATCTTTTATTACATTCGGCAACGAGCGGCCGCGCATGTTCTGCTGAATGATATTGGACACAATATTGCGCACGGCGGTGGGGATGTTCAGCGCCACTTTGCCCATTTTGAAATACGCCATGCCTTCGCGGTGGATTTGCAGCATGGTATTGAATAGCGCGCCCTGGTCGGCGGTGATATCCATTACCGGCTTGAGATCGTCGGCGATTGGCTTCGCCACAAACGCGCCGGCCAGCGGGCCGTAGTGGCGGGTGTTGGGCAGTTCCACATAATCTTCCGGCGCTTTCTGCGCTTTGGTTTGCGCGCGGTCCAGCGCGGCGGTGAGGGCGTCGTGGATTTCTTTCACGTCGGGCGAGGGCGCGGTGCGCATCATTTCGTTGTAGATTTTCACCTGATCAATTAGTTTGCCCACGCTCATGGTAACGTAGCGGCGGGTGCGGCCGTGGATCGGTTCTTTGAGTTTCGCGCCGATGGCGACGCGCACGACGGAGGGTTGCCATACCCATTCGGGATTATTGGCGATCGTTTCCAGAAAATCGAATTTCGCGATATCCGTCAGCGCCTTGCCCATGCCGACCGGCACAGCGACGGAGGCGTCTTCGATCAGGCCCAGCTCGCGGCGTTGTTTTGTCGTCAGGTTTGGATTGCGGGCCAGTGTGTAGGAAAGATCCAGTTTCCCGGAAGGCATAACGCCGATATCTCCATCTTCACCCACGATATGTTTGGCATACATATAGTGAACGTATTTACCTTTGTGTTTGTCAAAGGTTTCCTGCGTGAGAATGCCGCGGTCAACGAGCATTTCGCCGATGATTTCCGTGCGGCGTTTGATGTTTTGCGCCATTTCGCGCGCCTCGTCGGGCAGGTATTCCACCGGGATATCGCCATTGAGATACCAGAACATATCTTTTTTGACTTCCGGCGGGTAGGCGTCAAGTTCCGTTTTCAGTTTGTCGATAAAGCGCACGGCTTTGGCGACGTTGCCCATCGCCTGATAGCGGGCGGTGAGCGCCTTACCGCCGTCGTTAAGCGTCGAGAAGGGTTGCCAGAATTCGCGCCAGTGTTTTTT
>ERZ795051.5558-NODE-5558-length-10995-cov-4.324680_pt1 | contig 10995 bp, 10 predicted proteins | sample MGYA00375135_ERZ795051 | MGnify/ENA primary metagenome ERZ795051 (study PRJEB30180, sample SAMN05720222) | activated sludge metagenome | isolation source: Anaerobic digester | place: Japan | collected 2015-05-26 ... | reverse complement strand
AGCTTCTTCCTGTCGGCTCACAATGATTTTTTTGAAGAGATCGCAAAGTACCGGGCCGCCCGGCGGGTTTACTACAACATAATGAGGCAGCGTTTCAAGGCGGAGGACCCGAGGTCTCTCATGTTCCGCTTCCATGTTCAGACGGCCGGGGTCGCCCTGACCGCCCAGCAGCCTCTCAACAACATCGCCCGGTCGGCCTACCACGCGCTCGCCGCCGTGCTCGGCGGAGCCCAGTCGGTCCATGTGGACGCCTATGACGAGGCGTTGTGTACCCCGACGGAACTGTCCTCGGTTACGGCCTTGAGGACGCAGCAGATTCTCCAGAACGAAACGGGCGTAATCAATACGATCGACCCGCTTGGAGGATCCTACTACCTGGAGTCGCTGACCGACCGGATGGAAGCGGAGGTCCTCAAGATTCTCGATGAAATCGAGGGGAAGGGAGGTCTGGTGAGTTCTGTCGAGAGCGGGTGGATCCATGCAGAAATCTCGGACGCTGCCTACAAGTATCAATGTGACATCGAATCGGGGGAGATGCCGATCGTCGGGGTGAATTGTTTCCAGATCGAGGACGAGGTCCTACCGATCGAGCTCTTCTCTTCGCCGGAAACACTCAAGGTGCAAAAGGAGAAACTGCGGCGTATCCGGGAGAAAAGAGACCCCCGAAAGGTGCAGAAATCCCTGGACGCCGTCGCCCGTTGCTGCGAAAGGAATGAGAACCTGATGGAGCTTATCGTGGGGGAAGTCAAAAACCTGATCACGGAAGGCGAAATATCTCGGACACTGAAGCGTGTTTACGGTGTGTGGGAACCGCCTCTATTCTAACCTAATTCGACCTAAGGAGAAATAAATGGAAAAGCAAAGGATCCGCGTACTGATGGTCCGCCTCGGGATGGATGCCCACTGGCGGGGGAGCATGGTCGTGGCCAGGGCGTTGCGGGACGCCGGGATGGAGGTGATCTACGGCGGCAATCAGATGCCGGCCAATATCGTGAGGACGGCCCTTCAGGAAGGTGTGGACGTGATCGGCCTGAGTTCCCTTTCGGGAAATCACATGATCCTGGCACCGGAGGTCGTGAATTTGCTGAAAAAGGAGAAGGCTGGAGACATCAAGGTCGTGTTGGGGGGTACGGTGCCGCCGGGCGACGTTGAGAAGCTGAAGAAGGCTGGAATAGCCGAGGTATTCGGTCCGGGGTCGTCGCTAAAGACGATCATAAGCAGGATCGAATCCTTGAAGGCCGTTAAGGCTGCTTAAATCATATTGCGGGGTCGTCACCGCAGGAGGATGTCATGGCTATCAAAACAAAGGCTGAATACGTCGAAGACCTGAAAGGAGTCAAGCCCGACATTTACATGCTGGGAGAAAAGGTCGACCGGGTCTGGGATGACCCGAGGTTTCAATCTACGTTGAACCTCATAGGAGCGACCCACGATTTTTCTTTCGATGAGGAGTTCAAGCATCTATCGGTCGTCCACTCCCCTCTCGTCGATGAGCCCGTCCGGCGATTGAACATGCACATACAGACGAGCCGAGAGGATGCCATCACGAAGGTCCGGCTGACAAGGGAAGTTACCCAGAGGCGGATCTGTACGTGGTGCCAGTCCAATGAATTGTGCGTAGTATGGGCGGCGACCTACGATACGGACCAGAAACATGGCACGTGCTACCATGAACGTTTCAAAGAATACGTCAAGTATCTCATGAAGAACGACTACGACATCGGTTGGGCGATGATGGACCCCAAAGGCGACCGGTCGCTCATGCCCTCCCAACAGAAAACCCCTACCGACCTTCGTGTCGTCAAGAAGAATTCGCGGGGTATCGTCATCAGGGGTGCCAAGGTTCATACATCTTATGGTCCTTGTATGAGGGAGCTGGTGGTCGTTCCGTGCCGCCAGCTCAAAGAGGCCGATAAAGACTATGCCGTCTGCTGCTCGATGCCGGTCGACACAAAGGGTGTTACTTTCGTCGCGAGGCCTGCACCGAATAGGTCACGCACAGACGCACAGATGGAATGTCCTATCGGCAGCGCGATCGGAGCGGTAGAGGCGATGACGGTCTTCGATGACGTCTTCGTCCCCTGGGAGAGGGTTTTTCTCTGCGGCGAATGGGACATGACGGGCCGGGCACCCCATTATTTTGCGTCTATTCAACGTCATTCCAAGTGTGCCTGCCTTTCGGGCCACACCGATTTGATCTGTGGTATCGTGGCCCTTATCGCCGACGTAAACGGCCTGGGCATGAAGACGGCCCACATAAGGGACAAGGCCACTAAACTGATGATGGAGGCGGAGACTGCCTATGGATGTGCAGTCGGCGCCGCCGTGGAAGGCGAGGTCCACCCGAGTGGGGTATGGATTCCAAACGCTCTCATCGGGAATGCAGGGCTGCATTACATCAAAAACCTGTCGGGAGAGCATATCGCATTGGTGCATGACATCGCCGGCGGGGTCATCGTAACGATGCCGACGGAGCAGGACTACAAGAATCCAACAATAAAGGCGTGGATGGACACCTATTTGGCCGGCAACCCCAAGTATACGACGGAAGAACGGCTCAGGGTTCTTTACCTTGCGCAGGAAGTAGCTGCCTCCAGGTGGACGGGATACTTTGTGGGTTGGGCGATTAACGCCTCGGGGTCGACCATGACAACCGAGATCGTCGTGAGGTCGGCCTATGACCTCGAAAAGAGAATCGAAATCGCCAAGAGATGGGCAGGCGTCGGGGAATAACCACAAACTGCTTCAAATGAGCTTGTCGCGTCTGCGAGGTATCGGCGGCAATTTATCCGGTCACCCCGGAAGTTGCGCCAATTTCACCATGACGCATGTCTCGAGGTAATCGAAATCGATGGGCTTGGTGATATAATCGTCGGCACCCAGTTCCAGCGCTCGTCTAGCTATCTCTTCGTCGATGACGGCTGTGATCATGATCACGCCGATTTGGGGGTCTATTTTTTTGATCTCCTTGAGTGTATCTATGCCGCCCATGTCCGGCATCAGGATGTCGAGCAACACCACGTGGGGCCTTACGTCCTTCACTTTTTCGATGGCTTCCAGGCCGCTTCCGGCCGTAGAGACCTCATATCCTTTTGAGGCGAAGTACTTTTGCAGCAACCTCACAATCTGGGCTTCATCATCGACGACAAGAATTCTCTCCATGGATACACCTCCCATCTCACGCGTTGTTTCTCAAACTGTCCCTCTGAATGGGAAGCGAGACATAGAAGGTGGCCCCGCCCCACTCGTTGTTCTCCGCCCAGATCATGCCGCCGTGCTCCTGGACGATGCCGTATGATATTGGGAGCCCCAGTCCCGTCCCCTTTCCCGGTTCCTTGGTGGTAAAAAAGGGGTCGAATATCTTCGGCATATGTTCATCAGAGATGCCATGGCCGGTGTCGGCGACGGTAATTGTCAGGCATACGCCTTTCCTATGCACAGTGTTCCTGCCCGTCTTGATGCGCAGCACCTTTTTCTCCTTCCCTTCCATCGCGGAGACGGCATTTGTGATCAGGTTCATGATCACCTGCTCAATCTTTTCCCTGTCGATAGGGATGGATGGCAGGTCGGGGTCGTATTGCACGTCCGTTTCTATTCCCTCGATCTTCAGCTGCATCGCGTATAGATTCAGCTCATGCTCGATGAGGTTGTTCACATCGGTCATAGCCGTATGTTTTACGGGAATCCGGGAAAACTGTTTGAGATTTTCCGCGATGGTGACGATGCGGCTGATTTGCTCCATACAGATATTCAGTTCTTCCTGGACGTGAGGCGGGAGGTCCCCCATTTTTTGCAAGAGCTGCAGTTCCATGGAAATGATGGTGGCCGGATTGAGGACCTCATGGGCGACCCCGGCGGATAGTCTGCCCAGGGAGGAGAGTTTTTCCGCCTGGATCAACTGTTCCTTAGCATTCTGCAGTTCCCTTTCCCGCTGCCTCTTCTCGGTTACGTCCTGCACGAGTCCTATGACCCTGATGGTCTTCCCGTCCCTGTCGATGATGGGTTCTACCAGCTGATGGAGGTCACGCACCGTGCCGTCAGGCCGGGTGATGCGATGGTCTATGTCGCTCTTGCGCCCCTCCTTTACTGCTTTTCTGACGGCGACTTTCACCGTTTCCCTGTCTTCGGAGGGGAACAGCTCGCAAAATGCCGCGAAATTTCCCGAAAACGCCTGAGGCGACGTTCCAACGATCCGGCAAAGTTCGTCGGACCAGTAAACGTCATCGCTGCCAACATCCCATTCCCAGTTTCCGATATGTGCGATCCGCTGGGCCTCCGCCAGGCTTGAGATGCTCTTCCTTAGAGCTTCCTCCGCCTGCCTTTGCGCCGTGAGGTCGATGATTGCCCCCCGGAATCCCACAGGATCATCACCGTGAAAGATAGGGCTGGCGTAGGCAATAAAGGGAAATGTGCTGCCGTCTTTCCTTATCCCCGTGTACTCGTATCCGGGCCCGGAACCCCTTATCTTTCCTTTACGCAGGACTTCTTTCATGTCGGAGACGATACGTTCAATATCTTCCGGTATTATCACCTGGGCGATGTTGAGCCCCTTCTCGACATCTTTTTCTGTGTACCCGAAGGCTTCAGAAATGGCTAAATTGCCCGTCTTGAAGTTGCCCGCGAGGTCGATCTCGAACAAGGGTATGGGTACGAAATTGACGAGATGCCTGTACCTTCTTTCGCTTTCCCGTAAGGCTTCCTCAGCTTGCTTTCGCTCTGTGATGTCTACGACAGTTCCTTGATAAAAGACCTTGCCCTTTTCGTCCTTGGCAGCCTGGATGTAAATGGACACCCAGATAATCTCACCGTCTTTTCTATAGTAGCGGGTCTCGAAACCCTTAACTATGCCCTGTTCCGCGAGGAGCTTCTCGAGGCGGTCCCGGTCTTCGGGTTCCACATAGATCTGGTTCTTGATGTCCGTGACGGAACGGACCATCTCTTCCGGGCTTTCGTAGCCGAGTATGTCGACCTGGGCACGATTGACCTTGAGATAACGCCCTTCCGGTGTGCTCATGTAGACGCCCACGGGTGCGTTGTCGAATATGAGACGCAACCTTTTTGAGTCCTGCTCCAACCCGGTTTTATCTTTCTTGAGTTTCTTGTTCACCCTCTCTAAGCTCAGGATGCGCTGCTCGAGTTTACTCAGTTCATCGAGGAGTTGCTGCCTGGTCTTGCATCCGTCTTTCATAAATGGTCCCCCAGATTCAATAGGACAGGCAGAGGGTTGTAGAAGGCTTCATCATATGACGTCCCCGTAAAAAGTCCAAAAACGTCATGCCGGACTCGATTAAGCCTGCCCCGTACTCGATACGGGGGCATCCAGAACATATTGAATATACTGGATTCCAGCGTTCGCCGGAGTGACGAAAGAGGTAATTCTCGACTTTTTGCGAGTTCATCATCATATGGGATGCTAGGGAAAAGTTGTATGAAACTTTTATGGCAAAATGTGCCGCATTTTTCAATAAAAATCGCCGGTTCATGTTATATCACCCTTCACGGTCCAAAGGGGTCACCATGGCATGGCTCAGGCGTGATTACACATTTGACCCCTGCTCCGCCGTCCTCTCCGCGCTTCGGTCTTCTCTCTCGCGGGCATGACGATGCCGTCGCTCCCGCCGATGATTTCACCCTTGCCGAGAAGTAACCAGCGTCCGACGAGGGCCGCGGTGACTGCGTCGAGTTCGTCGCCCGTCAGGGCTTCCGCCAGGCCTTTGACCCCCAGGTCTTTCAATCCTTCCCGGAGGCCTTTTCTGTCCCGGTGTTGACGGGGGATGCCCCACACGTCCTGGGCGGCGCCGGGGTAGCACTCCATCACGGGACAGTCCATCCTTTCGACCTTTGTTTTCAGCGCCATGCCTCGCTCCGTCAGCATCCGCATCGGGCCGATGGTGACCGGAAAGAAGCGGATGCCGCGGCGACGGAGCTCGCGGTCGCACTCGCGAAAATGGCCGCCCGAGCGGTCGTGGATCGTTGTCCGTCCTTCCGGGAGGCTCAGCGGGGCGTCGACGGTTACGAGGTCGGGTCCGGTATTTTTTATGAGCTCGATGATTTCCTCGTCGCCGAAGACGACGGATGTTTGCGCCTTCAGACCCCGGAGGATGCAGACGCCCGTCGGGCGGCTGGGCGACCCGGCGAGGTCTACGCCGACGACGATAGAAGGTTTCCTCTTTGCCATGCCCATCACTTATCGTAATATGACGCCGCCGAGATTCTGAAAGCCGGCATAGTCTCTGTGCGCTTTGCATCATCGGGCATTTTTGCGGCCCTGTCAACGAAGCGGTGGATGATGGACCGGTTGCCTTTTCTTGCGAAGAGCGGCGGATTAAGGTATAAGAAATCCTCCGGCTTCATAAGCGTCCTTCGACATGAAGCGGAAAATGGCTACCCATCGAATCTTTTCTTTAGCGAATTTCCTTAGCTAACAACATAACCAGAGGAGGTCAAGAAATGGCTAAATCGCTGAAAGGCACGAAGACGGAAAAGAACCTGCTCGCGGCTTTTGCGGGTGAATCACAGGCGAGGAACCGTTATACTTATTTCGCGAGCGCCGCCCGCAAAGAAGGCTACGAACAGATCGCCGCCTTCTTCCTGGAGACGGCGGAAAACGAAAAGGAGCACGCCGAGGTCTTCTTCAAGTACCTCGAAGGTGGGGACGTCGCGATCAGCGCCTCCTATCCGGCCGGAGTCATCGCAGACACGAAGAGCAACCTCGAGGCCGCCGCCGCTGGGGAGAACCTCGAATGGACGACCCTCTATGCGGACTTCGCCGCCATAGCCAGGGAGGAGGGTTTCACCGAGGTCGCGATTTCTTTCGAACAGGTCGCGAAGGTCGAGAAATTCCACGAACAGCGGTACCGGAAGCTCGCCGAGAACGTGGCGAACAACGAGGTGTTCGCGAAAAAGTCCCCCGTCAAGTGGCACTGCAGGAACTGCGGTTACGTCGCTGAAGGGACGAGTGCCCCCAAAATATGTCCCGCCTGTAGACATCCTCAGTCCTATTATGAGGTGCTGGCCGAGAATTATTGATGATAAACGGTGAGCCGACGATCAGGGTCGGCATTCTGGATCGTTGCCGTGTGATGCGAGGCAGGATTGACGGGTCCTGCCTCGTCGCGGGCCGGCCCGTTTCAGGTTTTTTCAAGTCGCAACCCGTGGATGGCCTCGTCGCCCTGTTCGATTCTTCCGGGCGGGAAATAGCGAAGGGCAGGGAAATCCGCTGCACGCCGAAGGCCGGCGCAACGTTCACCCTGTTCGACGTCGCGGTCGGAAGCCGATTTCACTGGGAACATAAAGAAGAACAGACCTTCGAAGGTAACCTTATCCTCCTCGCCGGTGAGGGAGGCGCCGTTACGGCAGCCAACGAGGTCGGCCTCGAGGCCTACCTCTCCAGCGTCGTTCCTTCGGAGATGAACCCCGAAGGGCCGCCGGAGTTTCTGAAGGCACAGGCTATTACTTCCCGGAGCTGGCTTGCCGCCATGTTGGAGCGGGCGGCAAGGAAAGAGGTGCCGCCTGCGTCGGGAGAAATCGACGGAGAAGGCGAGACCGTTCGCTGGTACGACCGGGAGGCGCACGACCTCTTCGACGTCTGCGCCGACGACCACTGCCAGCGTTACCGGGGGGTCGCAAAGGCCATCCCGGCGCGGGCGGCCGCGGCGGTGGAAGAGACGCGCGGCCTGTTCCTCGTCCACGAGGGCGAGGTCTGCGACGCCCGATTCCACAAGGCCTGCGGCGGGTTGACGGAAAAATACGAAAACGTGTGGGAGGGTAGGGCGGTTCCCTATCTGTCTTCCGTCTCCGACGCCCGCCATCCCTTTAGCCCGGTAGTTTCCGAGGATGATGCCGAGCGATGGATCCTTTCCAACCCCGACGCATACTGTAACGTGACCGATGAGGATGTCCTGCGGCGGGTGCTCCCTTCCTCCGACCTGGAGACCGGTCGATTTTTCCGCTGGGAAGTGACTTACACCCGGGAAGAGCTCGAGGCGATCTTACAGAAAAAGTCGGGGATCGATTTCGGGATCCTTCGGGCGTTGATCCCCCTGGAGCGGGGACCTTCGGGACGTATAGTGCGCCTCCGCATTGAAGGGTCTAAGAGGTCCTGGGTCGTCGGTAAGGAGCTCGAGATCCGCAGGTGGCTTTCGGAGAGCCACCTTCTCAGCAGCGCCTTCGTTATCGGCCTGGAGCGGGACGGCGCGGGTACGCCGGCGAAATTCATCCTGCGCGGCGCCGGGTGGGGCCACGGGGTCGGTCTCTGCCAGGTCGGGGCCGCCGTCATGGCCTTGAAGGGGCACAAGGCGGAAGAGATACTGCGACACTACTTCCGCGGCGCCGAGTTGAAAAAGCTGTACTGACCTTGAATGAAGCACCCCAAACCCTCATACCGTAATCCCTGGACCTGGGTGCCCTCACTCTACCTGGCGGAAGGGATCCCCTACGCGGTAGTCATGACCGTCTCGGTCGTGCTGTACAAGCGTCTCGGCATATCGAACACCGACATCGCCCTCTACACGAGCTGGCTCTACCTGCCCTGGGTAATCAAACCCTTCTGGAGCCCCCTAGTGGACATGTTTCGGACAAAGCGGTTTTGGATACTGGCGATGCAGGTCCTGCTCGGGGCGTCCCTTGCCGCCGTGGCCTTGACCATCCCCGTCCCCGATTTTTTCCGCTGGACCCTCGCCGTCTTCTGGCTGATGGCCTTCAGCTCGGCGACGCACGACATCGCCGCCGATGGGTTCTACATGCTCGGGCTCTCTCAGCGTGAGCAGGCTGCCTTCATCGGCGTGCGGAATATGTTCTACCGTATCGCCATGATCTCCGCTCAGGGGTTGCTTGTGATCCTCGCGGGTCTTCTGGAGCGCCGCTGCCCCTCCGTCGCCGCCGCCTGGTCGGCGACTTTTTTTGTGCTGGCGGGTTTTTTTCTCGCCTCTTTCCTCTACCATTTTTTCGTCCTTCCCTATCCCGCGTCCGACCGTCCCGCCCCGCGCGGCCTGTCGAAGAACTTCTTTGCCGATTTTCTCAATAGCTTCGCCCTCTTCTTCGGTAAGAGGGACATCGCCGCCGTGATCGCCTTTCTACTCTTTTACCGCTTCGCCGAGGCGCAGCTCATGAAGATGGTCGTCCCCTTTCTGCTCGACCCGCGCGCGGCGGGGGGGCTTGGCCTTTCCACGGCGGAAGTCGGCATCGTCTACGGGACGGTCGGCGTCGTGATGCTGATGCTCGGCGGACTGATCGGGGGTTACGTCGTGTCCCGGCAGGGCTTGAAGTCGTGGTTGTGGACCATGGTGGCGGTGATGCATCTGCCGGACCTTGTCTTCGTCTACCTCTCCTGGACTCAGCCGGAGAATTTTTTTGCCGTCGCCGTCGCCGTCGCCGTCGAACAATTCGGCTACGGCTTCGGTTTCACCGCCTACGCGCTTTTCATGATCCTCGCCTCCGAGGGGGAGTATAAGACTATCCACTACGCCGTCTGCACCGGTTTCATGGCCCTCGGGATGATGATCCCGGGGATGTTCAGCGGGTGGGTACAGGAGATGCTCGGTTACCGAAACTTTTTCCTCTGGATCATGGTCTCCACGATCCCGGGGTTCATCGTGCCCGCCCTCGTCGACATCGAACCCGGGTTCGGTAAGAGGGGGGATTAGGATGGACGGGTGCGCCGGAAAAGTCAGGCCCATCAAAACGGCTTTCATCCTCGGCGCCGGCCACGGCACCCGCCTTCGCCCGTTGACGGAGGCCTGCCCCAAGCCCCTTTTGACAGTCGGCGGCCGTCCCCTGATAACCTACGCGATGGAGCATCTGCGGTCGGCGGGCGTCGAGCGCTTTATCGTCAACACGCACCACTGTGCGGAGGCCTATGAGAAGGCCTTTCCCGAACGAACTTGGTGCGGCCTGCCCGTGATCTTCCGCTATGAACCGGTGTTGCTCGACACCGCCGGCGGCATCAAGAACATCGAGGACCTCTTGGAGGAAGACGAGACCTTCTTTGTCTACAACGGAGACGTCATATCCGACCTACCGCTTCGAACACTCATCGCGTTTCACTTCTCTCGGGGCGCCGAGGCAACGCTTGCCCTACGGAGCGAGGGACCACTCCTCAACGTTTCTCTTGACGGAGAGGGGCGGGTCTGCGATATGCGCGACATGCTTGGCAACCCCGGCGCCAGACGGTGCCAGTTTACCGGTATTTACATCCTCGAGAGGCGATTCCTGGGCCGCCTGGAGCCGGGCCGTGTCGAGTCAGTCGTCCCCGCCTTCGTCCGACTGATCAGCGAAAGGCCGGGGTCGGTGGCGGGCGTCGTGATCGATGAAGGATTCTGGAGCGACGTCGGGAGCGTGGAAGAATACAGGCGGGTTTCGGGTTTGAGCCTTGGAATGTGGGGTTAAAGGCAGGCGGGTCGGCATACGATGACGGTTGAAGATAAGGAACATAGGTCGTTCATAGGAAAAGCGCTCGGAATCGGGGGGAACGAGGCGGTCCGCATCACCCTGCTCTTTCGGGGAGGGTCGGACCGGACGTTTTACAGGGTCCACGTGCCGGGGCGAAATTCCTTTATTTTCATGCATTACAGCCCGGGACGGGAAGAAAACAACTACTACGTAGAAATTGCCGGGTTTCTCCCGAATATCGGCGTTAGGGTTCCCGCGATCGTCGGGCATGACCGCGCCCGCCGCTTTATCCTGATGGAGGACCTCGGCGACGCGGACCTCTTTTCTTTCCGGCAGGCACCATGGAGCCGCCGGGAAGAACTGTACCGGAAGACCCTGGGTCTCGTTCTTCGGCTCCACTCTTTTCCCTTGGATGCCTTTCCCTTTCAAGCCGTTCCCCTGGCGGAGGCCTTCGGCCCTTCGCTCTACCGGTGGGAGCGGGATTACTTCCGGGAAAACTTTGTGGGGGGCCTCTGCGGCGTGAGACTGGACCCCGGCGAGGCGGAGGACCTGGAGCGGGAGCTGGCGGCGCTCGCAAGATCGGAAGAGCGTCGTGTAGGGAAAGAG
>ERZ795051.5557-NODE-5557-length-10995-cov-4.340402_pt1 | contig 10995 bp, 8 predicted proteins | sample MGYA00375135_ERZ795051 | MGnify/ENA primary metagenome ERZ795051 (study PRJEB30180, sample SAMN05720222) | activated sludge metagenome | isolation source: Anaerobic digester | place: Japan | collected 2015-05-26 ... | reverse complement strand
TACGTGCATGGGCAAGATGCCCATGTTACGACCAGCCACCGGGCCGGGCGACCCGGCCCCCTGTGCCCGAACGCAACGTTCGTCATTCCCGCGCAGGCGGGAATCCAGAGAGGAGCGCGCAGTTGCGCAACGCATATGTCGGCACTCCCGACATCGGCTAGGTGGCCCGGCACGCAGAGCGCCCTACCTCAACCACAACTGGCGGTCGAGACTTCGGTACTGCACTGCCTCCGCGACGTGGCGCGCCGTCACCTGATTCGACCCGTCGAGGTCGGCAATGGTGCGGGCAACCTTCAGGATGCGGTCGTGTGCGCGTGCGGAAAGCCCCATTTTCTGGATTGCCATACGCAACAGCTCGTGGCTCTGATCGTCAATACGGCAATACGTGCGAAGGTCGCGGCTCACCATGCGGGCGTTGCAAAAGAGTCCCTCCCGTTCACGGAAGCGCTGCGCCTGAATATCCCGCGCCCGGTTGACCCGTTCCCGGATCGCGGCTGATCGCTCCCCGGTCGGGTCCGCGGCAAGCTCTTTGTACGGCACAGCCGGCACATTCACGTGGATGTCAATGCGGTCAAGCAACGGGCCTGAGAGCTTGCTCATGTAGCGTTCGATCATCTGCGGCGTGCAGGTGCATTTTCCGCTGGCGTCGCCGAAAAACCCGCACGGGCAGGGATTGCACGACGCGACGAGAAGGAACTCGGCGGGATAGTCGAGCGAAGTGGCCGCGCGGGAAATGGTGACGCGGCCGTCCTCAAGCGGTTGGCGCAGCACCTCCAGCACGGTGCGCTTGAACTCCGGCAACTCGTCCAGAAAAAGCACTCCGTGATGTGCCAGACTCACCTCTCCCGGCTTTGGGTAGGTCCCGCCTCCAATCAACCCCGCGTCGGAGATTGTATGGTGGGGAGATCGGAACGGCCGTGTGGCGATGAGTGCCTGCCCTGGTTCCATCTGTCCTGCCACGGAATGGATTTTCGTGACGGCGAGCGCTTCGTCCAGCGTCATGTCGGGGAGGATCGTCGGCATGCATCGGGCGAGCATGGTCTTCCCGGAGCCGGGAGGGCCAATCATGATGACGTTATGCCCCCCGGCGGCGGCGACCTCGAGCGCGCGCTTGACGTGCTGCTGGCCCTTCACGTCAAACATGTCCACCGTGTCATCCACGTGACGGGCAAACACCTCCGCGAGGTTCAGGGAGTGGGGAACGTGCCCCCCCGGATTTGCCAGGATATCCAGCGCCTCGTCGAGGTTCTTTGCGGCATACACCTCGAGCCCTTCCACCAGAGCCGCTTCCTGAACATTGTCGGAAGGAACGATCATCATGCGCTTGCCTTCACGCTTCGCGGTCACCGCCATGGAAAGCACCCCCGGAACCGATCGCAGTGAGCCGTCGAGGGAAAGCTCGCCAACAAGTACGGCGTGGGGGAGGTTTTCGCTTACCGCCTGCTCGCTCGCGGCGAGGATTCCGACGGCCATGGGAAGGTCGAAGGCACTCCCTTCTTTGCGGATGTCAGCGGGAGCAAGGTTGATGGTGATGCGGCGGAGTGGGAAATAGAGGCCCGTGTTTTTCACCGCGGCGATAACACGATCCCGGCTCTCTTTCACCGCGCCTTCCGGGAGTCCTACCACGGTGAACGAGGGCACCTGCGAGTCGAGATTCGCCTCCACGTCAACGATGTACGCATCGACGCCGTGTGTTGCTGCGGAAAACACGTGAGTCAACATGAAACGTACTTCCTCGGCTTATGTAGAACCGAAATTGTCAGTCTCTACCGGAACATTCATTATACGAGTGGTGTGTGTGTGACGCGTAGTGGGGGTTGGGAAACGACAGCAGATCACGCGGCGAATTGGCCGGGAGGATGCCAACGGGGGAAAATGATGGATTCGGACTCGTCAGTTACTTCGGGCAGGGACTGCCGTTGAATACCGAAGCGCCCACAACTCCTTGCCGCCGATGCCATGACCCCAGTGGTCGGGATGCGCATGAAGGCCATACACCTCTCCGCAGTTGACCGCGTCCTCGTCCCTGCTTTTTCCGAACGAAATCCAACCGACCGCTACCCCGGCTTCTTCCGCCAGGCACGTGCATACTGCGGGATCGGAAAACACTTTGCCGCCAGCTTTCAGACCGTTTTTCGACAGTCCGATGCTCAACACGCTCATCCGGAACGATCCCTTTGTAAGCCTCCTGCCGGGAACGAACATCGTCCTCGAGGGTGGCCCGTCACATCATTTCTGCGCTCTCCCTCCGCGGGATTTGCCCCCGGCGCGTCATTCCCGCGAAGGCGGGAATCCAATCAAGGACGCAACCGGTATCCTCGCGACCACACAATGGTGCTTCTCTGAGGTATACGCGATGAGCAGCATCCCGTTGTGCTCCAACGCGCAGGGGTACGACCACTCGGAACCACAGCCCAGCACTTCAGAAAACCCGTGGGCGACCTTCCAGACCGTGGAAAACTCGCGCTCACCCGGCCTGCTGACCGCGATCGTGAGAAGATCGCGATACCCGTCCGAGGGCGTGTTGAAGACGATGTACCGCTGCCCGGTGCTCAGTATGCCCGAACACATTTTCGCCGCGCCAAGGGGCATGTTCTGCTCAAACGGCCCGCGCCACGTCCTCCCGCCGTCAGTGCTCAGGAACACGAGCGCAAAACCGTGGTCATTCCGGACGAAGGCAGTCACGTCCGCCCCTTCCACGATCAACGTCGTTTCGGGGTATTTCAACGACCGACCATCCGGAAGTATGCCTTCGGGCAGGAGCCTTACAACCTCCCAATCACCGAGCGGCGCCTTGCTCCGCGCAACGGCGGGAATTGTCGGCAACTGGCCCGTCCGTTCGGCGCACCGTCCTGCCATGAGGAATGTTCCGTCGTCTGTCGTTACCGGGGTCGCGTTTGGCAGGAAAAGCGGTGCGACCGTGCCGCAGGGAACCCAGTCTGACAACGCCCCCGAGGCGCCCAGTTTGAACGCTTCGCACGAGACCACCAGGTCGTGACCCGTCATCGTCGAAACGTACGCGAACAGGTCATCCCCGGTGGACAGGAATTGCACGGGGACGTAAAATACGCCTTTGCCATCTCGGTCCGCCGCAATAACCTCCACGTCGGACCACGTGCTCCCGTCATCAGCCGATCGCCGGCCACGGATGAGTGACTCGCCGACGATCTCACCTTCGGGGCAGTTGTACCATGCGGCAAAAAGGACGCCATTGTGCGCCACGATTGCGCAGTCGTGGAGAAATCTGTATTTGTCTCTGCCTGCGCGGTGCACGACAGTGTGCTCGATTCCGGCGGGGTAAAGAAGGTTGCCGTTCGCCGGGTAGGGCGTTGCCACCTTCCACAAGGTGAGAGTCTCAGGCACGAAGTATTCCCTCCTCATGCCGTGGTTCCTGCGTGGCGTGTCAGTTTCTTCGCTTCTCCAAGAATGACGCCCCTCCCCCGCGTTGATCCCTCATTCCCACGCAGGCGGGAATCCATGTGGAACGCTCCCGATGGTGACTCGCCAGCTCGTGGAAACGGCGGATTTTTCCCGTTTGGGCCGTGGGACCGTGCCCGTCCTGCCTCCCGCCGAGTGCAGAGAGGGAACGGAACGGTAACGAAAGCAACGCCACAGTCCGGTCAGCCTTTCAGCGGTTCAACGGAAAAAGCTGATGAGAAGCAGAACATTCAGCGCCGAGACTATCGTCCCGAGAAGAACGAGAGTGACAATGAGCAGAGGGCCGTTTCTGTACCCGCCCATCACCTTTGCGGATGAGGTGAGATAGACCTGCAGGAAGATTGTTACCGGAAGTTGCACGCTCAGAATCATCTGAGAGATTATCAACCCTTGAAACGGATTGCTGATGAACAGTATCACGAGCAATGCGCACACCAGCGAAATGACTATCCCGATTCTTGTGTGCGAGTCCTTGACGTCGTAAGGCTCCCGGAACATCCCCGCAAAAATGCTTCCCGCAGCCATGCCCGATGTCATGGTGGAAGAGACGCCTGCCAGCAACAATGCAACGGCGAACACAAACGCTGAATGTTCTCCCAGGAGCGGCGCCAGCAGCTTTTGAGCCTGAGTAAGGTCCACGACAGGAATCTTCGCATTGAAGAAGGACGCGGCTGCGAGGATGATCATCGCGCTGTTTATCGCCCAGCCGACAAGCATTGAAAACAACGTATCAAGGAATTCGAATCGAAGCTGCTTGCGAATTACCGCACCATCTTCCAGGTTCCACTGACGAGTCTGGATTATCTCTGAGTGCAGGAACAGATTGTGGGGCATTACGACGGCACCCAGCACACTCATGATGATCAGCATTGAGCCGTCCGGGAATGAGGGTGTGACCCAGCTCACGAAAACCTGATCCCATTCCACGGTGGTCAATGACAGTTCGTAGAGGAACGAAAGACCGATAATCGATACCAGTGCAACGATGCCTTTTTCAACAGCCTTATAGGTGTTCGTGAACAGCATCACGACGACAAATATCGTTACCAGGGCTGCAGCGACCGGAACAGGGATGGCAAAGATCATGTTCAGTGCGATGCTTGCCCCGAGGATTTCTGCCAGGGAGGTGGATATCGACGCAACCATCACGGAGGACAGGATCAGCGTGGAGTAGGGCGCCTTCACGTGCAAGCTAGTGGCTTCAGACAAACAGAACCCCGTAACGATACCCAAATGGGCGACGTTGTGCTGGAGGATTATGAGCATCACCGTTGATAACGAGACCACCCACAGCAATGCATACCCGAAGTCCGCCCCGGCGGAAAGATTCGACGCCCAGTTCCCGGGGTCGATGAACCCCACGGTGACGAGCAAACCGGGGCCGATGTACTTCAGGATCTCCAGCGCACCCAGACGCGGTGAGTGTTTCTTCAAAGTCATTTGGATATCCGTGTCTCGGAAATACCTTGAAAAGCAGCACAAAAACCGAAAACGTGCCGGTTTTTCGCCCGGTTTATCATTTCATCAGTAACAGGCTAAGCGCCATAACCACCATTCCCCCGACCATTCCGAGAAGGCTGTCGTGCCCTTTGCCATACGCGCGGCTCGTGGGAAGTAACTCGTCCACGCTGATGTACACCATGATACCGGCCACCCCGCCGAACAGGATCCCCATTATATGAGGAGGTATGGCGCCGCCATCACTCACGAGCAACAGAATAGCCACATAGCCCGCCGCCGCGCCCACCGGCTCAGCTACTCCGCTCAACAGGGAGTACATGAAGGCCTTTTTTCGGTCTCCGGTTGCGTAGTAAATGGGAACGGAGACGCTGACTCCTTCCGGGATGTTGTGCAGCGCCACTGCAACCGCGATGGCAATACCGAGCCCCGGATCGTTCAGGGCGGCCAGGAACGTCGCCAGCCCCTCAGGGAAGTTGTGAATAGTGATGGCGAAAGCGGTGAAAAGACCCATCCGAAGGAGTTTTTTGTGGTCGGTATGGGAACCGGCGTTGCTTCTCCGGCTCGATACCGTCACAGGGCGTTCCTGCAGCGGCGCCGTCTCGTCTTCAGATGGCGAGGTGTGCGGGTTCTCCGCCGACGGGATCACATTGTCGATGATCCCGATGAGCAGCATGCCGCCGAAAAACGCCGCGGCATTGGCCCAGTGACCCCAGTAGCCGCCATAGGCCTCGACCAGCGCGTTCGTGCCCTTCAGAAAGATCTCCACGAACGCTACGTAGAGCATGACGCCGGCCGAAAAACCGGTGGCTACGGAGAGGAAGCGGTAGTTCGTCTTGCTGGCGGTGAACGCGATAATACTGCCGATGCCTGTTGCCATGCCGGCGAACACTGTGAGCCCGAACGCGAGAAGCACATTGTCCATACACTGTTTTCCCTGATGATCTTGACCGTCGCCCCGAACGTTCCTCGAATCGGCTACCGTTCACGCTCTTTCCAGCGCGTCCACCGGCAATTTCGTCACACCGACCTTTTCCTTCGTGATGCTGTACACCACCCAGACGTTCTTGCCCACCGTCAGGGCTTTGTAGTACTGCGGACCGCCGAACTTGTACATACCCCCGTCTGGCTCACGATCCACGTGAAGGAGTTCGTACGTCCTGTCGAAGGTGATTCCGTCATCCGAGAGCGTGATGAACATGACCTTCCGGCTCTTGTCAGCGGCGTTGTAGTAGTCATCGAAGCTGTTGCAGATGACCCACACCCGCCCGCTCGGAAGTTCTCCCGCCACCGGCATCGCTCCGCCGTAAAGGTTCGTCTCCACTGCCGGTGGGTAACAGTCCTCTTCCCGCTCTTTGAGCGCAGCCCAGTAGTGGCCCCGGCGCTCGAGGTTATCCCGCAGCACCACCCACTTCCCGTCGCGGCGGCGGAATTCCGTCTCGTGAGCGAGACCGTTCGTGCCGTCCTCCGTCAGCCTGCTCGTGCCGGGTGCATATTTCGCATGGCGCGCAAACTGGACTGGCACGCCGTTCAGGATGTCATCTCGCATCTCGGTCGGGGCGGCATCAAACGGTAACGCCTCCGAATATGGCGGTAACAACGGCGCGACATCCTTCCACCTTCCATCGCACACCTCGAACCGCCTCGTGAGGGGCGCCTGGGCGTACATCGGGGAATCGGCTGCGAGAACGCCGTCCTGAATTCTCCACCGCTGGACGAAACGCAGTCCGAGATCCAGCCACAGGTCGTAGATGAACCCCCGTTCGCGGTCGAGGTCGTCGCTCCATGCCGAGGCAGGGAGCGGTTTGGTCTGAAACCCGTGGTATTGCACGTCATTGGTGTAGCCATGGCAGGCAACTATCAACCCGCTGGTGTACAGCCTTCCGTTGATAAGCTGCAGGCCGCCGAGCGAATAAGGGTAGATGATGTGCGGGTCGTGGTTCCACGGTCGCCTGCGGACCGGAATCGGCGGCGGGATGATCTCCACCAGCGCGCCATCCCGGCTCCAGTCGATCTCCTCGAATGCTTCGTCAAACTGCCCGGCGCATGCGAGCATGCGTTGGCCTGGTCCGTTCTCGTCCTTGCTGTGCTGTGTCCAGTACACGATGAAGGTGCGGTCTTTGAGCACGATTGCCGGATGATGGCTGTAGGTTCCGTGGCGCAAACTTTCGTACCGCCCGTCGCCGCCCTCGTCCACGTTCGCGGCGCAGGGGAAGGGGTCGTACAGGACGGTGTGTGCTGCTGCGGGGAAAGGTGGCAGACCGAGGTCAGGCGCGTTTGCGTCGAAGGTTGCCGGTGGAACCCATGTGATAGGCGACGGTGTCATGTGTTGGTTCCTTTGCGGGAATCGGATTTTCGGGTACCTGAACCCATGTGCGCGGGTCGCGTTATCTGCCGTGCGGTATCCAGCGGAAGCTTCGTTTCTCGTGCACGGCCGCTTCCGCGGATCTGATGGCCACCCCCCACTCGTCAAACCTTGGCAAAACCAGCGAAAAACTCATAAACTTAAAACCTTGTGTCTGTTCTTGATCGCGCGCGCAGCAGATGGTTCGCGCGGCTTAGGCTGTTGAAAGGATACCCAATGGCGTCTCAGGTGAAAAACCCCGCGCTGGCCGAGCAGGGCAGGCGGAACATTGAATGGGCGGAGCGGCAGATGGGCGCGCTCTTGAAAGTGCAGGAACGCTTCGCGAAAGAGAAGCCGCTCGTCGGCGTGCGGGTAGGCATGGCGCTTCACGTAACGAAGGAAACGGCCGTGCTTGTGAAAACGCTTGTTGCGGGTGGCGCCGAGGTTTCTATCACCGGCTGCAACCCGCTTTCGACTCAGGACGATGTGGCCGCCGCGCTGGCGCTGGAACCGCACGTCGAGGTGTTCGCCCACAAAGGCGAAACGCGGGAGGAGTACTACGATTTCCTCAACCGTGTCATCGCCTTCAAGCCGCACGTGACCATAGATGACGGCTGCGACCTCGTCTCCGAAATCCACACAAAGCATCAGGGGCTCATACCGGACGTCATCTGCGGGTGCGAGGAGACAACGACCGGCGTCATACGCCTCGCCGCAATGGAAAAGGATTGCGCGCTCAAATACCCCATGATCGCAGTCAACGACAGCGACACGAAGCATCTCATGGATAATTACTACGGCACGGGCCAGTCCACTCTCGACGGCATCCTCCGCGCATCGAACATCCTTATCTCCGGCAAGGTCATTGTCGTCGTAGGGTACGGGAATTGCGGCAAGGGTGTTGCCAGCCGCGCCCGCGGGCTTGGGGCACGGGTTATCGTCACCGAGGTAAACCCCTTCCGGGCGCTGCAGGCTACCATGGACGGATTTGCCGTGATGCCGATGGCCGAAGCAGTGCGCGAGGGCGAGGTATTTGTCACCGTCACGGGCAACAAGAACGTCGTGAGTACCGAGCACATCAGAGCGATGAAAGACGGCGCAATCCTTGCCAATTCGGGCCATTTCGACAACGAGGTAGACGTGGCAGGCCTTACCGCGATGGCGAAAGCGAAACGCACGGTCCGCCCGATGTTCGACGAATACGACCTCGGCGGGAAGGTCGTGTTTCTTGCGGGAGAAGGCCGGCTGGTGAACCTTGCCGCCGCCGAAGGGCACCCCTCCACCGTGATGGCGATGTCATTCTGCAATCAGGCGATGGCAGTGGAATGGGGGGTAAAGAACCGGGGCAAGCTGGAAGCAAAAGTCTACCGTCTCCCCCCCGAACTGGATCTGGAGGTATCGCGGCTCCAACTCGAAGCAATGGGCATTCGCATTGACAAACTGACGCCGGAGCAGGAGGCCTACCTTAATTCGTGGCAGGAAGGCACCTGACGAACCGTTCCCGGAACCGGAACACGGAAAAAGCGCGGCGACCCGATAAGGGTGCCGCGCTTCTGTTTTTCGGGAACGAAGGGAAACCCGAAGAAGAAGGCAACGAAACGCTGGCGGAGAGGGAGGGATTCGAACCCTCGGAACGGCTCATCACCGCTCACACGATTTCCAGTCGTGCCGGTTAAACCACTCCCGCACCTCTCCGCACGAGATGCATACACTGCTTCAGATCGGGTAAGAATGGCGGAGAGGCAGGGATTCGAACCCTGGGAGGGCAAAACCCTCAACGGTTTTCGAGACCGCCCCTTTCAACCGCTCAGGCACCTCTCCGCGAAATCATCGCCGTGACGAAAAGAACTCGCGCAGGAGCGCGGCGCTTTCGTCGGCAAGCACCCCCGAAATGATGTTCACGCGGTGGTTCCACCCCATCTCCGGAGCCAGCGCATCAATCCGGGAACCGCATGCGCCGAATTTGGGATCCCTCGCGCCGAACACCAGCCCGCCAATCCGCGAAAGCATCAACGCGCCGGCGCACATCATGCACGGTTCCAGGGTGACGTACAGCACGGCGTCATTCAACCGCCAGGCACCCACTGCCTGCGTTGCTTCGCGCAGCGCAAGCATCTCCGCGTGGTTCAACGCGCTTTCGCCCGTTTCAACGGTATTGTGACCGCGGCCGATCACGATTCCGTCGCGGACAACCACTGCCCCTACCGGCACTTCCTGTTCATGAAGCGCCGCCCTTGCCTCGGCAAGCGCGAGGCGCATCCAGGTTTCGTGATCCGGAATTCTATCCAGAAGCAGGCGTCATGTCCTCGGTGGAAATCGCTGGACGGGCAGAGAAAAAAGAAGTGCGCTCAGAGGGAGTCGAACCCCCAACCTTCTGATCCGTAGTCAGATGCTCTATCCAATTGAGCTATGAGCGCACGCGATCGTTTTTGTGATTATGAACTTTTTAATATACTGCCCAAATCCCGCAGGAACAAGCCCGCGAGGGCCACTCCGTCCTATGTCCGGTCATCCATGGGAACGTATTCCCGTTCGTCCTCGCCCACATATTGCTGCCGCGGGCGGACGATTTTCCGTTCCTCTTCGTTGTCCATCAGCTCGAGCCAGTGGGAAAGCCATCCTGCAGTTCGGGCAAGCGCGAACAGCACGGGGAACATGTCAACCGGGAACCCGAGTGCCTTGTAAATGATGCCGGAGTAGAAATCTACGTTCGGGTAGAGCTTCCTCTTGATGAAGTACTCGTCGCTCAGCGCGATTCCCTCCAGCTCCCTTGCAACCTCGATGAGCGGATCCGGGCCTGTCACTTCGAGCACCTGGTCTGCCATTTTCTTGATTATTTTGGCTCGCGGATCGTAGTTCTTGTAAACTCGGTGCCCGAATCCCATCAAACGCGTTTCGTGGTTCTTCACCCTCTTGATGAACGCGGGGATGTTCTCCTTCGACCCGATCTGCGAAAGCATTTCCAGTGCTTCCTGGTTTGCGCCGCCGTGAAGCTGCCCGTAAAGCGCGCCCGCCGCCGCCGAAATCGCGGAATAGGGGTCTGAAAGTGCACTTCCTACCGTGCGCATCGTAGTGGTGCTGCAATTCTGTTCATGATCCGCGTGCAGGATGAAAAGCACGTCCAGCGCTCGTTCTATCACCGGGTTGTGGTAGATTTCCTCCTTACCCGGCTGCATGCGGAAAAGCATGCTCAGAAAGTTGTAGATGTAGGAGAGCGATGGATCGGGGTACACGTAAGGCAATCCGCAGCTGTGGCGGTACGTGTACGCGGCGATAGTAGGAACCGATGCGATGATATTAATGGTTTCACGCATGCGCTGGTTCGGATCCAGAACATGTTTGGCAGCCGGGTAGAACGTCGATTTCGCGCCGAGCGTTCCCACAAATACCCCCATGGCGTGGGCATTGCTGTGGAACCCGTCGAGGAACTTCTTGATTGACTCATGGATAAGCATGTTCTGAACGATCTTGTTCGTCCAGTCCGTAAACTCGGCGAACGTCGGAAGCTTCCCGTGTATCAACAGGTATGCCACTTCCAGGAACGTCGATTTCTCGGCGAGTTGCTCAATTGGATAGCCGCGGTACCGCAGGATGCCCCGCTCGCCATCAATGAACGTGATTGCACTGGCGGTCGTTTCAGTGTTGGTAAGCCCCGGGTCGAAGGAGAGCAGCCCGAAATCATCCTCACTGACTCTGATCTGGCGCAGGTCCATGGCGCTGATTGACGCGCCATATTCGGGGTACGTCCCGTACCT
>ERZ795051.5547-NODE-5547-length-11016-cov-5.058480_pt1 | contig 11016 bp, 10 predicted proteins | sample MGYA00375135_ERZ795051 | MGnify/ENA primary metagenome ERZ795051 (study PRJEB30180, sample SAMN05720222) | activated sludge metagenome | isolation source: Anaerobic digester | place: Japan | collected 2015-05-26 ... | reverse complement strand
GACCATCATCCCCGTCCTCATGAGGCCGGCCCCGACGACCTCTGCATGCTGCCCTACACGTCGGGTACGACGGGCGCCCCGAAAGCCTGTGTACATACGCACCGCACCGTGATGACCGCCTGCGTCGGATCGACCCGGTCATCGAGCTTGTCCAGTCTGAACGTATATTTCTTGCCCTTCACCGTAATGCCGCCGGCCGCATTGAGCTCTTTGACGGCCATATCGACGCCGTTAAAGATGTCCTGCCCGTATTCCGCCGCCGGTCCGGAAAGCGGTCCGGTGTACCCGATAACAATTTCATCAGCCCTGCTGCTTCCCGCCCAGGACATGATCAAAACGGCAGCAACTAAACAAATCAGTACCTTTAGACACTTCATCCCTCGTTCCTCCTCGTTGGTTTATTGCTTGACCTTGGTACGTCGGGAAGAATGATAAGACTGTCTTCCCCTTCTCCCCTATTTGATTTTACGGTATGGTGATTTGTCTAATGATTTGCGAACAGCTTGTCAATACCATAAATCGATCGCGCACGAAGCATCGTGTGAAATAACCGTGTTCTTTTTAAATAATATTTCAATATCATTAAAGAAATGAGATGACCGCTATTCGTAAAATATCTGCCGGTCAGTTTCATCAGCAGATGTGATTCTGGATGGTCATGCGGCGTTACCTGCCGGTGAAGCCCTCTGAAAAGCCGCATGACCTGCCTAATTGGCAGCGATGCCGCCGTCGATGCTGATCGCCTGTCCGGTGATGCTGCGGGCTTCGTGAGACGCCAGATAGGCCACCAGTCCGGCGATTTCTTCCGCGGTTTGCGGGCGCCTGAGCGGCGTAACGGCCTTGACCCGCGCCTCGAAGATTTCCTGAAGGCTTTTATCCGCGTAAGCCGGCTGAATCTCTTTGACCGCCTGTGCCAGTTTTTCCCATCCGGGCGTAAAAACATAACCGGGACAGACGGCATTAACGGTGATGTCGTGGCGGGCCAGTTCCTTCGCCAGCGTCTCCGTGAATCCGATCACGCCGAATTTGGCCGCGCAGTAAGCGGAGAGAAGCTGTTCGCCCTGCTTGCCGGACACGGAGGACATGTTGATGATCCTCCCCTGTTTGCGAGGAATCATGATCCGGGCGGCGGCGCGGCAGCACAGATACACGCTGCGCAAATTGAGCTCGATCGTACGGTCCCAGTCTTCGAGACGGGACTTCGCCACCAGGGCAATGCCGGACCCTCCGCCCACGTTGTTGACGAGAATGTCGATCGCACCGTAAACTTTGATCGCTTCGTCCATCATGGCATCAACCGCTTCCGGGTTTGTCGCATCGCAGACAACGGCCAGCGCATTTCCTCCCCGCGCCTGAATCGTTTGGGCAACCTTTTCCGCCGCGGTCGGATCCAGATCCGCCACAACCACTCTTGCCCCTTCGGATGCCAGGCGCAAAGCGATCGCTTCACCGATGCCCTTGCCTCCACCCGTGACCATGCCGATCTTCCCCTGAATCCCCAAATCCATGGCTTACCCTCCCTGAAATGATTTACGTTCGGAATGAACCGTGGCATCCGCCTTCGACGGTCTGGACAGACGATCCAGAATCAGATCGAGGATGGATTGAAGCCCCTTTCGGTCAATTTTCTCCCGGTCTTCCTTGATCTGTTCCTCCATCGCCAGCTGCACCACGCCTCGGATCATCCAGGTCATATGTCCCGCGTTTCCGGGTTGAAACTCTCCCGACCTCATCCCTTCCTCAAGAATTTTCCTGATGGCCGCATGAAACTTGACATGGCAGGAAATATAATCGCAGTAAGGCGCACTCTCGGACGGACCGTAGTAATCCGCAAACATCAGCCGGAAAAAATCCTTGTCCTCGATGACGAGCTGAAAAATCTTGTCGACCAGATTCTTGAGGCGCTGCGTGGCGCCGACGGCGTCGTCGGTGTATGCGGAAAGGGCTTCGTCGATCATCGCGCAGTGCGTTTGCATCAGATTGAGGTAAAGCCCCTCTTTGTTCCCGAAATAATAATATAAAGTCGGCGCCGTGATGCCCGCCGCGTCCAGAATCTCCCGCACCGACGTAGCGGCATATCCTTTGCGGGCAAACAGCGGCAGCGACGCATCCAGAATCTGTCGGCGGCAGTCGGTCCCCGTATGGTTCATCATTGATTTGCCCAATCCATCGCCCCCTGTTTTATTTTTGCCTTGACACGGTACGGTCTGATTTTATATAATGATCGCTATATAAGTCACAAAAAAAGGTATTGTCAAGAAAAAAACTTTAGGGAACAGGGGGTTATCACTATGAAAAAGATGCGTCTGTTTGCCGGAATGATTTTGGTTTTTCTATTGGTCACAGGAGCGGGGGCCGCAAGCCCGGACACAACGGGACCGATTAAAATCGGCCTCATGGGAAATATGTCCGCTCCCTTCTCGCTCAGCGCCAAGGGCGCAGCCACCATGGCCGTCGATGAAATCAACAAAGCGGGCGGCATTCAGGGGCGCCAGGTCAAGCTGATCGTCGAAGACACCAAGGGCGAAATCCCCAAATGCGTTGAAATCTACAAAAAACTGGTGATGAACGATAGAGTCCTGGCGGTTTTCATCGCGGAAAAAGTGGAAATGGGCGTGGCCGGCATGGAAATCGGCGCCGAGTTGTTTCCCGAATACCCTCATATCTTTTTCAGCACCATCGGCTCCGGGGACGACATCTGGCACCGCGTGCGCGACAACTATAAAAAATACCGCTTCGGATTCCAGACCTACTATGCCATCTCAACCAATTATTTGAAGATCCTGGCTCCCGACAACATCGATTGTTTCAAAAACCAGATCAAAGCCAAAAAAGTCGCCATTCTCTATGAAGACATGGAATGGACCAAGCCGTTGCGTAAAGGCATCCCCGGCGTTTCGCCGTCTCTGCCGGACATTTATAAAGAGAAAGGCGTCAATGTTGTTTATCAGACGACCACCTCTCTCGATCAGAAGATGTTTAACCCCATCTTTGAAGAAATCGCCAAATCCGGCGCCGACCTGATCGACTGTGTCGTAGGGTATATCGACCAGCCGGCCTTTATCAAGCAGTGGTCGCAGTCCGGCGCCAGAAATATCCCGATCTTTATCTGGGGAGGCCTCGCCGGCATGCCGCCGATCTGGAAAATGACGGAAGGCAAAGTCAACGGCGTGATGGTCGGTTCTTCACTGGTCCGGGTCCCCATTACACCGAAAACGATCCCTTTCATGGACAATCTGGTAAAAAACTATAAAGTCGGCCCCATCTTCGGTTCGCACACCACCTACGACACCATCTATGGCTTTAAGAAAGCCATCGAAAAAGCCGGAGGGACGGGAAACATCGATCAATTGATCAAACAACTGGAGAAGGTTGAAGAAGTGGCCGTTCTGGGAACCATCGGCTGGAATGCGAAATACCACTACAACCTTCCCCCGCCCAAGTATGTGACGCCGATCGTCCAATGGCAGTCCGGTGAAATGAAAGTGATCTATCCTCTGAAATATAAAATGGCCGATTACAAATCGCCGATGGATCTGCGAAAATAACCGGAGAGAGGGAATTCGCGCCTGCCTTGCGCGGATTCCCTCTTTCAAAACCGCCGGTTCCATCCAAAAAGAAAACAAAGATTCTAAGGTCAAAGATGCCCCTTGAATCCGCCTTAACACAAAGGGAGAGCAGACCCCATGAGTGATACCCTTCTGCAAATCGTCATTTACGCCCTGATCTGGGGTTCGATTTACCTTTTAATTTCCCTCGGATTCTCGCTGATCTGCGGGGTCCTCCGAATATTTCATCTCGGATACGGGGTCGTTTTTGTTCTGGCCGCGTACCTGACCTGGGCCTTCATGGAGGAAGCCCATCTGGGGTTGGTCCCCAGCATTGCACTGATGATTGTGGTTCAGTGCGCCTTTGCGCTGATTGTTTTTTATAAAGGGGTCTTTCAGCGTTACCTGGAAGAAGAAGAGATTCTTCTGACCGTTTCCATTCTTGTATTTCTCGCCGTAGCCCACCTGGCCAATTACCTTTACCCGGTGACGGCAGGCGTCAGCATTCCTTCCACCATCATTGACGACGTCGTCACCATCGGCGGCGTTACCCTCGCCTGGCAGATGATTATTGCCGCGCTCGCGGGCATTCTGGTCACGGCCGTCTACGTCGTCTGGTTTATGAAAACCCGAATCGGCCTGATTATCCGGGCCGTCAGCCAGAACCTGCCGGCGGCGCTGCTCATGGGTGCCAACGTCAACCGCATGTATTATCTGGCCATGATCCTCTCCGTGATCCCCCCGACCATCTGCCTGGTCGTCATAGCGCCCTTCTGGGGAGTCGATCCGTTCATGGGCGCGCCCCTGCTGATGACGGCCATGCTGATTTCCATTCTCGGGGGCCTGGGCAATCTGAAAGGCAGTATCGTTGCATCCTATCTGATCGGCTTCATTCACGCATCGGTCAGTTTTATCTTTGTTCCCCGCTTCATGGGATTTGCGGCTCTGATTGTCACTCTGATCGTCATGATTTATCGGCGCGGAGGTATTTTTGCGGGAGAAACGCTATGGTAAACTTTGAACTACGTCGTGATCGCATCGTCGCCCGCTGGCGGGACAAAAAAACGGAATGGGTCATCGAACCGCGATACTGGAGAAATCCGACCGTCGGCATCGGCCTGTTGTTCATTCTGCCCGTCTTCGTTTATTCATATCCGCACATCCTGACCATGATCACCACGGCCAATCTTTACGCGGCCATTGCCATTCCCCTGGCTTTACAGATGCTGGGTACGGGGCGGGTCAATTTCGGTCCGCAGCTCTACCTGGGGGTCGGCGGCTACACGGCCGCGTTGCTGAATCTTCATTTCGGCTGGAATCCGGCCATGACGCTTCTCGCAACGGTCGTCGTCTGCACCGTGATTGCATTGCTTTTGAGCCCCACCACCTGGATTGCCAAGGGCCTCTACTTCTCGCTCATCACCCTCATTCTGCCCCTGACCTTTCTCGACGTCACTTACATCTGGGGCGACCTCTTCCGGGGGGAAGTGGGCCTGGTCGGGATGAGCCCCCTCTTGTCGTTTGAAAAAGTAACCTGGAACTACGTCGCTTACTACTACCTGTCGCTGATTTTGATGCTGCTTTATCTCTTGTTTTGCGACCGGACGGTACGGTCCCGAATCGGCATCAGCATGGCTGCGGTAAATGAAAACGAGAATGTCGCCCGCATGATGGGGGTTCGCGTCGATGCCTACAAAGTATTCTTTTACGTGGCGCCTTCCATTTTAACCGGGATTGTCGGCTGGTTTATCGTTCATACCTTCCGTACGTTTGCCGGCGTCACCTATCTTCCCCTTGAATTCATGACGAAAATCCTGATTATCGTGATCGTCGGCGGAAGGGCGTTTCTCTATGGCGCCATTCCGGGCGCCTATCTGATCTCCATCGTCGAAGATTCCTTAAGAGGCCTGGGACCGGTGAACTATTTCGTGTTCCCGCTGGTGTTGATCGCCTTGATCGTCTTTCTGCCCCGCGGAGAAGGGCTGTGGGGCCTGTACAAAAAAAGGCGTCCCCGCGATTATTTCCCCAAATTGCATGTGAGGAGAGAATAGTCTCATGCTGGAGATATCATCCGTATCCAAAAATTTCGGCGGCCTCACCGCCGTGAGCGACGTCAGCTTTTCCGTGAAAGAAGGGGAAGTCGTGGGACTCATCGGCCCCAACGGCGCCGGCAAGACAACGATGCTCAACCTGATCTGCGGGATCTACAAGCCCGACCGCGGGGCCATTCGTTTTGACGGAACCGACATCACGGGCATGGCCAGCAACAAAATCTGCAAGCTGGGCATCTCCCGAACGTACCAGATTCCGCAGCCTTTCGAATCCATGACGGCTCTGGCCGGCGTTCTGGTCGGCGTCCTCAACGGCAAGAAACGCTCCCACATGAGCCTTCCCGACGCGGCTCTGGAAGCCTCCTACTACTTGGAGTTTGTGGGCCTCTTCTCCAAGCGCGACACACTGGCGCGCGATCTGAATCTCTACGAACTGCGGATGCTCGAACTTGCGCGGGCCCTGGCGACAACGCCGAAACTGCTGTTGCTCGACGAGGTCATGGCGGGCTTGAATCCCACGGAGGCCGCAAGGGCGCTGGACATGATCTGGAGCGCGCAGGACCAGTTTGCCATTACCATTTTGTGGATCGAACACGTCATGAAGATCATTATGAACGCGACGCAGCGGGTTGTCGTTTTGCAGTACGGAAAAAAGATCGCCGAAGGGCCTCCACGCGAAGTCACCTCGGACCCCAAAATCATCGAAGCTTATTTGGGAGCGAGATATGCTCAGCATTAAAGATCTGAACGCCGCTTACGGCGTCATTCCCGTTCTTCACGGCGTCAACATGGAAATCCGGGAGGGCGAACTGGTCGCGCTTCTGGGCGCCAACGGCGCGGGGAAAACCACTTTGCTCAACAACATCTCCGGCGTGCTGCCCGCCATATCGGGCACCATCTCCTTCCAGGGCAAACCCATCGGGCATTTGTCTTCCGATCAGATCGTCCATCTGGGTATCTCCCAGATTCCGGAAGGAAGAAAAATCTTCCCCTACCTGAGCGTCAAGGAAAATTTGCTGATGGGGGCATCGACGAAGAAGGCCTGGAAGAACAGAAAACAGATGATGGAAAGGGTCTGCGCCCTTTTTCCTATCCTGAAGGAGCGCTCCGAACAGCGGGCCAGCCTGATGAGCGGAGGCGAACAGCAGATGCTGGTGATCGCCCGCGGGCTCATGGCCCAGCCCAAACTGCTGATGATTGACGAACCGTCGCTGGGACTGAGCCCTTTAATCATGTCGCAGATCTACGATGTCATCAAAACCTTCCCCGAAAATGGCATTACCGTTTTGCTCTCCGAGCAAAACGCTCTATATGCCCTGGAAATCGCAAGCCGGGGTTACGTCCTGCAGGACGGCCATGTGGTTCTTGAAGGATCCAGTGAATATCTGTTGAACAGCGAACTGGTGAAGAAAGCGTACATAGGAATGTGACCATGACCCAAGATTATTTTGATTTTACAAAGAAACTTTTTGCCCTGGAGGACATCAGCCACAAGAAGGAGGCCCTCAAAGGCCTGCGCGTCCTGGATCTGTCGCACATGATTTTCGGTCCGACCACGGCAAAAGTGCTGGGCCAGTTCGGCGCCGACGTCATCAAGGTGGAAGTCCCGTATCAGGGCGACTACTGGCGCGGCGGAACCTACTGGGGCAAGTACTGGAAACACTCCAATCCTCTGTGGCATTTCATCAATCCCGGAAAATATTTTGTCGGCATCGACGTCAAGAAACCCAAGGGCAAAGATCTGATTCTGAGGCTTGCCGAAAAAGCGGATGTCGTCATTGAAAATTTCACGTCCGGAACCGTGGAAGCCTGGGGCATCGGTTATTCCCAGGTCAGCAAGATCAACCCGAAAGTCATTTATGCCAGTCTCAGCACTTACGGGCAGTACGGACCCTACCGGTATTTTCCGGGCTGGGACCTCCTGGCCCAGGGTGCCAGCGGCGTTCTGGCCGCGACCGGTCATCCCGATACGGAAAAATATTTCAAGGTTCCCGACTTTTTCGGCGATTTCTTCCCGGGGTATTTCGCGGCCATGCTCATTCTGATCGCGCTCAATTACCGGGAGCGCACGGGCGAAGGCCAGTATATTGACGGATGCCAGGCGGAAATCCTGATGCGGTCGCTTTTCCACTTCACGTATTCCGACGCCCTGGGAAAGGATCTGGAGCGCACCGGCAATAAGGACCCGAACTGCTCTCCTTCGGGAATTTTTAAAACACGAGACGGCAAGTTTCTTGCGCTGGGCATCGCCACGGACAAACAGTTTCAGTCATTGTGCAAAGCAATGAATCGCGACGACCTGGCCCGCGATGAAAGATATCAAAAAGCCGCCCATCGACTCCGGGCGGAACATGCCGAGGCCTTATACAAAGCGGTTGAAGCCTGGATAAAGGAAAAGGATGCGGATGAAATTGTAACGCTGGCCCGCAAGCACCGCTTTGCCGCGGCGGAAGTTATGGATGACGTTCAAATCTCCAACGACCCCTGGCGAAGGGAACGGGGAAGCGTCATCGATTACCGTGACGACATGTACAAAAAACTGGTCATTGAAGGACCGATCGCCATGCTGAGCCATACGCCGGGACGCACAAAATGGCTCACCCGGCCGCTGGGCTATCACAACCGCTATGTGTTCAAGAAAATCCTGGGACTTTCCGAGACCGAAATCAGGGAGCTGGAAAAGGAACGGGTTGTGGGCAACTGGGATTACCGGGTGGGTCAGAGGCCCCCCATTTATCACGACATCACCAAAGACAAGATATTCAATTATGAAGGGGGTGAGGACCATTAAAGAGCGAGTTTATTCCAGATACCTGCAGAAAAAGGGAGCGTCGAAGCCTCTTTCCGAATGGAGCCAGTTTCTTTCTAAAATGATGGCCGTTGAAGGGAAAGCGGAGGCTCTGGACGATATGGTGGTCCTCGACCTGAGCTACGCCAATTTTTCCGGAAACGTCGCCGCCAGTTTCTTTGCCGAAGCGGGCGCCGAGGTCATCAAGGTTGAACCTCCCGAAGGAGACCCTTCACGCATTTTAAGTCCATATGGCGCAAATCGGCAGGGGGTGGGCATTCCCTACCTGATGGAAAGCCGCAACAAGCGCCACATCACCCTGGACCTGGAAAGCCCTGACGGACGGGAAAATCTCAAGCGCCTCGCCAAGCAGGCGGATATCCTCATCGAAACGTTCGCCCCCGGTGAAATGGATGAATGGGGGATCGGTTACCGGCAGCTCAGGGAGATCCATCCCGGCTTGATCTACATCGCCATTTCGCCTTACGGTCATTACACCGCCAAGGGCAAAGAAATGGCTGAAATGCCCTGGACGGACCTGACCAGCCAGGCCGAATCGGGTCTCGCGGCTTTGATCGGAGATCTCCCCTCCGCGCCGGAACCTTACAACTGGCCGACGCGGGCGGGATTTTACGCCGCCGGCTATACCTCCGCCGTCGGAGCGGCCTGTGGCGGATTGATCGCGTCCTTCTTCAAACGCCGCACGGGCGAAGGGCAAATGATCGACATCGCCACCGCCGACGCTTTCGCCTCCTGCGTCGGATTTCCGCCGACGATCGGCTATGTGTGGAAAAAACCGAGAATCCGATACGGCACGCTGGACTATGGCCTTTGCCCGTACGGTTTTTTCAAATGCAAGGACGGTTACGTCGCCATCGCCTGCTTCCGGGATCAGGATTTCCGGGCGGCGTTGAAGCTTCTGGGAAAATGGAAGATTGAGGAAGACTGGAAAACGCTTCTGGACCGCATTACGGACGATATCGACAAGGTTCTGGAACTCAACGAGGTCGTGGAGAAAGCCGTCGCGGATCTGACCTACGGCGAAATCAACGAAAAGTTCTCCGCCTACAGCGTGAAAGCGGCCCGCTCCAAATGGCGGGGTGGCGGGCTTCCCGTCACCACCAAAATGCTGACCGCGAAAGAAGTCCTCCAGGAGAGACATTGGCAGGTCCGCGGCACGTTCAGTAAAGTCGAACATCCGGCCTACGGCGTCGTGACGCTGCCGATCACCGGCAAGATGTCCAAAACGCCTCTGCGGGTAAAGTGGATTTCCGCCAATATCGGCGAAGACAATGATTACATTTTTAAAAAATACGGACTGACGGTTACATCACAGGGAGTTTAAGGAAAATGGATAAGGAAAAAGATAAAAATGCCGCCGGACAGCCAAAAACGGACAGCGGCACTCTTCGTCCCGATCTGGCCGAAGTGATCCGCAGACATGCTTTCACGCTGGACGAAAACCGTCCCGACGTGGTTGCCAAAAGAAAACAAAAGAACCAGCGCACTGCGCGCGCCAATGTCATGGACCTTTGCGATGAAGGCAGTTTCATCGAATACGGCGCGCTGGCCGTCGCCGCGCAGCGCGGCAGAAGAAAAATCGAAGATTTAATCGCCAAAACCCCGACCGACGGCATGATCGCAGGCATCGGCGCCGTCAATGGTTCGATGTTTAACGCGGATAAAGCCCGCTGCATGGTCCTGTCTTACGACTACACGGTGCTCGCCGGCACGCAGGGATACTTCAACCATAAGAAAAAAGACCGCATGTTGAAACTCTGTTACGATGAGAAGCTTCCTCTGGTCTTCTTCGGCGAAGGCGGTGGCGGAAGACCGGGCGATGTCGATGCCGAAGGCGTCATGGTGGCGGGGCTGGATCTGACGACTTTTGCCCTCTTCGGACGTCTCAGCGGCCGTGTCCCCATGGTCGGCGTGGTTTCCGGCTTTTGCTTCGCCGGCAATGCCGCTCTTCTGGGCTGCTGCGACGTGATTATCGCCACCAAAAATTCCAGCATCGGCATGGGCGGACCCGTCATGATCGAAGGCGGCGGCCTGGGCGTCTTCAAACCGGAAGAAGTCGGCCCGATGGACGTGCAGACGCAAAACGGCGTCGTCGATATCGAAGTGGAAAACGACGAAGAGGCGGTCGCGGCGGCCAAAAAATATCTTTCCTATTTCCAGGGCGCGGCGTCTTCCTGGCAGGCGGGCGATCAACTCAAACTGCGCACTGCCATTCCCGAGAGCCGCAAACGCGCTTACAATGTCCGCAATGTCATTAAAGCTCTTGCGGACACCGACTCGTTTCTGGAGCTGAAGCCCAAATTCGGCCTCTGCATGGTCACGGGACTGATCCGCATTGAAGGCCGACCCCTCGGCGTGATCGCCAACAATCCCATGCACATGGCCGGAGCCATCGAAGCCGAAGGCGCGGACAAAGCCGCACGGCTGATGATGATCTGCAACGCGCACGGAATTCCGATTCTTTCTCTGTGCGACACACCCGGCTTCATGGTCGGTCCGGAAATTGAGAAGCGCGCCCAGGTCCGACACGTCTGCCGGATGTTCGTGGTCGGCTCGCATGTCACCGTGCCGTATTTTACTGTCGTTCTACGCCGCGGATACGGTCTGG
>ERZ795051.5541-NODE-5541-length-11030-cov-5.921458_pt1 | contig 11030 bp, 7 predicted proteins | sample MGYA00375135_ERZ795051 | MGnify/ENA primary metagenome ERZ795051 (study PRJEB30180, sample SAMN05720222) | activated sludge metagenome | isolation source: Anaerobic digester | place: Japan | collected 2015-05-26 ... | reverse complement strand
CCCTTGAGGATGTCGCCGGGCACGTCCGCACTGTGCCGCAAGACCACCCATGGATCAAGACCGCGCGCCTTCTCGGCACCTGTATGGGTGACGCATCCTGAGGCAGAATGCGGTTTGATTCTCAAGATATGCGCGTCAGCATTGAACGAGAAGAGGACATTGTCGAGTCCAACCGGGCTTGCTGTTTTTTTGCGGAGGCAGGGATTCTCGTCCAACCACTCGCATGGCTGACGCTCCCGCCGGACAATGATACTCGCATGCGCCGCAACCGATGCACAGCGTTTCGTCAAGGTGTGGATATTTTTTTCTTGTCCTTCTCCTCAACCAGCGTCAGGGCCTTCGTGGGGCAGTATTTAGCACAATTGCCGCAAGTCGGCATTTTGTCGGCCAGCATGAAGCTTTCACGCATACTGCGGCAATTCATTGCCGCAACCTCGTGTTTCTCATGGCGTGTGTCCGTCGACTGGTGACCTGTGTTATATTGGCTAGTGGCTGGCGGGAGGAATTTGCGCAAAATTTTGCGCGGGCGCAAACATCCCTGACGCCAATGTTTCTAAAGGCAACGGCGGCAAACGAAGTTGTGCCCGCAGCACGTTCACCTCCTCCTGGGCGAAAATCACACGTTTGTCCTGATGGTATTCGCTGATACGCCGCTCGTCAGGCGTCCAAACCGTCGCCTCGAAGTACGAACCTCCGAAAGGAATCGCAAGGTCAATCCAGCATGCGAACAACCGCTTCTCCGCATCGCTCACGGCCACACCGTTGTGGGACGGCTCAAGGCGCGCCATGATCTTGCTCTGCGTGGAGCCTTGCGCGTACGGCGGAAGCATGGCGGATTGCCCCGTCGCCGAATACCAGTTCAGCATCGCCGTCTGGCGACCGTTCGCGGTCAGTGCCGCATACGACTTCGAGAATCTCCGGGCAGCACCTTTCCTGAAATCGACAGCTTCCGCACCGGTCAAGTTCGGACGTCCCTTCGCTTTCGGACTGCCGTCATGGCACCGGACGCAGTGCCGGTCAAGGATCGGCTGGATCTGCCGGATGAAACTGAAGCCCTCGGTGGGCGCATCCGGATCACACGGTCTGGGCGCGTTCAACCCGAGATAGTTGCTGGTTCCCCCGAGCAACCCGTCTTTGTCCAGCCGCGCCAGAAGCGGATGGGGAGGCTGACCCGCCAACGGCTGCAGGCGCTGCACTTTTCTGCGCGCCTGCCCCAAATCCGCGGGATAAACCTGCATCTTGCTTTCATGACACCCCACACACGCCATGGTCTCGCCCGGCATCAGCATCGTCCAACTGCGCATCGTCTGGATGCAACGTCCGCCAGCATCGAGCAACTGGAAATAGACCGCTGTGTTCGCTGGCACTTTGAACGCGCAACTGCCGTCCTGATCCACGTCTACCTCGCCCAACACATGCTTGATGTCCCATGCGCCACCTGCCGTGATCGCTTCTCCGGACATGTCGCCGCTGTAGGGTATGAAATTTCGGTACGGTTCGTCGGCGGGGCAGTCCATCGAACCAGAGCGTATATACATCGGCCGGTATTCGACCCCCACCACGCGCAACTTTTTGACCGCTCCCTGCTTTACACCCTCCAGCCCTGGTCCCACATAGACGTTCTGCATGTGAAAGACGCCATACGGCGACGACAGATCGACAAGCGATTCGCGCAGAGGCGCAGGCGTCTGCGCCATGACGGGCACGGGTTGGCTGCACTCGACAGCCGGATCGTATGCCAGAAGTTCGCGCGCTCCATCCGCCGTCTGGTAATAAACGCCGAAATTCGGATTCACCCCGCTCTTGTCGATGAGCGTCCCCTCGGGCAGAAATGTCACAAGGTAGGTGTCTTCGTCGAATGCATACGGATACTGCCATTGCGGACCGACTTGCCCGAACCAATCGATGGCGACCACATTACGGTTGCCGACCACTTTCGGGTCGTTCTCGTAATTTGACGGGTGACGCCCCGACTCTTCTTTGATCGCCGAACCCGCGACGTATTCAATGCCACTGTCGCCCTGTATCCCCTTGCGTCGGTCGATCACAATGAGCTTGCCCTTCTGGTGGACATGATGGCCTGACACAATACCGATGACTTTGGAGGAGCCGGGGACTGGTCGGGCGTGCAATAACGCAGTCGGATAGAAGGAGTTATTGCCGTAATATTCGGTCTGTGCCGTGCCATCGGGATTCATGACGAACAGCGACTGCTGGAAGCGCGCGTTCCGGTCGTTGTATTCCCAGCGCGTATAGAGCACACGTCCGTCGGGAAGCTGCTGCGGATAGAATGTGCTCGCGCCGTCGAACGCAAGCCTGCGGATGTTGCTCCCGTCCAGATCGCTGCGGTACAGGTTCGAGATCAACGTCTGGTGGCAAGGCATAACCTGCTCACAACGTGTGGACTGGAACAGAATACCGCCATCCGAAGTGAAACAGGGCTCGACATCGGCGCACGGCACCACGCGCCCGTTGACGACGGGCGAATGTGTAAGCTGCGTGATTTCACGGGTTACGAGATCCAATGCGTACAGGTGGTAGTCATCGCCCCGCCTCTGTTCGTAAGCAGCCCAGGGCAACGGTGCCCGGAAACTCGGAGACCATCGATGCGGGACATAGTAGGCGTTATCGTTGTAACTGTCGCGCATCGAGAAAACCAGCCGCCGTCCGTCATGCGAAAGCGCAGGATCCCGTACGCAGCCCTCGGGTTTGTCGATCAGCACCTCATTCTCCACGCTTCCGTCTGGGCGGATCGTCAACAGGCAGAGCTGGCCGCCTTTTTTCCAGTTACGCGGTCTGGCGTCGGTCAGATCATCCGTCACATGTTCCGCAGAACCCAGTGTGGCGTTACAACCGAAGGTGTAGTGTTTGACGTAGACAATCTGTGTCGCGTGCCGTGTCACATTTTTCAGCCGCTCCGCACGGCGGAGCCCGCAAAGGCGCAGATAGAGCACCCGCCAACGCGGATCGCACCCCGGCGCATCGGGCAGGTCGAGCCGAACCTGAGTTTTCAATTCGCCAGCCACCTTGGACACCAAACGTTTCTCGAGATCGGCATCTTCGGTAGCGGTGAACACCCGTGCGAAACCATCGAACCCCGCATCCTGCAGAAGCCAATCTTTTTCGAGCCGCCAGCGGGGATAGGCCAAGTCCGGCGGATTGGGTAACGGGAAATCGACAGGCTTGTCCTCAAAGAGCGACACCTCCGCAATGTCCGTGACAAAGTTCCGCCCGCCGCCCGAATAAGGAAGCCCCAAAATCGCACGGCCGGGATTGTTCAGCCAGGTCATGTATGTGCCGAGCGAGTTGATCACCCCCTCGCCCGACTCGTTGACACGCACGGAGATAAACCGCGCCGAAACCGGAGCCCATGTGACGAACGCCGAGTCACCGCAGAACGCCACTGGCAGAACGACTCGGTCAGCAATGGGGCGGAGATCGGTCTCGCCATAGGCATCGCCGCATGTGAACACGCTCACGTTATATGCCATGCGGGCGAGCCAGCGCGACGGCTGAGACACCAGCCGCATACCGGTCGTGACCCGTTCGCTTCCCAAATCCATCACGAAGGTCGCGGTCACAGGCGCACCGCCGTTCGGCGGCAACGTCGCTGCATGTTTCCCCGTCCGCGTATCATCCAGCAGGCTGGCGTATGTGTCAGGATTGCCGTCAATCATTCGCTCAACCGGATAGCCGTCCGCCGTCTCGCCGGGCGTATACACACACGCCGGACGGATCTCGCCTACCTGAGTGTTCACGGCACCCCGCCGCTCGCCGCGCGATCCCCCTCTGCCCGAAGGGCCGCCCCGAAAACGGGCATCCTCTACCGCTCCGTGCGCTACCGCCGTCGCGAGTATAAACCAGACAATTTTTGTGCTACTACCTACACGCATGCCGTTCCCCATTCGTCTTCCGTCCCCGTATTCCTAAGGCTCTACCCACTGAGGTGCTGTGCGGACCCCGCGGCAACTGCAAAAGGCAGTCCGTTTTGCGTCCCAATAGCCGCCACACCAACTCCGGTCGCTCACGCGTACACAATTTTCTGCGTCGTGATAGGATCCGCCACGGAATCCGATGCCGACGGCGTCCGTCGCCGACGGCCAGCCGCTCACATCCGCGTAGCCGTCGATCGTCAACTTCCCGTCCCCGTGCCGTCCCGTAAACGCGCGTCCCGCCGGTGCGTCGACCGACACGGCATACTCCCACAAATTGCCGCTCAAACCGAGGATACCCCAATAAGAGGCCCCCGCCTGTTCCCGGGAACTGGTGGCCGTGGCGTAGATTCCGACACGAAAAGGTCCCTGCGGATTTGAGGCGACACCGCCCACCTTGCAGTTACAATTCCCATCGGCGGCGGTCGCCGTACCGTCGGAATCATTCAGGATCCCAGTAGTCCTGCCGATGACCGTCGTGCCCCAGGCGAATTCGCGGGGTGCCGGATCGAGAGGTCCGCGACAGGCTTTCTCAAACTCAAGTTCCGTGAACGGCCGCAATCCCGCCCAATCCATAAACGCGGCGGCGTCCGCATAACACAGGCCATTGCAGGTACGGTCAGGAACCGACGCCGAGTGGACACCACTCGAGACGCTCAGCGTGTAGCGCGTCCATGCGCTCGTACTAAAACGGCTGGTCGCCTGCACTGCGGTCAGCGTATTGAGAAAATCAGCGTACTGGCCTTGCGACGCCTCATCCTTCATGCAATAGAACGCCGCGTAGCCCTTCGGAAACGCGGCGGGCAACGTTCCCGCAGTTCCGATCGTGCCTCTGGCGCTTCCCGAGATAGTCCCCCAGAGGCATCCGGGCGTGTTCGCGATCGTCAACTCGTCCTCGCTCGCAATCCGGTAAGGGATGGTTGCCCCGCTTGTCCACGAACCGTCAGTCAGGCTACCGGGCTCGTTCCCGCCCGAGCCGACCTTGAACGCGCCTTCCGCCACATAAACCATCTCCAAGGCCTGGGCGCGCATCTGAATGAGCGACATTTTCGCGACATTCGCCGAAGCGATGTTCCATACGGCCTGCACGTTCGTCACAGCGAGTCTCCCCGCGCCCTGCCCCGCCCGCCGGACAAACAGCCCTATGCGGTCGTCCGGCACGATGAGATCGACCGCCGTGCCCACGCCATTCGAGTAGCCGGGCGGATTTAACCCGGACCCTTCCAGCGTAACGTGGTGCCACTCGTCTTGCCCTTCCTGACGCGCTTTGAAAAAGACCCACGCCGCATCGTGGTTGACGTTTGTGAACCGCCACGAATTCTCCCATGAAATGTCGAAGGTGAGATAGGCGGTGCGTGCGTCCCGTTTCCGCACGGTGACGTTCGCCACCAGAAGTCCGTTCGCATCAACATCCTGCGCGGTCACCAACAAGAGACCGCATACCGCAGCCAATATCCGCTTTGTTGTCATGATTACTCCTCAAACCATCGTTCCCTGTCATCGCACACTAATGATCGAGCCACCGGGCACGTAAAACACCGACGGATCAGACGTGGCGGTTCCCCAGTGGTCGTATGAACCGCCGAACAACAGAACCCTCGACTGCAACCAACATTCATCGTATACATCGGCGACCGCTCCGTCTGTGAAAAACAGCTCAAGCCACCGCGTTCCGGCACGACACAGATGCAAGTCCACAATCTTCAGCCCCGTCACCGTCACAACGTCCCCCGCCGCAAAATCCTCCGAGACCGGCAGGAGCAGCGCCCGTCCGTCCGTCGCAAAAGACGGCGCACCGATTTTGTCGGCAGCCACACCACCGACCGCGATCACTGCGTCGGGATCGAAACGGCATTGCCAGCTTGACGGAACGCAGATCTTGAGCACACCGCCATTCGTGACCATTGATAGCGGTTCCCAAGCCCCGATCGATACGGGTTCCAGCGCAACGTCCGCATCCGTCCACAGGAACGTCCGCAAAGATGCCGACCAGAGCGACACCTGCGGACCGCCATCAAGCGATCGTGCGTGTTCCAATGCCGCGCCGCCGTGGCCATCGCCGTCGCCGCCGAAGAAACGCGCGTCGCTCTCCGCGCCCGCCGCGATGTTCACCGCCAGAAAAAGAAGGGCAATCAAAACAAGTTTCGTCTGCATAAAGATCTCCTTGTCAGTATTGAACCTTTATGGCGTCACCCCGGCCGGTGCTGTGCGCACGGCACGGAACCCATAGTCGGGACACCGCGGCGCATAAACCGCCGCAGCATTCTCCCGATCCGAAGTCCGCGTCCAGTGCGCGTCGTATAAATATGCACCGGCGCGAAATCCGGCACCAACCGAATCGCCCCCCGGCCAACCGGCGACATTCGCCTGTCCGGAGCTTGTCAACTCCCCGTCTCCGTGCTCGCCGGTAAACGCGCGCCCCGTCGCATGGCCGATAGTCACCGGCCGTTCCCACAAGCTGCCTCCAAAATCCAGAATGCCCCAATAGGAAGCACCCGCCTCCTCGCGGGAACTCGTCGCTGTCGCATAGATGCCGACGCGGAACGGACCATGCGGAGCACACGGCTTATAGTTACAGTTCCCGCCCACCGCCGTGGCTGCTCCTGTCCAATCATTCACGATCGATGTGGTTGCGCTGATGGATGTCGTGCCCCAGACATATTCGTTCGCGACAGGCGGCAGCGTTCCCCGACACGCTTTTTCAAATTCCAACTCGGTCATCGGCCGCAACCCCGACCAGTCAGCAATCGCTACGCCATCCCACCACGCCAGATAACTGCACGCCTGATCGCGGGCCAATGTCGTCGCATCGCCCGAAGTCCACGCCACCGTGTTCCGACTAACCACACCATCAGAGTTTTTCCCTCCGTATCCGTGTTTCCCTGTAATGTCATGGTTCACTTTTTGCGCGTCTGTCAGCAGGTTGAAAAAGTCCACCCACTGTCCCTCGCTCACTTCGTATTTCATGCAGTAGAACGCGCCGTATCCGTTGGGCCACGAGAGGTTCGGCGCGGTCTGGCCGGTCGGATACCCGCCCGCCGCACCGCCGAGCGCACCACTTCCCGAGGGCGCGACGCTCACGTCGTTCGTACAGATGGTCGTCAACGTGAATGCGTCTTTTTCGCTCCCTCCGCTACCGGCCGCGAACGCTCCCTCCGCCACGAAAACCATCTCCACCGCCTGTGCACGGACATGGACCCGGGAAGCTTGGGTCAACCCGAGGGCGGCGAGATCCCACACCGCCATCACATTCGTCACGGCGAGTGTTCCCGCGCCCTCCTCTGCCCGCCGGACGAAGAGACCCACGCGGTCGTCCGGCACGATGAGATCGACCGCCGTGCCCACGCCGTTCGAGTAGCCGGGCGGATTGATCCCCGATCCTTTCAAGATCATGTGGCGCCAATCCGTCGTGGCCTCCTGCCTCACTTTGAAGAACACCCACGCCGCATCGTGGTTAATGTTCGTGAAACGCCACGCATTCTGCCACGCAATATCAAACGTGACATAGGCGGTCGTTTCATCCCGCTGGCTGACCATGACATTCGTCACCTGCAGATTGTTCGCACAGGCGAGACCCGCCGCGAACAGCGTGCCGCACAGCGCAAGTTTACTTACCTTGTCCATCCTTTTGGATCCTTTCCCGTCATCTCACTCGGAACAAGCGCTCGCCTTTTGCGGCGACACCCCACAGGCCGCTCAAAGCGCACCGACCCGCATGATCAACGTTATTGTACGGGAGGAACTCAAAGAGAGTCAATCCCGAAAGTCGCTTATCACATCTTACCCATTACTTGTTACTTCGTCCTATCTATCCTATTCGTTATTCACTATTCGCTTTTCAGAAAAATTCGCTATGCTCTGTGTGTTATGGGCAAGAGTCTGTATGCATGTTTCGACCTTCCATCCCGCCAGTCCCCCCTACTCTTCTTGGCGCCGATGGCCGGTTATACTAACGCTCCGATGCGCCGCCTCTGTCATCAGCACGGTGCCGCGCTGACGTATACCGAAATGACGAGTGATCTTGGCCTGCTACACACCTCTGACAAGACCTGGCATCTGCTGGAAACCTTTGACGACGAAGGACCGGTCATCGCCCATCTCTATGGTTCCGACCCTGCGTCGTTGGCAGAGGCCGCCGCCCGTGTCGAGCAGAGCGGACGCTTTGTCGGCATCGACCTCAACGCCGGTTGCCCGGTTCATAAAATCACTGCGAACGGTGCCGGCGCCGCCCTGATCCATGACCCCCGCCGCATCCATGCCATTCTCTTCGCGATGCGACGCGCCATCCGTTTGCCGCTGACCCTCAAGACGCGTCTTGGGCCGTCCCCTGACCGTGTAGCCATCTTTGAAACTCTCGACGCCGCCGAACAAGCTGGTGCCGACGCCCTCACGCTACACGGACGCTTCACTTCGCAAGGCCACGGCGGTCCCGTGCATCTCGACCTTCTGGCTGAGGTGAAACGATGCGCAACACTCCCGGTCATCGGAAATGGCGGCGTAGCTTCCCCTTACGATGCGTGGCGTATGTTTCACGAAACTGGCGTGGATGCCATTATGATCGCCCGCGCCGCACTCGGCAACCCCTGGATCTTTGAAGACACGCTGGCGGCGTTTGCTTCCGGCGTAGAACCTCCGGCGCCCGCCTTTGCCGGCGCGCGTCCGCGCCGCGACCTCACCGTGATCCGCGACACGTTCGAAGCGCATATCGCGGCCGAAATCGCGTTGTTCGAACGCATCCAAGTGCGCTCTGGCCTGCCTGTCGATGCCGCACAGTTGGAGGAAACGCTGGCCACAACCTTCCGTTGCCATCTCTTCCGCTATCTGCATGGACTCAAAGGCTCGTCCTACGTACGCGGATACCTGCATGAACTAAACACCCTCGACGCGATCCGCGCCGCCGTCGCGGGTTGCCTCGAACGCGAAGCCGCCTACCGCGCGGCCGCGCGGAGTTAGGGGAGCTTCACCCGCACCATCACCGGATCCAGCGGGTCAAGGCGGAAGGCCAGTCGGCCGCCGTCTAAAGCTTGGGGCGCCTGACCGAATTCAGCGTGAAGCTCTGAGAAGCCGCCCGCGATCGAAACCTCGGCATCAGCCGCCGCCGTGTCGCCGTTCACTGCCAGCAGGTAGAGATATGACCCCACACGCCACGCGCGCGTTTCCACGGACGCCGGCGTCTTGCAAGTCAATTGCGGCAACGGCTCGATCGAGAGCATGACCGGAATGTAACGCTTGAGTTCCTCGCCCATCGCGCAGACATCAGCCCAACGCCGCTCGAATGGATCGCGGTCATGCATCTTGAATAGGTCAAAGAAGGAGTAGAAAACCAATCCGTTCGCACCGGCAGCCACGCACTGCCACGCCATAGCGCGCATCTCCGCCAGCGTCGGCGCGCGTGTCTTCTCGCGGGCTTCGCCTTTGCGGTATGCGCCCCAATCGAAGACCTGAGGCACTTGCCACATGGCCCGCGTGCCGAAAGAAAGATCACGCGTGTTGCGCGTCCACAGCAACGCCGTGCCGACCGGCTTGTCGGGTAGCGGATAGGGATCGGTCCCGATCACATCGAAGGTCGGCAGGTAGGCGTCCACTTGGTCATGCTGATACAGAACCACCCATGTGGGATGATCAGGATCAAGCTTCTCCATCAACCGCTGGCGCGCGGCCAGCCGATCCACCATCGCGAGCGGCAGTTCATCGTTGATGTACCAAGCCAACAGGGCCGGATGTTTCCCGTGCAGCGCCACGCGCCGCTGGATTTCGGCCACCTCATCCGCTTCGGTCTTCATGTGGGCAGGTGCCCAGCGTGTGCCGGAGTAGTAGTCTTTGATCGAGTAGATCACCTTGAGGCCGCGCGCATGGCAAGCATCCATCTGATTCGTTGTCGGACTGCCGTACGGCATCAGGCAGTTGAAAGGCCCTTTGGCGTAAATTTCCAACTCCTTCTCTTTGACGCCGCTCCAATACATGCCGAGAGGGAAGAACGGCTGTCCGTCCACGATCAGCCGCCGGTGCGGGTCGATGAACACACGCCGTTCCGGCAGACGATCAACGCGCAAGAAATGGGTCTGCGCGCTACCGCGGGATGTCCCGTCACGCATATTCAAAGTAAAGCGCACTGTGTAGGTGCCGACCGGTAGCGTCCGCGCGTCCAACGTGCATGCGGCATGGCGTTCGGTCAGCGTCGCCGGTTCCAAGCGTTTCACCGCCTGACCATCACTCGTTTCGATGCTGAAAAGTCCCTTCACTTCCGAAGGCACCACGCCGGACTCGTCCAACGTGAGCGCCGCATGAAATGACACGGGGCCCTCCGCCGCGACATGGCGATAAGTGGAAACGCTCACGGCGCGAACCAGCGGCGGCACGTAGCGCGTCACCTTGAGATCATCGAACCACGCCTTGCCGGTCATGCCGCGGCGCACATAGGGGGAGATGCTGACGCGCGTGGCATTCGTCGGGATAGCGCGCGTGAAACCGTGTACGCGCTGCCAGCCCTTGCTGGTTCCACGCACCCCTTCGGCATACGCCCCGCCCAGATATTTACTGCCGTCATACCACTCCATGCAGACCGCCGCCCCCGACTCCTCGCCCACAAGGTTTTCGGTCCGGACCCATACTTCATAGGCGTAGCAACACCCGCGCTGCAGGTCGAGCGCCTGCGACGGAAACGAGTAGAACTTGGGATCGCTGTTCTCAAAGACCAGTCCCCGCGAGCCCTCCCGTCCTGCGCCATCCGCAAAGCGATACACCGGTTTGCGTTCGGGCCAAGCGACAGTGGCCCCGGAAGGCTCCGTCTGCTCGAAGCCGGGGTTACGCACCAGATTCTCCTGCCCACCGTGACAAACGAAAGCCGCCGCGATTACCGCCAGCCAAACATTGCGATTGCAGATCATAACTTTCCCCTTTTTCATTTCTCTTCTCCAGCATAGGCCGGACGTGTTTCCGCGACCGCCGAGACGCCATCCGCGTCATCTCGGTAATCGACCTTCCCCGCATAAAAATCGTTGCAATGGTACGAAACGGGAACGTGATCGGCAAGGGGAATCGAGTAAATTTGGTAAAGACTTCCGCTGCGCACTCAGGTATACTGGCATCACATTCTGT
>ERZ795051.5540-NODE-5540-length-11031-cov-5.760113_pt1 | contig 11031 bp, 9 predicted proteins | sample MGYA00375135_ERZ795051 | MGnify/ENA primary metagenome ERZ795051 (study PRJEB30180, sample SAMN05720222) | activated sludge metagenome | isolation source: Anaerobic digester | place: Japan | collected 2015-05-26 ... | reverse complement strand
TTATAATCCACTCCAATGGGATTCTGATAATGATGGTGACGGGGATATGTGTGATATTCCAATGTGTGAATAATTTTTTGTAATTTTGCCAAAATACTTTATTTCTTGGGCATTCAAAGCAAACTTTTTAATTAATTGCAATTAAATATCTTTAAATATATTTGCAATCCTTATGATATATAATGCAGAGGTGGCGGAGTGGTCAAACGCGTCAGCCTGCTAAGCTGAAGTCTTACGACTACATGGGTTCGAATCCCATCCTCTGCGTTTGTTATAAATTATTTTATTTTTTTAAGAAAGGAGTTGATTATTTATGTGTGCAAATGTTATTAAAAATAAAAGTTATGATGATATTGGATTATGTTCTCCAACTATTTTGTTGCCTAATAAAACAGTTGATTATACAAAATGGTCAGTAATTGCAGTTGATCAATATACCTCTGATATAGGATATTGGGAATCTGTTAAAACAATTGTTGGTAATTCCTCATCTACTTTCCACATAGTTTTTCCAGAAATTTATTTAGATACTCCAGATAAAGATGAAAGAATTAAAAATATAGTTAAAACAATGAATGATTATTTATCTTCTAATTTGTTTGATGAATATAATGGTTTTATTTATGTTGAAAGAAAATTAAATAATGGAAAGATAAGAAAAGGATTAGTTGTTGCTTTAGATTTAGAACAATATGATTTTAATAAAGGTTCAAAAACATTAATTAGAGCAACAGAAGGTACTATTTTAGAAAGACTACCACCAAGAATAGCTATTAGAAAAGATGCACCATTAGAATGCCCTCATATAATGGTATTAATTGATGATCCAAAAGGAAAAGTTATTGATTTTTTAGAAACAAAAAAAGAAGATATGCAAAAATTATATGATTTTGAATTAATGATGAATGGAGGGCATTTACAAGGATATCTAGTTAAACCAAGTTTAGAAAAAAAAATTGTGAAAAATTTACAAAAATTAGCCTCTCCTGAAAGATTTATAAAAAAATATAAATTACCATCTTCTGATTTTCCAATTCTTTTATATGCAATGGGTGATGGGAATCATTCATTAGCAACTGCAAAAGCAATTTGGGAAGATGTAAAAGATAATGCAATAGATAAACAAGCAATTATGCAAGATCCAAGAAGATATGCACTTGTGGAATTAGTAAACATACATGATGAGTCATTAGACTTTGAAGCAATACATCGTGTTTTATTTAATTTAAATAAAGATATTGTTAAAGAAATGAAAACATATTTTGGAGATTCATTTAGATTACAAAAAAATATATCAAAAGAACAAATGATTGAAAAAGTAAAAAAAGATAAACAAAAAACAAAACATTTGATTGGTTTTATTAATGAAAAAGGATTTAATTTAATTAAAATTAAAAATCCAAAATCAAGTTTACCAGTTGGCACATTACAAGATTTTTTAGATCAGTTTATAAGCAATAAATTTGCAGAAAAAATTGATTATGTCCATGGTGATGATACAGTTATTTCATTATCAGCAAAACAAAATAATTGTGGATTTTATTTGCCACCAATCTCTAAAAAACAATTTTTTAAAAGTGTAATTTTAGATGGTGCACTTCCAAGAAAAACTTTTTCAATGGGTGAAGCTAATGATAAAAGGTTTTATATGGAATGTAGAAAGATAAAAAATTAATTTTTTTAATAATTTTTTGAATATTTAAAAAAACAAAAAAGGTGAAAATATGAGTGAAACAATAAATAATTTAACAAAAGCTTTTATTGGGGAATCTATGGCAAGAAATAGATACACTTTTTATGCAAAGATTGCCCAAAAAGAAGGCTATGAACAAATCTCTAATATTTTTTTGGAAACTGCAGAACAGGAAAGGGAGCATGCAAGTAATTTGTTTAAATTGATTAATGAATTGAAACAAAAAGAAAACAAAAAAATAACTTCTATAAATGTAGAAACTGAAGCTAATGTGGTTTATGGTGATACCCATGAGAACCTTAAAGCAGCTATTGATGGGGAGCATTATGAATATTCTTCAATGTATCCTTCATTTGCAGATGTTGCTGAAAAAGAAGGTTATCAAGCTATTGCTAATAAATTAAGAGCAATTGCTGTAGCTGAAAAACATCATGAAGAAAGATATTTAAAATTATTAAAGGAAATATCTAATGATACAGTTTTCAAAAAAACAAATAAAGTTTATTGGGTATGTCTAAAATGTGGATATATGGAAGAAGGCACAACCCCTCCAAAAGAATGTCCATCATGCGGCCATGCTTATTCTTTTTTCCAAGTTAAATGTGAAAATTATTAAAGGAGATGATTATATGACAAAAGTAGGAGAAGTATATCGCTGTAAGATTTGTGGAAATCTAGTTGAAGTAAAGGAATCAGGGGCTGGTACACTTGTTTGTTGTGGTCAACCAATGGTTCTTGAAAAAGATAAGAAAAAGAAAAAATAATTTTTATTTTTTTTTATTTTTTATTTTTTTTAACAGGATAATTTTATGGATTCACTAATTTCTAAAATAAATGCTTTAAAAAAATCAGAAATTTCTAAACAAATTCATAAAAGATATAATCAATTTCTTAATTTTAAAAAAACAAACCACAATTTATTTTCTGAACTTTGCTTTTGTATTTTAACTGCAAACTATAATGCAGAAAAAGCAATTGTTATCCAAAATAGTTTAAAAAAAGGTTTTATTTATCTTTCAGAATCTCAATTAGTAAATGCATTAAAAAAACAAGGTTATAGATATCCAAATGTCCGTGCAAAATATATTGTATATAACAGAAAATATTTTTTTGATCTTAAAAATGTTTTAAAGAAATATTCAGGAGATGACTTGCGAAAATGGTTTGTTAAAAATATAAAGGGATATAGTTATAAAGAAGCAAGTCATTTTTTAAGAAATATTGGATATGAAGATTATGCAATTATTGATTTTCATATAGTTGATTTACTTATAAAAGAAAACATTATAAAAAAACCAAAAACGTTAACACCCAAGATATATTTGCAAATTGAAAAAAAATTATATAAGTTAGGAAAAAAATTAAACCTTTCTTTAGGAGAACTAGATTTGTATTTATGGTACCTTGAAACAGGAAAGATTTTGAAGTAGTTTATACAATCTATTTTTAAATGTTTTATACTATTTATTTTTTAAGTTAATATAGCTATAAATAAAACTATATCAATTGTGGTTTTAAATGATGATTCCTGAAAAAATATTTTTTACAAAAGGTGTTGGTGTACACAAAGATAAGTTAGCTTCCTTTGAGGCAGCATTAAGAAATGCAGGTATTGAGCAATGTAATCTTGTTTATGTTTCTAGTATTCTACCTCCTGATTGCAAAATTATTTCAAAAGAAGCAGGTCTTAAACTTCTTATGCCTGGTCAAATAACATATTGTGTTATGGCAAGAAATGAAACAAATGAACCAAACAGGTTAGTTTCTGCAGCAATTGGTGTGGCAAACATTACTGATAAAGATAAATATGGGTACTTATCAGAGCATCATACTTTTGGAGAAACAGCAAAGGTTAGTGGCGAGTATGCTGAAGATTTAGCAGCAACTATGTTAGCAACAACATTAGGTATTTCTTTTGATCCTAATATTGCTTGGGATGAAAGAAAACAAATTTATAAAACAAGTACTTATAAATTTAAGACAAGGAATATTGTTCAATCTGCACAAGGAAATAAAAATGGGCAATGGACAACTGTAATTGCTGCAGCAGTTTTTATTTAATTTCTATATTTTAAAAACATTATATTTTTGGCAAACATTATTTAAATTGGAAATATATTTGTGAAAAAATATAAACGAAATTGGTTGTTGAAAGGATTCACAAGAAATATTCTTCTTTTAGGTTTAATATCTTTATTTACTGATTTAGGTTCACAAATGGTTTTTCCCCTTCTTCCATTATTTTTAACAACAGTAATAGGTGCAAGTGCTAGTGTTGTTGGATTAATAGAAGGTGCCGCAACAACTACAGCAGCATTATTTCAAGTAATTTCTGGTTATCTTTCGGATAAATTTAAAAAAAGAAAACCATTTGTTGTTTTTGGATATTCATTATCATCAATTGCAAAACCCTTTTTTGCATTTGCAAAGAAATGGCCATCTGTGTTATTCACAAGAATTTTTGAAAGAATAGGCAAAGGGATAAGAGATGCTCCACGAGATGCATTAATTGCAGAAACAACACCTAAAACAATACGAGGAAAAACATATGGTATAAGAAGTGCAATGGATGGTGTTGGATCTGTTCTTGGAATTCTATTATCAATTATTTTATTACCAATTTTTGGTTATAAAAAAGTTTTTTTGTTTACAATTATTCCAGGGATTATAACTATTTTTTTAGTGTTATTAATTAGAGAAAAACCAATAAAATATTCTACAGATTTAAAACAAAAACAAAAATCATATAAAATTAAATTTTCTTTTAAAAAACTACCACTTAATTTAAAATTATTTATTCTTGTTGGTGGTATTTTTGCCTTAGGTCAATTTGGTGCTGCATTTTTTTTGTTAAAAGCAAAAAGTGTTGGATTAACTGATTCTGTTGCTTTATGGTTATATTTATCTTATTTTATTGCATATGTTTTATTTTCTATCCCTGCAGGATCTCTTTCTGATAAATTTGGAAGACATTCAATTTTAATAATTGGCTTTTTATTATTTGGAATAAGTTGTTTTGGTTTAATTTATGCAAATTCATTTATTTCTTTATTAATTTTTTTTATACTATATGGTATTTCTTTTGCAATTACAGATACTTGTCAAAGAGCATATGTTGTTGATTTGGCACCAACTTCATTAAAGGCAACAGCACTTGGCACATTTAATATGGTTGTTGGATTAGTTGCTCTTCCAGGGGGGTATATTGCAGGGCATTTATGGGATAAAATATCTCCTCAAACTACATTTATTTATGGAATAATTTTAACGATTATTTCTGTAATTCTTTTTATGTTAATTAAAAAAAAGAAATAATGAATTTTTAAATGAATTTTTATATTCCTTAACATAAAAAGGGATATCTTTTAATATATATTTATTCTTAAATTATATATTGTCAGTTATAAAAAAAATTGCAGGGGTTCCCGAGCGGCCAAAGGGGCGAGACTCAAGATCTCGTGCTTAGTGCTTCACAGGTTCGAATCCTGTCCCCTGCATAGGCGATTATCTTTTTAAAAAAATTTAATAAAAAAGATTATACAATAATAATATGAAAAAGTGAAAAATATGGCATTAAAAAAAAATAATTCAAAGACTATTCCCATAGTTGATGAATGCAAAAATATTTTAACAACAAAAAAAATATTAAATGCAGACATAGATTTTATTTATGAAATACCTGAAGCAAAATTTGTTTTTCCTGAAAACTCTATAATTTTTAAAATTATTCCAGAAATCTATAAAAAAATAGGTGCTGACATAAAAAATATACCAAATATAATAACTAACAAAAATAATGATTTTGAATTAAGTTTATTGTCTTGTGCTATAAATAAACTAGACAAACAAGATCAATATATATTAAAATATAAATTAAAGATTAAAAATCACATGAAACAATATATTGTGCATTATTATGTTAATTATAATCAAAATATTAATTTTTTTTTAAAACCATTTATTGATAATATTTTTTTAAAATATAATTTATATAAACTTCCACCATATTATATTTTCCAAGATAAAAAAAATAAAATTAATATTGCATTATATGATGATTATTCTTCATTTATCCCATTTTTGGAATTATACAATTCAAAAAAGATTAATCGTGGAGAATATAATCACTACAGATATAAGCTAGACAAAATGAATAAAAAATTTGCAAAATATCTTCAAAAAGAGGAAATGGAAAAACATGTTGCAAAACAGTTTAGAAGAACCAGCATTTTTGAGGTTTTTTCTCTAAACAATTTGTATAAAGACCCAATCACACAGATGTATATTTATATATTTTAATTTTTTTAAAAAAATAAAAAAGAAAAAAAGAAAATTATTTAATTGCTTTAGTTTTTATTTCATCAAGAAGTTCATTAATAAATTCTTGTATTTGTTTTTCACCAATAATATGATTATCTCTTGTTCTTACATTTATAGTATTATTTTGAATTTCTTTGTCCCCAACAACAATAATATAATTTATTTTTTGTAGTTCTGCATTTCTTATTTTTTTATCTAATGTTTGTGGATCTGTATTTATTTCAACTCTTAATCCATTTGAACGCATTATTTCTTGGACATTTTTAGAATATTCATTGTGTCTATCTGCTATTGGCAAAATAATTGCTTGTACTGGTGAAATCCATAATGGTAATTTTCCTTCAAAATTTTCAATTAATATGCCCATAAATCTTTCTACACTTCCAATGATCGCCCTATGTATCATTACTGGTCTTTGTTTTTGATCATTTTTGTCAATATATGTTAAATCAAATTTCTCTGGCATTTGGAAATCTAACTGAACTGTTCCACATTGCCAGGTTCTTCCAATGCAATCTGTTAAATGAAAGTCAATTTTAGGTCCATAAAATGCACCTTCTCCTGGTAAAATTTTATAATCTAAATTCATCTCATTTAAAACTTCTTTTAAAGTATTTTCTGCAATCTCCCAAAGTTTTGGATCACCCATTGCTTTTTCAGGTTTTGTAGATAATTCTACCTGATATTTAAAACCAAATGTTGAATATACTTCATCAACAAAATCAATTATATCTTTAATTTCATCTTTCATTTGATCAGGTGTACAAAAAATGTGTGCATCATCTTGTGTAAAGCATCTTACTCTGAATAATCCAGAAAGAACCCCTGACAATTCATGTCTATGTACTAATCCAAATTCTCCTGCTCTTACTGGAAGATCTTTATAAGAATATTGTTTAGTTTTATAAATTAAAATATTTCCTGGACAATTCATTGGTTTTACTGCGTGTTCTTGGTCATCTATTTTTACAAAATACATGTTATCTTTATAATGATCCCAATGTCCTGATCTTAACCAAAGTTCTTTATTTAAAATCATTGGTGTTTTGTTTATTTCATAGTTTCTTTTAATCATTATTTGTGATATAAATTCAACAAGTGTATTATATATAATTGTGCCATTATTATGGAAAAATGGCATGCCTGGTGCTTCATCATGGAAACTAAATAAATCTAATTCTCTACCTATTTTTCTATGGTCTCTTTTTGCTGCTTCTTCTATTTTTGTAAGATATTCTTTTAGTTCTTGTTTTTCTGGAAATGAAATTCCATAAATTCTTTGTAATTGTGGATTTTTTGTATCTCCTTTCCAATAAGCCCCTGATGTTTTAAGAAGTTTAAGTGCTTTAATTTTACCTGTACTTGGAACATGTGGTCCTTTGCATAATTCATACCAATCTCCAAGTTTATAAAAAGAAATTTTTTGATTTTCTTTTTGCAAGTCATTAATTAATTCTAATTTGTATTTTTCATTTATTAAAATTTTTTTAGCTTCTTCATAATTTATTTCTATTTTTTCAAATGTAAGGTCTTCTTTTATAATTTTCTCTATTTCTTTTTCTATATTTTCTAAATCTTCTGGTTTAAAAGGAGTTTTTACATCAAAATCATAATAAAATCCTTCTGCAATAGCAGGGCCTATGCCTAATTTAACATCTGGATATAATCTTTTTACAGCTAAAGCAAGAACATGTGATGACGAATGCCAAAAGATTTGTTTACCTTCTGGATCTTTAAAAGTAATTACTTGAAAATTACAATCTTTTGTGATTGGTGTAGAAATATCTTTTAGTTCATCATTTATTTTAACAGCTAATGCTGCTTTAAATAAACCTTCACCAATTTCTTGTTTTATAACATCTTTTGCTAATACTCCATATTCAATTTCTTTAATTGTTCCATCAGGGAATGTAATTTTTATTTTTTTTTGTTCCATTTATATTCATTATTTTTATTTTATTAATGATTGTTTTTATTTTATTAATGATTGCTACTAATAAATAAAGAATGTAAGAATTTAAATAGATTTTGCTTTTTCATGTGTTGTTATATTTATAAGGTTACAGCCTCTCTATTTTTTTAAAAATACATAATGTTAATTTAAGAACAGATGTTTCAAAAATTATACAAAAGCTCTATTTTTTTAAAAATACATAATGTTAATTTAAGAAAATATTACGCTTATTTTTTAAATTAAGCTATAAAATACACTTTTTTAAAACACTGACGTGTGTTATGTGATGTGTTTAAATAAATATAGCTAATTAGGGTATTAAAAATAATTAACAAAAAGTGCCTGCTTGCATTAAAAGACAAAGAAATAAATAGTAACAATAGTATTGTTTTAATTAAAAATTAAAAAATGTGATAGGCATCTATTAGTCGAAAAACAGAATTGTAAATTATTTTGCTTTATATAGTCTCACATCCGTTAACCCAATAAGCATTGAGTTTTTAGTTTACTGCTGCTTCCTTCCGGATCTCACAGGGTTCCCTAAAAACACAATCTTACTGGACGAATGGTCAGCAACTATATAAAGAATAATTTGCCTCTTGTTTCCCTTCTAATAGACATCACCCTGGCATATGCAGATTTCCAGTCTAGGGGACTGCAAACCCCCCGGCTAGCCTATCACAATATAATTAATTATCCAACCACTTTTAAACATATTGTTTTTGATTTTTATTTTTAAGAGTAAGTTTGTTAATATAAAAAGCATTTATTTAAAAACCTTTTGATCCATATAATATAGAAAATTGGAATAAAGTGTATTATTTCAATTTATTTTTAAAAGAAGTGTAAATTTTACTTTTTTTAAAAGAATTTACATAAAAAATATTTAAAAAATGAGGTGGTCCTTGTGAAATCAATAGTAGAAAATGCTACAAGTATGAATAATAATGCAGCAAAAGAATATAAAAAATCAGATGAAGAATTTGCAGCACCAAAGATAATGGTAGTTGGTGTAGGTGGTGCAGGTAATAATTCTGTAAACAGAATATCACAAATGGGTGTTGCAGGTGCTCAATTAGTTGCAATCAATACAGATAGACAACATTTGGGTATTATCTCTGATGATATAACAAAAATATTAATAGGAAAAAGTATAACAAACGGTTTAGGTGCTGGTGCTTATCCAGAAGTTGGTGCAAAAGCAGCAGAAGTTTCTAGAGCAGTCATTGAAGAAGTTTTAGAAGGTGTAGATCTTTTATTTATAACTGCAGGTATGGGTGGTGGAACAGGTACAGGTGCTTCACCAGTAGTTGCACAAATAGCAAAACAACAAGGTGCAATTGTAATTGCAATTGTAACATACCCATTTGCTTTAGAAAGAGCAAGAAGTAAAAAAGCAGATGATGGTATTGATGTTTTAAAGGATGTTTGTGATACAGTTATTATTATAGATAATAACAGATTAGTTGAATTAGTACCAAATCTTCCAATGCAAGATGCATTTAAAGTTGCAGATGAAGTAATAGCAAGAACAATAAGAGGAATAACAGAAACAATAACTCAACCAAGTTTAATAAATCTTGATTATGCAGATTTAAGAACTGTTATGAGTGGAAAAGGATTAAGTGTTATTGCTGTTGGTGAAAGTCAATCAGTAAACAGGGTTGAAGAAGTTGTTGAAGATACATTAAACAATGCTCTATTAGATGTTGATATTAATGGTGCAACTGGTTGTTTAATACACATCACAGGTGGAACTGAATTAACATTAGGTGAAGCAAATGCTGTTGGTGAAATGCTAACAGAACAAATAGATCCAAATGCAGCAGTAATTTGGGGTGCAAGAGTTGATCCAACCTTTGAAAATAAAATAGAAGTAATTGCAATCTTTACAGGTGTAAAATCTCCATTCATCAAAGGAAGTAAAAAATTTACAGGAAAAAATTCAAGTGCAAGTTCAAAATATGGTGCAAGAGAATATAATGATGAATTTGGTTTAGATGTTTTATAAAACATCTCTTTTTTCTTTTTTTTAATTTATTATTTTCTTATTTTTTTATGTTTTTTTAATTTTTTTTTAAATAATTCAATTTAAAATCTATTTTGTTTATTAATATTTATTATGTTATTATAGTTATAAATTAAACAAGAAATTAAATATGTGAAATATAATGAAATATACAAAAGATTTATTGTGGAAAAAAGGAATTAGTGTTTCAGAATTGGTTTTACAATTTGGAAATACTGGTTTTCAAGCATATGAATTAAGTAGAGCAAGCGAATTAATTATTAAAATGAAAAAAGAAAATGCAAAAATTTATTTAAGTTTTACATCAAATATGGTTACCTCTGGATTAAGAGGATTTTTTGCACAATTAATTAATTTGGGAATGGTTAATGTAATTGTTACAACTGTTGGTTCAATTGAAGAAGATATAATGAAAGCAATGGGTGAAAAATTTATTTTAGGTTCATTTAAGGCAGATGATGAAGAGTTATATGAAAAAGGGCAAAACCGTGTGGGAAATATATATATTACAAATGAAAGTTATTCAGAATTTGAAAATAAAATGCAAGATATTTTATCAGAACTTTATAAAATTAAACCAAAATGGAACACTTCAGATTTATTAAAAGAAATTGGTTTAAAATTAAATGATGAAAGTTCAATTTTATATCAAGCAGCAAAAAAAAATATACCAATATTTTGTCCTGCGATAACTGATGGATCAATGGGTTTCCATCTTTTCCTTTTCCAACAAGACCATAAAGATTTTATAGTAGATGTAATTGAAGATTTTAAAAACATCATATTTTCTACAAGCCATGATGAAAAAAAAGCAGTTATTGCATTAGGCGGTGGTGTATCAAAACACCATATAATTCTAACGACCTTAATAAATGGTGGTGCAGATTATGCATTATATATGACAACTGCAAGTTCAAGATCTGGTTCACTTTCAGGGGCAACAACAGACGAAGCAAAATCTTGGGGAAAAATTAAAGATGATGCAGATGCTGTAACTGTTATTGGTGATGTTTCCATTACCTTTCCTTTAGCAAT
>ERZ795051.5538-NODE-5538-length-11032-cov-7.323039_pt1 | contig 11032 bp, 15 predicted proteins | sample MGYA00375135_ERZ795051 | MGnify/ENA primary metagenome ERZ795051 (study PRJEB30180, sample SAMN05720222) | activated sludge metagenome | isolation source: Anaerobic digester | place: Japan | collected 2015-05-26 ... | reverse complement strand
GCATCCTCACCTTTGAAGCAATCACGAATTTTCTCATATGCTTCGATATGAGCCAGATAATCTGGATGAGCAAATTGTTTGATGTCTTTTGCCATGATTGCCTCAAGTGCCTTGAACGGCTGCTGTACCTGCAGTTAACATGCTCTTCAATACTCGGTATCGAACAGCATCATATATGTGATCATTAGCAGCTGAATCTACGTCCTGCGGATTCTCTGCACTGATTGGTAACTCAGGTAATTGGGAAATAGTGTGAACACATGTCCTCATTACCAACATCCACGGTTGCTCCATATTGCGTGTGGCAGCAGCTTTTAATCGCTGCCTTGTCAATATGAATCCTCGTTCACGACTACCAGGCCTTTTATCAGCCTTAGTAAATCGTATACCTTTCTTCACATAGTCATCATGTATACTGGCCATACCTTTATCTTTATCAAAGATAGAAGTATCAGCCGGACCCGCTTCTGTACGCATGCGAAGACTATGAGATTGCTCATGGTCATGCATTTGTTGACCTAATTCGAATGGCAGTAATCGCAGACCACGATCTTCTTTATCAGCAAAATACTTTTCACTGATAATAACGATTGATTTACGTGGCAATACGATTTGCCTATCATTGATTATAGCTCGTGTACCATCACTCTCAGCAGTCCAAATAGTAGCTGCTGGAGCAGTGTAGCCATAATCATGTGCCCTATCAATCTTCCAAGTTCTTGGAATAACTATAGAGTCTAACACATGCACATTTGCATCCCACAGATCAGAGAATGCAGCGCCCTCTTCTAAATCCCAGTTACCATCTAAATAAGCCTGGGCTAATCGATCATCGCCCAAGCCCATAATGCGTTCGCCATAAGCAGCGTCATTTCGCATCATGACGAGGTTTTCGCCGGATTTAGCAGGTACGTATTCTCGCGTCATACCTCCATCTTGAATAGGGGCTTTAAACACGTGTCCTTCACCATGAGACACAAATCCTCTTTTGAAGTAAGAATGACTTACTCCACCTGGGTTTGTGCCATAGATGATTTTTGGCAATAATTTCTTCCAACGTTCAGGCAGTGGTAGGCCACCTAAGCGGACACGAGTACGAATGAATCGAATCATCTTCTCAGTAAATTGAGTAGCTTCATCGATCAGTAAACAATGGATTTCTGCACCAAGATACGCATTTATGTCATTTTCATGCTGAGCATGACATAAATAAATCTGGGCACCATTGTAGAAATTGAAGACTCCATCAGATTTATTGAATGTGACTTCGCCAGCATCAATAAATGGCTTTAACATCACCAGAAAACCATCTGGTGAGTATACGTGATTGATGTATAATTCCTTATACATCCGTCGAAACAGAAATACCTTGATATTGGCTACTTCCATACACAGGACGATAGCCAATACCCGCATCATGTAACTCTTGCCAGAGCCAGCTGCACCTCCGTACAAGACCTCTTGAGCAGCGGTCATTAATGCCCGCTGCTGTTTGGGATACAGTTTGAAGTGTACAGTCATTACTTCAGAATGCCTCCAGTCTCTAACTTCTTGTCCTTGAAGTCTTTGACTGTAGCCATTGTTTTATCATAGGTGGCATGGCCCACTGCAATTCCAGCATACAGCAGCCACATCGTCTCATTGAATGCTTGCGTCTTGAATGTCAGCCATGCAACAGTAGTTGCAAGTGAGAAGTGGAATGTGCTGGCAGACAGTTTTGTCAGGGACATACTGCCATCACGTGAACGAATGAGGTCTAATGGACTCATGGCTACTCCTGCTGAATTTTGAGAAGGATGGTTTTTTCAGCAGTCTTAACCGGCGTAATTGCCGTTGTAATTTTGTATTTTATTGGTTCGATTCGACCATCTGTACCGCCTGCAATTCTTGCAGTTACACGACCACCATTTGTGACTGGATCATGAATAGTACAATTGCCGGATTCAGAGGTGACCTCGATATTTCCTATCGTATCACCAGTTTCAGCGAGAAAATCGACGAATGACACAGTATAGTCTAGATCATTTTGAGGATCTTTGACTATCATTGGCAATTTGGTGATTGGTTCGGTTGTGAAACTCATATGTCACCTACTTGGCACTGTGTAAGTACGACCATAGGCAGCATACACAGTTCGACCCTGTGCATCAACTCCTACAGTTCTATTTGGACTAGGTATTATGGATGAGCCATCATCCACATACAGACTGAGACTTGCTATCACAGATCTACGAGCTTGCACAAGAAGATCTATATCAAATATCACTTGATTGTGAAGTGCTACGACAAGATCTAAAACCGTAGAAGCCTGATTACTCAGTTGAATAGCCGCACTTATGGCTGTTGTTGCTGCAAGTGCCTGAGAAATTGCAATATCAATCAGGCTAGATTGAGTGAATCCAGCCTGAATCTGCATGCTGAGGTTGACACTTGCAGAGCGTAATGATGCAATGGCAGTGTCTAATACTGCAGAGGCATTACGTGATATTTGTGCTGCTACATCAATCGATGTTTGTAAAGAGTGTGATGCTTGAACAGGAACATCGACAGATGTCAGAGCAGCCCTAGCTTGACTGACAGCAGTATCTATGCTAGCCTGAGCTAGTCTAGCCAATTGTATGGCTGTATCTATAGATACTGTATCAGATTTTTGAGCAAGAATAGCCAGGTCTAATGCTACAACGACCGAACTAGGTATTTGAATTTGAAGACTGATAGAGAATGCTGCAGTGGTTGCAGCTTGCACCATCAGATTTATCTGTGTAGATAACTGTTGTGATAGTGCAATAACAGAATCTATGCTTGCTACAACATTAAATGCTTGCTGAATAGCCGCATTTATTGATGCATTAGCTAAATTCTGACGTTGAATTGCTGTATCCAGCAATAATGTATTGACTGTAGCAGCTTGAATAGCCGCTTCAATCACAGACGTAGCAGTTTTATTCTGCTGAATAGCAGCCTGTAAGTCAGATGTAGCGGATCTAGCCTGTTGCACCACTGTATCTACAGTGGCAGATGTATTTAATGATTGAGATATACCTGTATTAACAGATATATTCAGTGTATTAGCTGCAAGCACTGCCGCATCTATGGATGCAGCTTTATTTTGTGCACTTTGGACTGCGGTATCTATCTGAGGTGTAGCAGTTTTTGCGGCAAGAATTGCCGCATCTATAGCTACAGACAGTGTTGATGGAACCTGGATTTGGAGATCAATAGAAAATGTTGCAGACGTAATAGCCTGCACCATTAAACTGATTTGAGTGGAAAGTGTATTACTCTGTAATACAGCTAAATCTACATTAGCTACTGCATTCAGTGCCTGCTGAATTACAGTATTGATAACTGTAGAACTTACTTGCCCTTGACTAATGGCTGTATCGATTACATGTGTAATCGATCTTGCAATCTGGATAGCCAGATCTTCTACAACAGAAGCTGTGCGTGCCTGATTTATGGCCACATCTAAATTCGATGTAGCAGTTATTGCAGCTTGTAAAGCAAGATCGATACTATTAGATAGTGTCGAAGGTACTGCAATAGCAGTGTTTATTGAAGACGTCAATGCATTAGCCTGTTGTACAGCTAATGCAAGACTGAATGATGTACTGCGAGGCGCTTGAATCGCAGTATCAATAGACGTAGTAACTGTTACTGGAGTCGTGCCACTACTAGATATTTGAAGCCATGTTAAAACGGCTCTAATACCTGTAGTAGGCTCTGGATCTCCAGTTGCAGCTAATGGATCGTAAGGTATTGTAGGGTCGACACTAGTCCTGGATGGTGTAAACCATCCATCATTGAAGCCGTCCCCAGTACCGGGGACTTGCTTCAATAGACTAATTACATCGATCACGCAGCACCCACGGCGTAAAGCTGGCCGCTATAAGTTGTAGCAGTTGTAGCTGGTTTTGGAAGTTCCAGCAGAGCCACACATGCATCAGCAAAGATGCGTGGAGCTAAGTTGCGATTTGTAAGCCAATTGAATGGCAGCAGAGAGTTGATGATCGGGAACTGCATCACACCTAGTGGGTGACCGATCACGAAGTTGATTGCACCTGTAGCAACAGCTGCAGAACATTGGATATTGGCTAAGTCCATGATGCCACTGTCACCGGCAGCTAATGGACAGAACCATGTATTGACGGGCTGATCTAAACGATCAACGATGGCTCCAGAGTTGCCTGTAACAGTTGGTAAGGCTTGGGCATCTGTACCGGCTTGATTTCTATAAGTGCAACTCGACCAGTTGTGAGCTGTGGCTGCAAGAGCAGTGCCACCAACCTCAATCATGAGGAAGTTACCACCAGCATAGTCGTCAGCACTTGGCGTAGAACTCTGGTATCTGGTTGGTACACCTGTAACAGATTCAGCAGCTGTACTGTTCATCGTTTTGGCCACATCGAAAATGCGGTCATAGATGAGCAGAGAGTTATTGATGACTGACGCGCTGAAATCAGCCCCTGTCAGATGTAGAGTGCCACTGGCCGGATTGTTGAAGGCCATTGCACCTGTTGTAGCTTTCGTAGGCGCACGACCAGCAGGAGCTGCAGAACCTGCACCACCAGCAGTAGGTTGTGCACCTACACGCCAGAGACTTGATGCTACACCTACAACACCTGTAGGACCTGATTTGGCAATGTTGCCGTTCAGGTGTTGTTGAAACCCGCCAGATGCACGTGCTAATGCATCACTGATACTCGTGAATCCGGCTGCAGCAAGTGCGGGCTGGTGGACTCCCAGTTCTTTCCACACTCGACGAATGTAGTCACGGAAGTTATCGGCAGCACTGCCGAAGTAACCGTATTCGAATGGGCCAATGAATTCACCACCCTTGGTGACTCGCACGGAACCAGGTACATCGATCAGATGAACTGGCGGGCCATACCAGTCACGAAAGTCTCGACTGAGCTTCTCTACGCGATCAGTACCGAGCCAACGCTCAAGACGTTGGGAATGAACATGCCGCATTCTCATGTAGTCACCTCTATTTGCACTTGTGTGGCTGTACCTGTGAGTGTCACAGATAAAGAGTATGTCGTCAATGTGGTGGTAATGCCTTGAATAGCCGTAACGCCTACATCTGCGCCACCAGAATCAAGGAATCTTACACGCGCATTACCTGTACTGGATGTAGATCTGATTCTAATGTCAATTGTATAACTGCCAGATGTTAAAGGTGTAGTAAGATCAAGTATTAACTTCTCTGCTACACTTCTTAACAGCGGACTAGTTACATAATCAGTATCATTTGCTGAAGAACCATCATCTATGGTGTCTGAAATATGTCCTGCAGGAGTTGGCGTCCATCCAGCTATTTGGGCATCAGAATACGGAGGTGGGATCTCCGTAAATATAGCCATAACAACGACGCCACGATCTGACGACGCATTTATGAGCTGACCGGATTGTGAACCTACAGTAAGTACAGATTTACTCTGTGCTCTACCGTCTAGAGATCCACCACCGCCACTACCTGTAATAAACCCATCATTTGTCCATCCATTGCCTGTATCGGCAGTGAATGTACCTGATTGCATATTTATCCCAAATAGTGATAAATACGCTGGAGCGGATGAGTTGTTTACAACGCAGGCGTGAGTTGGATTTTCACTCAATACGTCCTGCTGTCCACCAGCTTGGAAGGCATTTACACCTGCCATCCGTTTGACAGCCATCTGACGATTTATAACTGCCAGAGCGCCAAATGGTGTCGTATCAGAGAACCACCTACCAGTTACTGTAGCTGCACCTCCAACGGTAATGTGCGCATAGAAGTGATGAACACGTGTGTTAATCACTGCTTCACGTTCAGAACCAATGAATGTGAATGTATTGCCTAGATTATCCTCTAGAGTAGTTGTACATGCGGCTTCTGAAGCCCATAAAGCAATATGGACCCAATCACCTTCGGTCCAAGTGACAGACACAGGTAAGTTATCAGCAGATGCATCTACTGCAAACTGTAATAACTGTGCTTGAGAGCCGGCCACTTATTGTCCTCGTGACAAAGGCGACACATGTCGCCTTCTCAACTACCTCATTAAGACATGCTCAAGGGTAGAGCTCCTGACGTGTCACTATGACATTTCTGTCCGCATCGACGTAGATTCGAAGACCGTCGGCGAATTTCACAATCCCCCACTCGGCCATGTATCTGGTATCACCTGGCCCAGGCTTATTGGCACGACGACGGCCAAGCTCGACACCCTCTGCCACTAAATCGGGCATTAGGATTATCTTCACTTGGCCGTTGCTAGCCACCTGGGCCGTGCCCTCTGGGAGATTTGCTTCAGTCTTCTCAAAGGGCACTTGGTTCATCAGATCTCGTCCCAGCCGATGGTGACAGTTTCGGAGGATGTCAGGCCACCGCTCGCTGCCGAAGTCACTTCCGCCAGCATCACCAGGTGGTCACCCTTTTCGCCTGTGGATGTGAATGGACCAGCACCGAGTGACAGCGGGGCACCCGATGTGTATGTGAACAGGTTGGCGTAACCTGTGGAGGCAGTGCCTTCGGCAGGAGTTGCGTAAGACGCAACGGACTTCGCCCAGATGTTGACGCCCGTGCCCAAACCGCTCGAACCATCGCTATAAGCGACGATATTCGAGATTTGGGTGTATGTGCCGCCAGTGACATTGAGTCGAAGCCACTTTTCGAACGACCAGTCAGAGCCAGAGGGTGGCTTGACCATTGGGTTGACGAGATCGACGGTCGAGTTGTCTGCGTTCTTGAAACGCACTGTACCACTCGTCTTGTCAGTGGTTGTACCACCGGCACCGTTCTTCTCAACGATTTGAACTGTTGCTGCCATGATTTACCTTTTCTGAAGTAGTGTCCTAAGCTCATATTCGAAAGCAATCATCTTGTCAGACATCACCCTCAACTGAGCATCTCGATCGGATTGTGCTCTTTCCAGATTCACCATCCTCAACTCGTTTGTCGCAGCAACAGTATTGTTTTTATGAATCGCTTCTTCTATCTTCTCCATGCGATCCAGTAATGCATTCGCCATCAAAAACAGTCCTGGGACCATTATGGCAGTGACGGCGTATTGCAACACTTTCAGCAGAGCACTATTGGCTATGTTTTGTAGCTTTTGCTCTGTACTTCTTCGATGATACGGCACCCCGTGGGAGTCCAATGCCCTTGGTGCCGTCTCAAATTCCTCGCGTGACATGTCACTCTCCAGATGGAGGAGCGACTGACAAGTCAACAGTATCTAGTGGTAGTCGATTTCTCAACTGGCTGACCTGGACAGTCCGATCAGCACTTAATGCCTTAAGTGCGACCTTCTGCTCGTCCGTCAAGTTCCTCAACTCAACGAAATGCCAGGGACGTATCGTGACGCCACCTGGCAGATCGAGCTGCCGCCCAACGTGACTGCGTACGATGGTCAGCAGCGCCATGGCTTAGCCCACGCGGTACCAAGTCGTGGTGGCCTTGCTGTAGCGCCAGGCACCGAAGCCGTTGGCAGAACCGGCAGTGAGAGCGCCCTTGATCGTCTTGCCGGCGGCAGTTTGGGTCAGTGCGGTGACGATCTGTGTTGTCACCAGCTCGAAGTACTGACCGTCGTACGGATTGGCTGGCATGGTGACTGTCAGAGCAGCGATCGTGCCAGCCGGATCGACGACCAGCATTTCGGTGCTGTCATTGGCTGCCACCGTTGCGCCGGTGAGCGGTGCCTCGTACTGAATGGTGACGTCGGCAGAGTCGACTTCATCCATTTGAATCGTCTTGGCTGCCACGGCAGCGACTAACGCGGCAGTGGACTTGGCACGTGTCTGAACCGCCCACGGACCGAGCGCGACGCTGTCCAGAGTTTGGCTGTAGTTGACCAGGGAACGAACGACGACTGACATGATGTGTGTCCTTAGAGAAGTTGTTGAAAAACTCGTGTCAGCATCTAGTTATCTATTTTGACGATATCAGTGACATCGGTCACGAGTGGAACCTCTGTCTCAATGATTCGGCCATCTTCGAGTTCGTGCGCCTCAAACAATGAGACGATGACACGACGCTCTTCTTTTATGTCTTGCTTCACTTCCACCGATGACAGCCGTGGCATCACGTATGGCAGTAAAGTCTTGTGTATCTCGAACTCTAACTTTGGATCTTCGACCACTTCTTGCTTATGGGCGAGCCGTGCAAGTGACACAATTGGATGATAGTTCGGGAATTCGCGCTGAATAATGCTCAGCGCGGCCTCGCCAGGGGTTTGAATCCGAACTACTTGGGTCATGATCTTGGTCCGCTGGTGCTATTATAACACGGTTTTAACTATGTGTACACTCCTTTGATCCAGGATTGTCATAAATTGATCCAGGATGTCCTGGAGGGCGTTCCGGGAAAAAATTTGATGCGTTCGGGGTACCATGTGCATCGCACTAAGAACGCAGCACATCGCACTACGTTAATAGTGACATCGCACATCGGGCATGCAGCATAGCACACTGTTTACAAGTGAAAGTTTTCAAAATGCCTGGTGACCTGGGCCCCGAACCGGCGGGAAACAGGGGGCCTGCCCTGTTTTTCACCATCTGACAGATCCGATACGAAGTATTACATTTTGTGTGATACAAGACACACTTTTTGCGATATAATAATACTTGTAACACAAAACATTAATGAAATGTTAATGTGTTACCAGATGTGTAAGATGTAATAAGATGTAAAAGCATTGTACAAAGCACATCGTTACATGTATAATAGATGCATAATATAACAAAAAGCAAAAACGATGAATTTGATAGTTAGTTACAGATTGATACAGATCTTACAGATTATTACACAGTGAATGATTTGTAAGATGTGTATCATGTCGATACACGTAACCGGAGAAACGTAATGAACGAAGTCAAGAACCTGTCCCTGAAGGAACTCAACGAACTCGTCGCCACCCTGGTGGCGAAGGTCGAAGAGCTGGAAGCCAAGATCCAGCCGGTGCGCAACGAAGCGCAACGTGAGATGACCGACGACGATGCACGGAAGATCCTCACCGGAGAGCTCAAGGACATGAAGCACAAGGAAGCAGCTTCCAAGCTCGGACTGTCCTATGGGCAGATCTACAGCTGCCGGCTGGAGTACACCTTCAAGCACATCCACAAGGAGCTCAAGAGCGATCCCAGCTACAAGAACGCCTGGGTGAAGTGATCCACCGGAGGGCGAAAGCCCTCCTCCAATAACTAGCATACAATCCTGTATGCTAGTACCTTGGAGATGGTAAAATGAAATATCGCAATGTGGAAATCGCGGAAGAGTTCACCTTCCTGCCCAACGACCGTGCACCGTGGCAGCGCAAGTCGCAATGGCGCTCGGTTCCGGCCTACATCGCATTGCTCGCGGTCTTCGCGGCGATCGGCGTCATGATGGGCATGGGGTTCTGATCATGTGGCAAGTCACCTGGATCCACTATTCAGGTGGCATTGCCAAGATCGGCAGTGTCACATCACCCAACGCCCAGACCATGTGGACGGTCTTCTACGCCATGATCACTCAAGGCTGGAACGTCCGCATCTGGAACCCGAACAAGGAGCTGGCAGCGTGATCCTGATCGCTGTGCTAGTGATCCTGTACCGCCACCGCAAGTGAGACCGAAGGCCGCCGAGTGCGGCCTTCGTGCCGTGCCGCGGCCCCAGAGGCCTACCCGCCGGCGCCGTGCCCCCGAGGTCCGAGCCGCGGCCCCAGAGGCCTACCCGCCCGCGCCCGTCAGCCCCTGAGACCCCGCCCGTCAGGCCCCGTCAGCCCCCGCGGGCGCGCCCCCGTCAGCCCCCATCAGCCTGAATGTAAAAATGGGACCCCAGAGGCCTACCCGCTGGGCTCCGACGAGCCTTAAAAAGGGCCTTTCGGCCCTTTTCACTTAGCCCACGTGTTCTTGTACTCCGGGTTGCCATCACGAAGCGCCTTGTGGACATGCTTGAAGGTGTATTCGAGACGGCACGAATACACCTGGGCGTACGTGAGGCTCGCCTTCTCAGCAGCTTCCTTGTGGGAGTCATCCTTGAGGTCGCCGGTCAACACCCGGATTGCATCGGCATCCGTCATGTTGCGCTTGGTAGGGGCCGACTTGTTGCGACCTTCGATCATCGCACCCAGTTCTTCGACACGGGCAGTGAGTGCCTTGAACTCGGGGTAGAACGGGCTATCGGCTTCATCGGCGCCGATCCAGTTGCGAAGTTCACGGATGCGCGTGGCCAGTTCGTTGGTCACGCCCGAGACGCCCTGTTGAAGGGCAGTGAGTGCATCTTCCTGGCCCTTGATCACGGCCTGCAAATCGATGATGGCCTGTCCTTGACCATTCACGGCGTCTTGCAGGGTCCGCACGAATTGCTCCAGTTCCTTCATGTTCATTTCAATCTCCGTTTGCAAGCGTCCATATTCAACGCTCAATGCAAATTATACACCCTTCTGGCTACCGTTGTACACACCCTAATTCATGGCTTACCTTCGATGCCCGATGTGCGACGCCCCAGAGGCCTACCTCAATGTACATCGCGCATCGTGCGAGGTAGGTCTCTGGGACCCCTTTGATGACGGCCCATCGAGCATCGATCCAGGACATAGTGTAGGAAGTTCGGAACATCGAACCTCGAGGGCCCACCGTAGCTACTATTATATGTCCCCATGGATCCTAAGGCTGTTTTACTTTTTCCAGCACTTTTTGATGGCTGGTTTTTACACATTCACACAACCTCTTAACCAGACTTACTACATTTAAATATGGTTTACTACATTCCCAGACCAGGGCAACGCGCCTTAAGTTATTAATTTATAACGGGTTTTGGTTTTACCCACTATTTACTACACCCGGGGGAGTCCTACTATAAATATATAAATTGAGCATCCCAATGACACAATCTTGACTTTTAAGATTCATGAATTGATCATAGGATTTATATATTCTACTAACTTTATTTATTTTTGTAGTAAATAGTGGGTAAAACCAAAAGCCGTTATAAATTAATAACTTAAGTGTAGCAGGTTTACTACATTCCTGGGTTAGGATGTTGGTCCAGCGCTCGATGCAATACG
>ERZ795051.5536-NODE-5536-length-11033-cov-5.423848_pt1 | contig 11033 bp, 10 predicted proteins | sample MGYA00375135_ERZ795051 | MGnify/ENA primary metagenome ERZ795051 (study PRJEB30180, sample SAMN05720222) | activated sludge metagenome | isolation source: Anaerobic digester | place: Japan | collected 2015-05-26 ... | reverse complement strand
TTTTTTGATAATTTTAAAAACAAATTTCCCACTTTCTAGGTATTCAAAATCATTACGTTTTAATATTACAATGTAATTTGTATTCGATTTTATAGGGAAATAATATTTAGTATTCAAATTGGAAAAATGAATAATAGTATTTTCTGTAATGTCATTTTTGGGGATTGAAATTTTACTGTTTGTATTTATCATTTTTGCTTTACTAATCTGGGTGATATTGGAGGTAATCCAATAATTCATAGATTCGCATGAATACAAGGTGCTGTCAATCTGATATTTACATTCAATAAAAATACTATCACTTTCACTATCTTGTTTTAGTTCACAGAGAATAGCTGTATCTTTATGTGCATATGGTCTTAATTCTGCTATGAGTTTGTTACCTATTATGGAATAGGTTCCCCTTCCTATGTAATGTTTCATTTCGCCCCCTTGCCACAAGTTAGATACAAAGTGATTACTATCTATAAAAGAAATGGTTCTTCCATATTCGCTTTTAAAAATAGTACCAGCAAATTGGGCGTTTACTACAATCGAAAAAAAGAATAGTATGCCAAGAAGATATTTATGCATAAGAATCAGAAGCAAAAATTAATGTTTATAACAGGACATCTTATAATTTCAGTCATCACAAAGATAAGTATATTTGTTGAGGCACAAAAAAAAACAGAGCTAAAAAAGCTTTGTTTAGCCAAGATGGAGCCAAAGCCCAGCAAGGGCTAATTGGGCGTTATCACAGGGTTGCATTTTTCTGGAAATTTAAAATCTATAGGAAGTTCTATAAGTGGCTCTGCCGGATATATAGTATCTCGGTTACGAATGCGTTTTTTCCTGAGATACTTGTGTATCAACGTATCGTTATTATACTCCTCTATGTATGTAAAAACGCTATCTGTATGAGTATCAGTATGACTTAGTGAAAGAACCTGATATTCCCATATGCCATCTCTTTTACTTCCTTTCCAACTAGTATCGCCCCAACAATAATTATCATCATTCCAACCATCTAATTTAAAAATCTCCCCTTTTGTTGTGAGTGCCGTATAATTTGTAGTTACTAATGTATAAACATCAATTTGTTCAAAGCGATAATAACGCCCATAAAGCGAGTCGTAACAAATTATTTGTTTACCATTTTTTTTCCAGCGACCTCCTGCAAAAAGATAACCCAACTCTTCTCCACCACCGCAAAGAAGCTTTTGGTGTTTTTTTGGTATTGGTTTTTGTCCGTAATAAACTATATCAAAATCATTGTCTTGGTAATTAAGAGTAAGTACTAAACTATCAGTGTTCATGAATGAATAAACTTGTCCAAAAGCAGTGAAACTACAAAGTAGCAACATGATAACGATGTAAGTAGATTTTTTCATATTATTTTGTTTATTCAGTCATCACAAAGATAAGTATATTTGTTGAGGCACAAAAAAAACAGAGCTAAAAAAGCTCTGTTTTAAAAAGTGGGTAGTGATGGATTCGAACCACCGAAGTCGAAAGACAACTGAGTTACAGTCAGTCCCATTTGGCCACTCTGGTAACTACCCTGAAATGTGGTGCAAAGATACTGTTTTTTCTCGATTCTACAAATAGCGAATGCTATTTATCGAAAAAACTTTTTTGCAAGTGCCTTGTATTACATAAAAAGCCTCAACAAAGGTGAGGCTTTTTATAATGCAATGTCTGTTAGCAATCAGTTTGCAGGAGCTGGTTCTTCAAATGGAGCAGCTTCCGATTGTGCAGCAGTTTCTTGTGCAGCTTGCGCTTCGTCTGCAATAGCAGAAGTGGCAGCTTCTGTGTGGTTTTTAGCAAAACCTGCTGCTAATACGCTACAAAGAACAATAACTGAAACCAATGTCCAAGTGGCTTTTTCCAAGAAATCGGTTGTTTTGCGAACACCCATAATTTGGTTTGAGCTTGAAAAACTAGATGCAAGACCACCACCTTTTGAGTTTTGTACTAACACGATTAATACTAAAATAATCGACGCTACAACAGCGAGAATGGTTAAAAATACGTACATATTACTAAATTTATTTATTGTTTTATTATTTTATGCAACCGTCAAAAATCGGACTGCAAAGTAAATACTTTTTTCGGATATTTCAAATTTTAAAAACCTTAATCTCTGACTTTCTGTTTACCAATTGGCTACAGTGGCGTTGTAAATGTTATCCACAATTTCTTCAATCATTTCGCCTACGAGTTGATCTTGTACACTTTCTAAGGTCGAACTACTTGGGAATGTTCTGTTGGCACTAAAAGTGCGTTCAAAATTTTCTTCTGTGTTAGTGTTGTTGGTAAAACGCACACGTACAGTCATGGTTAATCGTGTTTCGGCAGCATACGCATCAGAACCAATAGAGAGTGGTGTCAATGTGTAGTCTGTAATTTCGCCTTCTAGCTCCAAATCGCCGTTGCGTTTGAGTAGTGTTAATCGCGTTTGCTTCGTATAGGCGTCTTTAAGGGCTTCATTGAACGCTGTAACCATAGGCGGATAAACCAATGTCGCTTGATTGGTAAAATCGATTACAGCAATGCTTTTTACTCTCGAATAATCAATAGAAGCACCATTGAATTTGTACGAAATAGTACATGAACTAGAGATAATAAAGCTGATGATTGAGAGAATAATGAGTCTTTTAGTCATGATGTCATTAAGCGAGTCCGTACTCTTTAATTTTGCGATAGAGCGTCCGTTCTGAGATTTTTAAATCTTGCGCTGCATATTTGCGTTTGCCATTGTGGCGTTCGAGCGCTTTTATAATCATATCTTTTTCGGCATCAATCAGCGAAAGTGATTCTTCTACATACTCTTCGGTGTCTTCTACATGATGATTGTGTAGAATTTTGCCTTTGCTTGCCGGTGCTACTAAGTTGATGACTTCGCTTGGAGCGTCTTGCTTTTCTACAAATGGTTGTTCTACAGCACTACCGAAATGTTGTTGGTATTTGTGTGGTTCTGTTGCTATAATATCATTAACCAATTTCTTCAAGTCGTTCATGTCTTTTTTCATATCGAACAGCACCTGATAAAGAATTTCACGTTCACTATTGAACGATTTTTGTTCTTGGTGCGATGACATGAGTACAGGTAGCGTACTTGACTCGTGATTAGGTAGATAGGTGCGTAGTCGCTCGGCTGTAATGGTGCGTTCCTGTTCAATCACTGAAATCTGTTCTGTGATATTTTTGAGTTGACGCACATTGCCTTTCCAATAATAATTTTTTAACATCACTTGTGCATCATCAGTAAGTTTGATGACCGGCATTTTGTATTTTTCAGCAAAATCAGTTGCAAATTTACGGAACAGTAACAAAATATCCTCTTTACGTTCCCGCAAAGGCGGAATGTAGATAGGAACAGCGTTAAGACGATAGTATAAATCTTCGCGGAAACGTCCACTACGAATAGCTTCTTGCATATTTAAATTAGTGGCAGCAACTACACGTACGTCAGTTTTTTGTACTTTCGATGAACCAACACGCATAAATTCTCCAGCCTCTAACACACGCAAAAGACGCACTTGTGTGGAGAGTGGTAATTCGCCAACTTCGTCGAGAAAAATAGTGCCCCCATCGGCTACTTCAAAATAACCTTTGCGGTCGGAAGTAGCACTTGTAAAAGCGCCTTTTTCGTGTCCAAATAGTTCAGAATCTATTGTGCCTTCGGGTATGGCGCCACAGTTTACCGCAATGTAAGCGTTGTGTTTGCGGTGGCTGTACTGGTGAATAATTTGTGGGAAGGTTTCTTTACCAACACCACTTTCGCCCGTGATAAGCACTGATAAATCGGTTGGCGAAACTTGCACTGCCACGTCAATAGCACGATTTAATGCCGATGAAACGCCAATAATTCCAAAACGTTGTTTTACAGCTTGAATTTCTGATAGTTGCATAAGACTGCTATTTTTTCAGTAGACCTGACAAAATTACACTTTTTTGTTTACATCAACAACTGTTTTTATAAAAATAGTGTGAAGATTCTCAAATTTTTAATTGTAAACCGTCGTAAGCCACATATATGTTTTTGGGTAACACTTTTTGTCGCTCTTCGTGTAAGCCAAAGTGGTGGCTCATGTGGATTAAATAAGCTTGTTTCGGTTGTATGCGTTCTATCTGTGCTAGTGCTTCGTTCACAGTTTCGTGCGATGGATGTGGTTGGTCGCGCAGCGCATCAATAATCAATACGTCGAGATGAGTTAATTTGGCGTATTCACTTTCTGGAATAGAGCTAACATCGGTAAGGTAAGCCATTTTGTCGATACGAAATCCCACAATCGGCAGTGTTCCATGGGTTATGCGAACGGGTTGTATAAGAATATCTTCTACTGTAAAAGCGTCGAGTGTAATAGTATTCAGTTGAATATTAGGTACGCCACGATATTTCTGTTCTGCAAAGCAGTACGGCAGTCGAATTTGAATGGCATCGCAAACATTTTGTTCGGCATACAACTGTACATCGCCAAATTTGGCGTAAGGACGCAAATCGTCGATACCGCCTACGTGGTCGTAGTGTTCGTGCGTAATAAAAACTGCATCTATTTTACGAAATGGCAGTTTTAGCATTTGTTGGCGGAAAGCGGGACTGCAATCCAGTAAAAATTGTTTTCCTTTAGTTTCAATCAGCAGTGAAGATCGTAATCGTTTATCTTTGCTGTTAGACGATTGACATACAGTGCATGGACAACCAATTTCAGGAACTCCAGTAGAAGTACCAGTGCCTAAAAATATAATGTTCATAATGTGATTGGTATTTGTGTCACAAAGGTATTATTCTCAGTGGTGAAAACAATAAAAAACTCCATAATTTTATGGACTTTTTTATTGAGTTTTCATTTTAGAACGTGACACTTACGCCTGCATGAATATTAAAACCAGCCTGCGCATAGTACCACGGAATATACTTTTGATTTTTTGCTAAAAAATCACCGCTGGCACCTGAAAAATAGCTATAACTGCCCCCATTTGATACATACATTGCATTGAATAAATTGTTCATTTGAACCGAAAAAGTAACATCTTTCAACGCCTTTTGTGCTAGTGTGTAAGCTAGGCGCAAGTTGGTTACGCAATAATCATCGAGTTTAGATGCTTTATTGCTGGTGTTGTCCAAAAATTGTTCCCCCACGTAGTTAGTTTGTACAATAGCATTGAATCCCTTTATATTCACTTGAATGTTGCTTCCAGCGGTGATGTTTGGAGAAAAAGAAATATTGGTCATTCCGTAATTTACTTGAACTTGTCCGCTATTTTGGTTTACTACAGGATCGCTCCAATCGGCATCCCAATCATCGACCCAATCGGAATAATTTAGAATTTTGTTCTGGCTCAATGTAAGATTTCCATCCCAGCGCAACCAATCCAAAATTTGTACGCCGCCCATTAATTCGATGCCTGCGCGGTAACTATCTTTCACGTTCTTGGTTAAATAGGCACCTGTATCACTATATTTTCCGGTGAGTACAAGTTGGTTGTCGTAATCCATCAAGTAGAGATTAGCTCCTACGCTAAAACGACGGTGTGAAAAGTTGTAACCGGCTTCGTAATCATACAATCGTTCGGCCTGTGGCACATCGTTAGGACCTGCTTCTGTGTAGTTTTTTCGATTCGGCTCGCGGTTCGCAATTGCAAAATTGACATAGGCGTTGTGCCCATTTTTAGTGTACGAAATGCCCGCTTTCGGATTCAAGAAATGGAATGTTTCGTGTACTGGAATGGAGTCCAAATCCTCATCGTTGATGCCATTCAATTGATAATTAACATAGCGGTATTGTATATCGCCGAATATTTTGAAACCTTCCATAATTTCCCAATCAGCTTTTAAGTACGTGTTTGCCTCGAATTTATTACCGTGATTGCGGTAATATTCATAATCTTTTGGAATGCTTTGGTCGTAGGTACGCACCCAAAGAACATTTCCGAAATGGTCGCCCATGTAATTATTTACGGCTCCACCTAATGACGCATTTACCTTTTTGCTGGTATAATTAAGAGCTACTACGCCTCCAAAGAAATCGTTTTGTAACTGTTTTTGTCGTACGATATCCGATTTTTTTACGGTGTTGCCAAGTGTGTCGGTAAAGTTTGGTAAGCCGTATGATTTGAATTTTGCACTAGCCTTGTATTGTTCATAGTAGCCTTTGCCATGTGTGTAATGTAGCGCACCATTGATATTCCACTGTGCATTGAATAGGTGCGACAGGTGCAATTGCACGTGTTGTTGGGCGTAGTTGTCGGTTTGATTGTTGTAAAAAGCATCGTTGCCGTTGTCGTCGATGTAGTGACCAGCAGGATTGTAACGGCGGTTGGTTGCCAATTGTTCTGCACTAATACCATCCCAAGCCATGTAGGTTTTTTCGGCTCCACCAAATGTCATTAATTTCACCATGGTGTTAGTGCCATACCAAGCGCCCGAGGCGTAGTATGAATAGAGATTGGATGCTGCGCGTTCCAAGTAACCATCGCTGTTTACTTTGGAAAATCGAGCGTCGAAAGCAAAACCATTTTTTAATAAACCAGTGCTTACTTTAGCACTTTCGCGAAAGGTGTTGTACATACCACCGTTAAACGTGAGTGTGGCAAATGGTTCAAGAGTAGCTTTGTCTGTTTGCATATTCACCGAAGCTCCAAAAGCGGCTGCACCATTGGTGGACGTTCCTACCCCTCGTTGTACGTGAATGCTGTTCATCGACGACGCCAAATCGGTCATATTAACCCAAAAAACTGTTTGCGATTCGGCATCATTAAGCGGAATGCCGTTTATGGTCATATTGATACGACTTTGATCGGTTCCACGTACGCGAAAATAGGTGTAGCCGACGCCTAAGCCGTCATCGGAAGTTACTACCAGCGAAGGCGTTGTTGTGAGTAAATAGGGTAAATTAACGCCCGTATTTTGTTGTTGTAACTCTTCTGGCGTGAATGTTTTGGTAGTAAGTTCTGTTTGACTACCAAGCCGTGTAGATGATACAATAATCTCTTCTAACTCGCCTTGCATAGCAATGGAGTCGTTTGTAAGTTGCTGCGCCCAAAGTGCGCCACTCATCAGTGGCAACGCAAACAGTGCGAATAGTTGTTTTTGCATATAGCTTTGAATTTTATGAAAAATCCGTTATCGTGGATTTTCCGAGTTAAACAAAACTACATACACAGGGAAAAGTAGGTTCAAGAAAGGGCAAACGGCGATAATCAAATGCTGGTTGTCGGTTGTTTACTTGAAAACTACTTAAGGTGGAGAATTTTCTGAACTTTTTCCCTTTGCAGCATTACCTGCACAGGTTCAAAGGGTATAATCTCAGCCTAAACGGCACCCCTAAGCATGTAGATAAGAAGTATTGACACTTCTGAAATCGGCTACAAAGGTATGTTTTTTTATTTATATTGCCATCTGTTTTACTTTTTTTATTCAAACTGTGTCTAAATAATTTTAAAAATTGCTCCAAAATACATACCTTTGCAATCTTTGGTTTTATAGATAATTAGCCGTATGAAACGACAAACTATTATACTTTTTGCGGTTGGCTTAATGCTGGTTGCTTGTAGTTCTGAAAAACGAAAAGCGGACATTTCTGACATTGATGTGGAGGTTAAAATTGGGCGTTTCGACCAAGAATTTTGGGCAATGAAAGAACAGAATATTCCTGAAGCCGTAGCTCATGTCGATTCGTTATATCCCGATTTGTTGCCTGTTTATTTAGAACGTATAGTGCAGTTTGGTGAAAAAGATGATTCACTAACATTTTTTACGTTAGAGAAGTTTTTTGCCGATACGGCTGTTAACCATTTGTATAGTGATGCACTGCGTGTTTATAAGGATGTAGAAATGATCGAAGCCGAATTAACAGAGGCGTTTCGTCGTGCAAAATACTTTTTCCCAGATAAAGCAACGCCACGTTTTTATATGCATGTGTCTGGATTGAATCAGAGCGTTGTTGTCGGCGAAGGTTTTTTGTCGCTTAGCATTGATAATTATTTGGGTGAGTCGTACGAATTGTATGAACGCGTAGGCATTTATAATTATTTACGCCAAAATATGTCTCCAGAAAAAGTAGTTCCTGATTATGTGGTAGCATGGTTGGCGAGTGAATTCCCTTTTGTACCACGTACGGGTGAGTTGATGGAAGAACTTTTGTACAGAGGCAAAATTCTTTATGTTGCTTCGCTATTGCTTCCCGATGTTGAGGAATCGGTTTTGATGGGCTACACACCGGAGCAGTGGAAGTGGTGTAAAAAGTACGAATCGGATATGTGGCTTACCATGATAGATGGTAAACATCTTTTTTCGCACGACACCATGATTCGTGTCAAATACTTGAATGATGCACCTTTCACCTCTCTGTTTTCACAAGAATCGCCGGGCAGAGCAGGGGTATATGTTGGTTGGCAGATTATTGAAAGTTATATGAAAGAAAATCCTGATGTGTCGCCGCTTGAACTATTACACAGTGTTAATGCCTCTTATATTTTACAAGAATCGGGATACAATCCGCGCTAAATTTTAGGAGTAGATAGAGATGACGTTGAACGAAGAGAAAAACATTGCACGTGAAATTTTGACCGACTATTTGTCAGCCAAGCGCATGCGTAAAACACCGGAACGATTCCGACTGTTAGATGTCATTTATGATCAACAAGAGCATTTTTCTGCCGATGAGTTAGTGGATTTGATGCCGAGTGAATTTAAGGTAAGTCGCGCTACGGTCTATAATTCATTGGAGTTGTTTGTGGAATGTCAGCTCGTTGTAAAGCATCAATTTGACAAACAACATATTGAGTATGAGAAAGTAACAAGTAATTCTACGCATCATCATCGAGTTTGTACACACTGTGGTGCTGTGCGCGAATTTACCGATTTAAAAATTAAAAGAGCAATTCAAAATCGCACGTTCAATGCGTTTCAGGTAACGAACTATTCACTCTACTTGTATGGTATTTGCAAAAAATGTGCGACAAAATATAAGACGCAAAAACAGTAATTCTGGCAGAATTTATGATTGGCAGGTGTTTTGATACATAAGCCGTGATATAAATAGTTATAAATTTTTTAAACATTGACAATTATGACACTTTATTGGGTTCTTTTTATTGGTATAGCCGTTGTAAGTTGGATTGTTCAAACTTCACTTACATCGAAATTTAAAAAATATTCAAAAATTGCACTACCAAGTGGTATGACGGGTGCTGACGTAGCTCGTAAAATGTTGCAGGATAATGGTATTACCGATGTGACGGTTACAGCCACCGGCGGTATGCTTACCGACCACTATAATCCGACAACCAAAACGATAAATTTAAGCGAAGGCGTTTATGGCTCGGCAAGTGTGGCTGCAGCTGCTGTAGCTGCGCACGAATGCGGTCACGCTATTCAGCACGCTTATGGTTACACACCTTTAAAAATGCGTTCTGCGTTGGTTCCTGTGGTGAGTTTCTCATCTAAATGGGTGATGTGGATTTTATTGGCAGGAATGTTACTGATCAATACTTTCCCAGAACTTATGTTGGCTGGTATTGTGCTCTTTGCCATGACAACGTTATTCAGCTTTATTACACTTCCGGTAGAAATCAATGCTAGTAAACGTGCATTAGTGTGGCTTAATAGTGCCGGTGTAACCAATGCGGAAACACACGATAAGGCAGAAGACGCTTTACGTTCTGCAGCTTACACTTATGTGGTAGCCGCTTTAGGCTCGTTGGCTACGCTCTTATATTATATAATGATTTTTATGGGGCGTCGCGACTGATTTTTCAATTTATTAAATCACTTATAACTTCATAACTATGATTTCTATTATTGTTGCCATCGCTCAAAATTATGCTATTGGAAAGGACAATGACCTGTTGTGGCATCTGTCTGACGACTTGAAACGCTTTAAAGCGTTGACTTCAGGAAATACAGTAGTTATGGGTAAACGCACGTTCTATTCGTTGCCCGTTCGTCCATTACCCAAGCGTAGAAATATTGTAATTTCTGATCTGCCCGGGGAGCAAATTGAGGGGTGTGAAATGGCTTATTCTATTGATGAGGCGGTGAAGTTGTGCCGTGCCGATGAAGAAAATTTTATAATTGGAGGTGGCAGTATTTATAAGCAGTTTATGCCTATAGCAGACACACTTTATATTACGTGGGTTTATAAAGATTTTGAGGCAGATACATTCTATCCCGTTATTGATAAAAACGAGTGGAAAGTGGTTGAGCAATCGGAACGAATGCGTGATGAAGCCTCAGGATTGGAGTTTGCCTATTTTATCTATAAACGTCGTTCGTAATCACTATTGGCAAAACATAACACCTTAGTGTAAGGCAAAAAAATCAGCATATGGCTTCAAAAAAGAAATTTTTACAACGTATTCGGTTTAAATATCGGGTCTCTATTCTTAACGAAAACACTTTAGAAGAGGCGTTTCATCTTCGTCTGTCTCGTTTGTCGGTATATTTAATTACGGGAACATTTGCTTTAGTGTCGTTTATACTGTTGTCGTTGTTGATATTTTTTACGCCTATCAAATATTTTTTACCGGGATTTGCCGACTCTTCTATTCGTTCGGAGTTAATGATGGAAACCATGCGTGTCGATTCATTGACTCAAGCGTTGGATTTGCAACAAAAACAGATGAGTGTAATTAAGGATATTTTGGCAGGCAATATTGTACTTGACACTGTGGATGTAGATTCGCTCGAAGTTAAAAATTGGGACAATTTATTGCTTGGTAAATCGGAAGCTGAACAAGAATTTGTTGAAGAATTTGAGCGAGAAGAAAAATACAATTTAGGCTCTATTGCTGTACCTAAAACAGAAATGACTGAAGTATTTGTAAAACCTGTTAAAGGTGTTATAATTCAGCCCTTTAATCCTAAATTAAACCAATATGGTGTAGAGTTGGCTGCGTCGCCAAGTGAGGCCGTGCTTGCGGCTCTTAAAGGGACTGTAGTGATGGTCGATTACTCCTTGAAATATGGTTATATTATTGGTATACAGCACGATAGTGGATTTTTCTCCCTCTACAAAAATAACGAACGTGTGCTTAAACAAGTCGGG
>ERZ795051.5531-NODE-5531-length-11039-cov-27.154771_pt1 | contig 11039 bp, 9 predicted proteins | sample MGYA00375135_ERZ795051 | MGnify/ENA primary metagenome ERZ795051 (study PRJEB30180, sample SAMN05720222) | activated sludge metagenome | isolation source: Anaerobic digester | place: Japan | collected 2015-05-26 ... | reverse complement strand
TTGGGATTTTCCAGCAGTTTCCGGATAACCATGTTACCCTCAGCGGTCGGAAGCCCTACCATATTGATAAGCTCCTTGGGACCGAAATCGAAGGTATGGGGAGAAGTTCCAAGGGAGATCCGGTTCTTTTCCAGTTGAATGAGAAGCGCATCGTACATGCGGCCCAAGGGGTCGGTGATAAGGGTATTGGCCAGCTGCTTATAGATGAACCAAATCCGTTCTGCAAGGAGTTGGGTGAGCCGGCTGATGATCTGGGGCTGGGTGCCGACCATACGTTCAAAGTTTTCTTTATTGACCGCCAGGACCGTACAGTCCTCATAAGCTATGGCATTGGCAGACCGGGGCTTGGATTCGAGAAGGGCCATTTCTCCAAAAATATCCCCCTGTTTTAACACCGCCAGAAGCACCTCGTTATTGTCTACAATTTTGACTATTTTGACCGAGCCCTTTTGAATGATATACAGTTCATCTCCCGGCTGGCCCTCTGAAAATATCATGGTATCCTTGGGGTAAGTCCGGGTAAATTCATCGGCCTTTTTGTCCAGATAGACAGCCTTGGCATAGGGGGCTATTTTTACCATCCGTTCACGGGCGACCTGCACGTTCTGGCCTGTGGGACAGTACTTTATATATTGATGGTAGGCAAAATAGGCCTGGTTAAATTGGCTCTGTTTTGCGTAATATTCGGCTACTTTAAAGAGGTGTGAGGGATCATTGTCAGCGGTATTTTTTAAGGTTAACCGGGTAAGAGCTTCATCCAGATAACGCATCCGCTTAGAGAATTGGAGGATAATCTTCATTGCCACCGGAGTATTATTCTGGATCAGCTGAACATACTGTTCCTTTTGTACCGAGATAAGGGTCACATCGGTCAGAGCCTGGGCTGTTTCAATATGGCTATGGCCTGACATGGTGGCTACAACGCCAAAAAAGTCACCAGGACCAAGGATATTGCCCCCCTCCTCTTCTACTACTTCCACCTCTTTGGAAATACGAACCTTACCCTGGCGGATGATAAAGAAGCGGTCGGCATTCTGTTTGCCTTCGACTATTATATAGGAATCTTTCTTAAAGTTTACAAAGGCTAACTGCAGTTGATTTGCCATCCTGCTCTGAGTCCCCCTCGGTGGATACTTAAGTATAGGAAGGCCCGCAAGGCTTTGTCAACGGACAAAGCCTCATGAAGCGGGAAAAATCATTTATAAGCAGGGCCTATTCCTTGAAAAAGCTGTCCGTTTCATCAAAGAAGGTATCTTCATTATCTCCGATAGATACGGGCTCTTTACCATCATTTCTCTGGGCGTACAGCCTAAGGGCAAGCCGGTACTCAGCGGCTCTCCGTTCAAGTTCGGATTTTTCGCTGGCCACCTGCCGCATAAAGTCCTGTACAGTCTGGCCATTATAGAGTTTTGATTTAAGGGCCGTAGCAGGAACATAGGTTTGAATTTCATCGAGCCGGTAGTAAATCCTTTCAAAGAAAAAAAGTACCTGACGGACCGACATAAGCTTCTTTACCAGGGCAGCCTTTTGCTTCATCACCTGGATATCTTTTGAGGATGTAGGAGCCAGACCATCCCGGAATTCCTTTTTCCATTGCAGGAATATGAGGTCCCGTGCAAGCTCATCCGAAGCCTGCCGGAACTCATCCCGATACCGCAGGTACGCACGGGCATATTGATCCAGGGCTTTTACAGCGGAGGCCTTAAAGGCTGATATTTCTTCTGTATACCAGTGGTTCTGGAAATCCTCTAGAGAAGAAACCGCCACCGGAATTTGTTTAAGCCGCTCTCCGGCTGTCCTGGTCACAACCTGGCCGGGGACCGCGTACAGCTCATCCCCCTCATCTCCAGTACAGGCAACCCTGCCTTCGTTACAGGTAACAAGAAGTCCATTATTTACAGATATAATGACCACAAATTCCGTACCCCGGACACCCATGACGGTATTCCCTGTTTTTACATTAAGAGCCGGATCACCGGCAATTTTCTTAACCTTAACTCCAATAGAACCGCCCAACACATCTGCTTCGGTTTTGGGGCTGCCGCTGACTACCTGGGTTTTCACCGTAAAGACTGATTTTGGTTTTACGATCAGGGTGCCTTTCATGCCTGTTTCTGAGGTTAATCCTATTACCATACCACCATCAGCACCGGTTTTAATAAGATCGTAATTTTCAATGGGATCGCCTAAATCAATATTTGTAAGTACCTGGCCATTACGGGTTACGGTTACAGAACCCATCAGTTCCTGGATTATACCAACCTGGTTTTGGGCTGCGAATGCAAAAACTCCTAAGGTGGTTACGAAAAATGACAGAACTGCAAACCTTTTAAACATATGCACAACAGTCCTCCTGATAACAGTATAGCAGCACCTGTTTAAGATTTCAGGTTATTTTAAGCTCCTGATCCCATTCTCCAACAAAAAGAATTTCACACTCAAGCCTATAACCCACTCTATCCTGTACCTGTTTTTTTATTTCCTCTGTTAACAGGTAAATATCCCGAGCTGTCGCGGTTCCGGTATTTACAATGATATTACCATGCCAATCTGCAACCTTCGCACCGCCTATGCTAAAACCCCTCAATCCCAGCTCATCGATAATTTTTCCCGTAGGTTTACCAAAGGCATGGTTATTCTTAAAAGCTGAACCTGCTGACGGCAGAGTATAGTGCCCTTTAGCCTCCCGGTCTTTCCGGTAAGTCTGCATTTCTGCAAGCAGCGCATGTTTATCCTTATAACTTGTCTTAAAACGCCCGCCGAGAATAAGAACGTTCCTTTTCTGAAAGGGGCTTACTTTATAATCGAAAGCTTCCGGCTGGAACGGAACAAGCTCTTCCTGAAATGCTTCGTTCAGGATCCAGGTTTCCATGAGAACATCCGAAATTGACCGGTTATAACAGCGGGCATTCATCCAGATAGCCCCACCGATAGACCCGGGCATCCCCGCTAAAAAGGTTAAAGATTCCCGCTCGTGTTTTGCACAGACCTCAGCGGCCCGATCCACCTCAGTTCCCGCATAAAAAAGTACTGAAGTTTCATCAATCTGCCAACCGGACCAGCCGGTGGTGTCCAACACGATGCCCCGGATCCCCCGATCGGAGACCACAAGATTGGCTCCGCCCCCTAAAATAAAAACAGGCACCCCTGCTTCATGGGCAATTTTCAGTAATAACGCAACATAGCAAGGAAAACTGGGGCCTTCAGGCCGCACCCATACATCGGCAGGACCGCCAACCTTAAAGGTGGTATGAAACGCCATAGGTTCATCAAACCTGAGTTCTCCCTGCAAAGGTTCCTGTGTATTGATTTTTTCCAATAATTTCCGTAGGTTTACCATATACGCTATTGTACCGGAAATAATGCGGAGGTTCCATGCCACTGTACTTGTTCAACACCCTTGGTCGGGAATTGCAGGAATTCAAGCCCCTTGAACCGGGCAAAGTTGGGTTTTATGGATGCGGTCCCACAGTGTATAACTATGCCCATATTGGCAATCTGAGAGCCTATGTAACCCACGATATTCTGGTCCGCAGCCTCCGCCGTCTGGGATATCAGGTCACCCATGTAATGAATATCACCGATGTTGGGCACCTCTCAGGAGATTCTGATACCGGCGAAGACAAAATGGTCAAAAGCGCCGAAGAACGGGGGAAGTCGGTCCTTGAGATTGCTTCTTTTTATACGGATGCTTTTTTTAAGGATACGGAACGACTTAATATTATCCGGCCCACGGTGGTCTGCAAAGCTACTGAGCATATATCTGATATGATTGCCCTCATCGAGCGTATTGAACAGCGGGGCTACACCTACCAGGCTGGTGGAAATCTCTATTTTGATATCACCAAATTTCCCACCTACGGGGAACTGGCACGGTTAAAGCTGGAAGACCTGAAGGCTGGGGCTCGTATTGATGTGGATGAGAACAAACGGAATCCCCATGATTTTGCCCTCTGGTTTACCAAAAGCAAGTTTGAGAATCAGGCCTTAACCTGGGACAGCCCCTGGGGTCGGGGATATCCGGGCTGGCATATTGAATGCTCCGCCATGAGCATGAAGTATCTGGGGGAACAGTTTGATATCCATGCGGGTGGTATTGACCATATCCCGATACACCATACCAATGAAATTGCCCAGAGCGAGGCCGCTACGGGGAAAAAATGGGTTAACTACTGGGTTCACAATGAATTCCTTGTTTTAGACAAGGGGAAGATGTCTAAATCGAGCGGCAATTTTCTGACCCTCCAGAGCCTTATTGATGCAGGCTATGATCCTCTGGATTACCGGTACTTTCTCCTGGGGGGCCACTACCGGAGCCAGCTGCAATTTTCTTTTGAAGCCCTGGACAGCGCCCGAAATTCCCGCAAAGCCCTGGTGGACCGGTTCTTTTTCCTGGCAGATAAATGCAGCGACCTTCCTGAAGCATGGAAAGAGGGCGAATTTATTTCAGAAAAGGCAAAAAGCTATCATGAAGCCTTTAACAGGGCTATAGCCGAGGATCTTTCTACCCCCCGCGCTCTGGCCGAACTCTGGGGACTTATCCGGGATACGGAACTTGAGCCAGCGGAAGCCCTGAGGATTGCCTTTGATATGGACCTGGTTCTGGGTCTGGGTCTGCGGGAACTGCTGCAGGCACCTCGGGCAGAACAGCAGTTTGACAGTGAAACCGTTAAAGAAATTGAAGCCCTTATTACTGAACGGAGCGCTGCGAAGAAGGCAAAAAATTACCAGCGGGCCGATGAAATACGAAATATGTTAAAAGAGAGGGGCATTCTGCTTGAAGATACCCCCCAGGGCACTACCTGGCGCTTGATTCTGTAACGAATGAGAGGATACCGTTGTTATTTAATACGGGCACGCCGATGTCCATGGCCGATTTCAGACGCCTCTACGATAGTACCTTTCCGGTTTTATTTCGGGTGGCCTATCGCATAGTGGGAACCGAAGATGCGGCGGAGGACCTATGTCAGGATGCTTTTTTCCGGCTGTATGAACGGAATTTGCGGTTTCCTAATTTGGATGAGGCTAAATATTGGTTGATTCGGGTGGTTAAAAATGCCGCTCTGAATTATGCTAAACGGAAGGAGCGGGAACGGCGGGCCTATCAGAGGGCTTTTCGGGAGGATGTTCGGAAACCTGAAACGGGGGAATCGGAATACATCGCCGGTGAGACAAAACAGGAAGTGCAGGAGGCTCTGCAAAAGCTGCCCGAAACTATGCGTACAGTATTAGTTTTAAAAGAATACGGAGAGTTGAACTATAAAGAAATCGGCCGTATTCTCGGTATAAGTGAGGGAAATGTTAAAGTGCGGGTGTTTCGTGCCCGGGAGCAATTGGCTGCCCTGATAGGAAAGGATGGTGCCCATGTGTCCTGATCGTCAGCTTATATCACTATATAAGGATGGCGAACTGCCTTCGCCCTGGAAGGAAAAACTGGAATCCCATCTAGGAAGCTGTCAAGAATGTACTCATATCCTGGGAACCTATAGCCAGGTCAGTGCCTTTCTAAAACATCAGCAGCCCGACCAGGACAAGGTTGATGTGGCTCAGCGTAACATCTGGAAAAACATCTCCCAATCCATGCCAAGGCTAGACCGTTCAGAACCAAAATACCGGTGGAAACACCCCGTAGTGCTTCCACTCCCTGCTGCAATCGCAGCCATTGTATTGGTAGCCCTCTTTGCGTCTTTAGTAACCCCATTCATCCTGCAGCAGGGCACCGCGAATACCCAGAGCGTGGCTAAGATTAACTCAGAAGTTCCCGGTATTATACCCGTCTCTGACATGAAGGGTCTTTTACAATACCTTGAAAACCAGACCGCCACTGCAGACATCGTAATTATTAAGTTGCCCGAAACAAGCAGCTTTATTCCATCTGGTCAGCCAGAATTGATTCGTGCAGTGGATTATCAGGGGAGGAGGTAATTCCCCAATGGCAGCAGCAACCTTGACCCGGGAAGCAGGCTTTTTAGGGGTCTTTTTTTACATCATCTCATTATCCCTGGCTGCCCAGGAAGCACCAATCACCGAACTTCCTGGATTAAAAGAACGGGCAGTAGTCATAGATATTGTAGCCCGGGTTCTTGAGCTAAAGGATTCTGAAACATGGACTTCCGAAAATTCAAAAATTACGATTCCCGGCCGTCCGGTAACGATAAAGCTTATTGGTCAAAATGTGGTCGTCTTAGCCCAATTTACGCCCTATATCAGAGAGGATGGTAAGAAATTCCTCGTTGCCCAGGGTCAGGTGTGGATAGATACCGAATCAAGCGGTATCAAATACCAGACTACCATGCAGACCATTCCCCTGGAATATGGAGAACGGCTCTACTTTTTCCCCCTGGGGCCTACAACAAAGGATGGCAAGAGCAGTATTGAAATACAGCTTGAGTTAAAACCCTATGTAAAAGAAACCCCTACACAGGATCTTACCAAACCTGATGAAAATGCATCCGGAGATGCACCAAAAAAATGAAATACGTTCTGAAAGACCTTTTACTCATCAATTTGTCAGCCCTTTTGTTAATTTCTGCCTGTACGATTTCAAGCCCCAGAATTGAATCGATAGATCCCCGGATAGGAAGTTTAGGTGATATTCTTACAATTCGGGGACAACATTTTGGAAAGGAACGGGGGGAAAATTATGTCACCATCGGTGGGATTGTTCCTACATCTTCGGCCTATATTCAATGGCAGGATAACCTAATTGCCCTGAGAACCCCCGATTTTGGGGATTCGGGACTTGTGTATGTTTTTGTGAATGGGAAACGGAGCAATCCGAGCCTCTTTACCAATCGGTCCATCATGCCCCAGCGTATTACCGATAGTCAGTCTGGCAATGGGCCTGCTCTCACAGGGCTGACCCCTGTTTCAGGTAAAATTGGTTCCCTAATTACACTTCAGGGGGGCAACTTTGGGGCTGCCCGGGATAAATCAAAGGTATTCTTTAACTGGAGCCCAGAGAATTCGTTAACAAACATTGGAGATACAAGTCAAAACATAAAAACGGTAGAGGTTTCTGAAACCGAACTTGGCTATGAATATTGGAGCGATCGGGAAATCCGGGTTCGTGTTCCTGATGGAACCATCAGCGGAGCAGTCCAGGTCATGACCAGCCAGGGGACCAGTATTCCCCTCTTTTTTGATGTGGTTGATAAGCCTGGGTCCAAGGTTTATAAGGATCGTCGCAGTTTTGCCATTTCTTATGGTGTACAAATTAAAGCACAAAAGGCAGCTACACCAAACACCCTCTATCTTTGGGTTCCCATTCCAAGCTCCAGTGCCCAACAACGTATATCCCAGCAACTGGGTAGATCCATGGAACCCTTTGTAGAAAATTATCTTGGATCCTCCCTCTTCCAACTTAAGGATCTCCAAACAAATAATGAAACGGTCATTAAAATATCCTATCTTGTCGATGTATACGCGGTAGAAACCAATGTAAAGGCTCAGGAGATCAAGCGGGATTCCAATGCCCCAATACAGACGGTTTATACACAAAGTTCAACCCTCATTCCTTCTGATAATCCTGAGATCCAAAAAAAGGCAAATCTAATAGTAGGTAAGGAAAAAAATCCCTATATACAGGCCCAACGGATCTATGAATGGCTCACCGCACAGGGCGGGATCCGTCAAGAACCGGTTCCTTATACGCTTATAGAAGCCATGAATAAACAGGAACTTGATGCATATACGGCTACCCTTTTATTCTGTGCCATGGCTCGGGCATTGAATATTCCTGCCATTCCTGATGCGGGGATTTTGATAAATAAAAACCGAGAAACAAGAAAGCATTATTGGGCAGAATTCTGGATTGATGGTTTTGGCTGGATCCCGGTAGATCCCGCCATGGGTGTCTCTGCGGTGCCTGAATCTTTTGTTTCACGGCCCGATGCGCCTACCTATTACTTTGGTAACATTGACAGCCAGCGTATTGCCTTTTCCCGTGGCATCATTAACCTTTCATCCATGGATCCCAAGGGAAAAGTGATTCGGCGGGATCGGGAATATGCTTTGCAGAATATCTGGGAAGAATCTACAGGGACCCTGGAGTCCTATTCATCCCTCTGGAGCGACGTGATCGTTACCGGAGTATATTAGGAAGTCATATGGTTACGGTTATTTCGTTAGGTGGTTCTATTGTTGCACCCGATGGCATTGATACGGATTTTATCGCAGCCTTTATCGGCCTGCTCAAAACGGAACTAGCATCGGATGAAAAACGCCGCTTTATCCTCGTGGTAGGAGGCGGAGGTCCTGCCAGACGGTATCAGCAGGCCTATCGCAGTATCGTACAAGAGGCTGCCGATGAACAGGCCGACTGGATCGGGATTATGGCAACCCGTCTGAACGCTCAGCTGCTTAAAGCCGTGTTAGGGGACCTTTGTACCCAGGAAGTGGTTACCGATCCTTCCCAGGTTGGGCCCTTTGTCGGCCGGGTATTGGTTGCTGCGGGCTGGAAACCCGGTTTCTCCACCGATTTTGATGCGGTATTGCTGGCGGAGCGCTTTCAGGCAGACAAGGTAATAAATCTTTCCAACATTGCCAAGGTATATACCGACGATCCCCGGAAGAATCCCGATGCAAAACCGATAGATTCGATTTCCTGGGAAGCTTTCCGCGCCATAGTCGGGGATGATTGGGTGCCAGGCAAGAATGTTCCCTTTGACCCTGTTGCAAGCCGGCATGCAGCCAAGATTGGTCTTAAGGTGATTTGTGCTGCCGGCAAGGACCTGGAAAATCTGAAAAAAATCCTCTCAGATCAGGAGTTCTTCGGAACCACCATAGGTTAAGAACCTAAAAGCCTAAGTGCTTAGAACACATAAGAGAGCCCCCAGGTGAATCCATGATTTCCGGTGAATTCGTCGCTTCTTAACCCCATATCGGTTAAGGGACTGGAAACATAACCTTCCCAACCGATGCGCCACTGGAGTGGGCGCAACACCGGAAGTCTGAAATTAAAACCCAGCCCGGCGGAACCTATCCAGGAGGGTCTATCATAAACTGCATCTGAGCGGACCCGGGATGCGAGGGAAAGTGAAAAGCCTATGTAAGAATTTGGTCTGAGCACACTGTCCAATCCTCCGTTTACATAGGAGAGTACATGCTTTGTTTCACCGGGTATTTCCCAGCTCAGGGTGTTCATCCAAAGCGGAAGGGGCCTACGCTGACCAAGACTGTTTCCCGGGATTCCCCACACTGCCTCTACTGCGGTTACCGGCTTCTGTCCTTCCCGGTTCCAGTCCCAGCGAAGTCCAAGTCCCAGAAGGCTGCGCCTGAAAAAACCGATGGCTAGTTCCTGCCTGACATTAGCAAGGCCCATTGCAGCTTGGTTTGCTGGGTCAATAATATATTCAGAACCAGCCTGTACGGAGCTTCGCCCCCAAAGCCCGCTAGCGGAATTCAATGCCAGGGATCCTTCCGCGCTGAACCCTAGAGAGGGTGGAACTGAAAGAGCAACAGGACCGTCATCGGAGGGTTTGAGCCCCCAGGGAAGACGGAAATTGATTGCCACATATTGGGCTGGTTCATGATTGATAGCCCAACGGAGAGCCGAAACAGGGGTTGAGCGCTGGAATAGTTCCCAGGAAAGCTTTCTAGAAAGGGTGGATAATTGCTGGTCTAAATCTTTAAGTCGAAGGTCCAGCAAGTTTTTCCTGCTCAATATATCTTGTTCATTTTGAAGCACTGAAGGGCTAACACCTTCGCTTGCCCGGACAAATTGGTTTTTCTGGAGTGAAAGACCGCTCTGAATCTGTCGGCATTGCTCTTCTGCGGTTTTAAGTTGATCCGTGGTATAGCTGCTCAGGCTGCTCGCGATACGGGATAGGTCATCCCTCCCCTGCTCAAGGGGAATAAGGGCTGCTTCTATCTGATTATAAATAGAAAGGAGCTGCTGAGTACTCTGGGCTATGTTCAATTGACTTTGGGCTTTGCGTACCCGGTCTATTCCTTTCTGGCTTGTATCTTTATAAGAGGAAAGGAGTATTTTAAGTTCAGGGGCTTTGCGTTTCCCCTGGGAGGAAAAGTAAAAGGCATCCTCCACCGGATTAAGATACCGGAGCATTGAGTCTATAGTCGTTTGGGCCTGGGTATAAAAGGTTTCCGCAGATCCCAGGCTGCCTCCCGACTCGGCCTGGGATGCATCCTGCAGAAGCTTTTCTATGCCGGGAATCTCTTCCTCAGCCTGGTCGAGCAGATTGATGAGCGTCGTTGCATAACGACCTGCATAAAGGGCCTCCGGAAGGCCCTCATCAATTTCGATGGTTACCATAGCCTGCCAGGTACCAAGGGGATTTTTCTGGGTCTCCTGCTTGATGAGTCGGCCCTCCCTAAGGGCTTCACTTACAAAGAGATCCCTGAATAGTTGGTCCCTATGGAGTACGGAAAACACCAGTGTGTTGATGGCATCGAGCTTCGCCGCTTCCATAGCAGCCTCTCTGGTAGCCCCCTTTCCCTGGCCCGTTACACTATAGATACCCCGTTCCTGCGCACTAAGGGATTGCATGAGCGCAAAGATTAGGATTATGAATGCACCACACTTTTTCATTAGACGATACTCCTCTCTTTTTGGTATTTTGTATCCGAAGCTCTTTCAAAACTTTGAGAGTTTTGAAAGAGCAACCTTAGATGTATGAGGTTTTTGCAAAAGTAACAGACTTTTGCAAAAACCTCACACAATATAGCAGATTATGCTTGCTTTATCAGTATGAGGAGTAATTTTATGACGAATCCAGAGGAACGTACCGTGGTTGTATTAGGCGCCAGTGATAATACGGAACGATATTCCAACAGGGCAGTTAAGGAGCTTCTTGCCCACGGGTTCAAAACTATCCCGGTACATCCTACGGTTAAAACCCTATATGGCTTACCGGTAGTTCCGAACCTGGACAGCATTTCTCCAGGTGTGGATACCCTTACTGTATATGTTTCACCACAACATGCATCGGCGATGAAAGAGAGTATAGTAAAACTGAAACCAGGGAGGGTTATTTTTAACCCCGGTGCGGAAAATGAAGAACTGGAAAAGGCATTAGATA
>ERZ795051.5515-NODE-5515-length-11058-cov-3.257930_pt1 | contig 11058 bp, 7 predicted proteins | sample MGYA00375135_ERZ795051 | MGnify/ENA primary metagenome ERZ795051 (study PRJEB30180, sample SAMN05720222) | activated sludge metagenome | isolation source: Anaerobic digester | place: Japan | collected 2015-05-26 ... | reverse complement strand
GGATCGGTCGAGCCTGATCCTGACGGACTCAGGCGGCATCCAGGAGGAAGCCCCCAGCCTGGGCAAGCCCGTGCTGGTGATGCGCGAAAAGACGGAGCGCGCGGAAGGGGTTGAGGCCGGTGTCGTGCGATTGGTCGGCACCGACGAGGACCGTATCGTGGATTCCGTGACCGAGTCGCTGCAGGGCCGGGGCATATCCAACCCGGGCGGATTGAATCCCTACGGCGATGGCCGGGCCGCCGAACGGATTGTCGCGCGCATGATCGAATACCTTGGAGAACGCACAAGCCCGGGAGGCCCGGCATGAAATGGCTCAACAGGATTCCGGCGTTGGCCGCCCTCGCGGTTCTAGCGGCGGGTCGCATTACGGCGCAGGAGCCGTTCGACGAGCGGTCGAGTCCGGCGGCTCCCGTCCCGTCCACGGAACCGGAGGAATTGTTGCGGCTCCGTTCTCAACTGGAGGAGCGCCGCGCCGCCGTGCTGCGGCCGATCGAAGAGCGGCATCGGATACAGGTGCGGAATGTCTATGACACGCTGCTGCGCGGCAATCGTCCGCGCGATGCGCTGGCGGTCCAACGCTATCTGGATGCCCTGGAGCGGGGCGAGACCCCGCCGGCGCCGACGGATGCCGACCCCCGGGAATTACAGGCCGTCCGCACGGACTTCGCCACGCAGTCCGCCAACGCGGTGCGTCCCCTCGAAGCCTCCTACCGGTTTCAACTGGACGAATTGCAGCGGCGGCTCACCAGTTCGGGCGATCTCGCCGGCGCCGGGGCGGTGCTGCGGGAGATGGACCGGATTACGCCGGCCGCGACCGCCCCGACCCCGCGCTTCGACTGGCGCAAGGAGCGGAGCGGCGTCACCTACACGTATTCCTCCGAAGATTTCGCGAGGGGTACCTGGGAATACGCGGACACCGATCGCAAGAAATTGCTCGACGGCCGGGTTCACAAAGCGGTCTCGGGTGACAGCGTCGGCTGGCGGGGCCGCGATTCGGTCTCGATTCAGGTGGTGTTCGCGCAGCCGGTGATGCCCAAGAGCGTCCGCGTTGCGGTATTACACGCGCCGACCGGCGCGGTGCTGGTGCCCCGGACCATCGTGGTGCGCGAGGGCGGTCCCCAGCGCCGCGGCGCCCGACTGGGACAGTTACGCGAAGTACCGCCGGCGAACGACTGGGTGGAGGTGCCGCTCGAGATGAAAGCGCCGTCGCAGCATTTCTGGATCGAACTGACCGCCGGGGCTGCCGACGCCTATCTGCTGATCGAGGAGATTGAGTTCCGGTAAGCATGACGCCCCAGTTCGTCAAGAGTGCGGTGTCCGTCGCGGCACTGCGGTTCCCCCCCCTCAGTCGCGGATTGGCCGTTGCCAACGGGTGGAAATATTCGGCTGGCCGGATTCTTCGCCCCGGAGTCCATCGAGATGCCGTTGCCGTTGCCGGGCTGCTCCGCGATCGGGACGAGGGGGGGGAATACGGAAGGCATCCGCCAGGCGAAGGCGGCGGCGCTGGCAACCGTGCTGTCGGAAGCGCTGCGGAAGGTCCCGCATTACCGCGCCACCGTCGGCATCCGCCCCGGCGAGATCACGCCGGAGAACGCCGCGCAGGGGCTAACGGCCTTCCCGTATTTGGAAAAGGATGCGGTCGCCGAGGATCCGCGGGCCTTCGTTAACGAGGATTACCGGCCGGAACGGCTGCTGGCCAATACCAGCACCGGCTCCACGGGGCGCGGGATCTGGATCTTCCGCACCCTGGCGGAGTACGAGATCGAGATGGCGTTTTTTCGCCATCACTGGGGGGCGTTGGGATTTCAGCCGGGTTCGAGAATGGTGCGCATCGCCAGCGAGTCCCGCCGCCTGGCGCATGAATATCCGATGCAGGTTATCGGCAACCGCCTGCTGGTCTGCCCCTATCACCTGACCGCGGAATGGCTGCCCCAGATTTATGACGCCGTTTGCTGCTTTCGGCCGGATGCGATTCACGCGTATCCGAGCAGCCTGGAGCGCCTGGCAACGTTCATCACGGAGACCGGCCGGCCGCCCGTCGCCTGCCGCGGTGTCTTGCTGGCTTCGGAGTCCTGCACGATGGAGCAGTGCGCATTGTTTTCCCGGAGTTTCACGGGAACCATTTCGGTCAATTACGGCTTGAGCGAGCGCACGAATCTCGCCTTCGCGTCCTACACGCCCGGATCGCACAAGCTGGATTATGTGATCGAGGATCTGTATGGCGTGACGGAAACCCGACCGACCTCCGACGGGTTTTCCGAGCTGGTGGGAACTTCATACTGGAACCGCGCCATGCCGTTCATCCGGTACCGTACCGGCGACCTGGGCCGGATCGAGGACGACCGCATTCTGATCACGCTGGGGCGGCGGCAGCATCTGTTTGTCACCAAGCTGGGCACGGCGGTGCCCGGAAATCACGTCCGAATGGAGTCCTTCTTCTGGGATTTCATGTCCATTGCCCAGTTGGTTCAGCGGCGTCCGGGCGCCCTGTGCCTGCGGCTGGTTCCCAAATTCTCCTATACGCGGGAGGCCGGCGACCGAATTCTCAAGGAATTGCGCCGCCGGCTCGGTCACCTGTTCGATATTTCGATGGAAATGGTGGATGCGATTCCGCCGGGGCCCGGCGGCAAGCGAGAATTCGCTATTGTGGAGACCACGGCCTCCCGCGCTCCGGAAAATCCCCGATTGATCCCGACCGTGGCTGATTGCGAAGTGGATGCGCGGTGAACACTCCCTTCCGGACGAGGTCCGTCGCTGTCCAATTCGACCGGTGATGCCGCGGGCGAGCCGTGTCCCGCAGACGCCAATGCACGAACGGTGGGCATACCGGTTGGACGGTTTCAAAACGAAAGGAGTGGGTTTGCCGTTATGGCGATGGTACAGCCTGGCCTCTGCGCGATGGCCGTTGGGGTGGCGATTCGGAAGGACATATGTCGAAACAGCCGAGTGGCTTCTGCGGCATGAATTTGACGACGCCTCGAAGAATGCGAAGTTTCAATTTCGTCAGCTCCGCGAGCTCGTGGATCATGCCTTTCGGGAGATACCGTTTTATCGCCGGTGGTTGGGCGCGACGGGGTATCGTGAAGGCGACTTGAAGACTTGGTCCGATTTCGCGCGACTTCCGCTGCTGGATCGCGCGACGGTTCGTGAGCACGGCGAAGAGATGGTGTGGCCAAATGCGCGGCGGCGCGATCTGCACCCGACCACCACGGCCGGGACCTCGGGGCTTCCGCTGAAGGTGTACTGGGAACGGGGCCGCACCCAGGCGCGGGAATCGGCGTTTCTCTGGCACTATTGCGGCTGGCACGGCGTCACCCCCCGATGCCGGTCGGTTGAATTGCGCGGCTATGTCTCTCCCCATGGGGCGCGCTTCGCGTACCGGCGGGGCGGCGTGCTGGCGATCGCGTGCGACGCCTACGGCCGGGACGAGATCGCCGCCACCGTTCGTCGGATCGCACAACACCGGCCCGAAGTGCTGTTCGCGTACCCCTCCAATCTCCTGCTGGCCGCGAAATGGATACTGGAGCACGGTCAGGCCGGCGCGGTCGCACCGAAGGTCATCGTCACATCTTCCGAGCAATTACATCCCGAGCAGGAAGCGCTGGCGGTTCGGGCGTTCGGCTGCCCGATCGTTGATCTGTACGGCAATACCGAGTGTACGGTTCAGGCAGTGCGGTGTCCGTCGGGCCGCCTTCACCCGGTGCCGCTCTACGGCTATGCCGAGCTGGTCACCGGGACAGACGGCGTCGCCGGGGAAATCGTTTCCACGGGATTCGGCAACCGGCGAATGCCCTTGATCCGTTACCGCACCGGCGACCATGCGCGCGCCTCCGAGCAGGATTGCCCGTGTGGACGGGCATGGCCGGTCTGGAGCGAACTGCGCGGGAAAGATGCCGACTTTCTGGTTCGTGCGGATGGCACCGAGGTGTCCGTCAACATTCTCTGGGCGCTCCATATCGAGATGGGCGACGCCCTCCGCGAGTTCCAACTGGTCCAGCGGGCGCCGGGCGAAGTCGAGTTCCAATATGTCAGCGCCCGGCCGCTTTCAATGGCGGAGGAGAACCGGCTGATGGAGCGGCTGGCGCTGGTTCGCGGCCTTCGTTTCCGCCTGATTCGAGTGGACCGGATCGAGCGCGGCGGACGCGGCAAATACCGTATGGTCGTCCAGCATCTGACAACGACGCGCCGGGAAGCCGGCCTGGCGGCTGACGCGGCCGGCCAATGGCACACATGAGCGGCGGAATCCTTTTGAAGGCCGTGGGCGACCTCCTGGGCGTCAGCGCCGATGGCGGCGACCCATTTGATCACGTGAGGTCCCGCTTGCGCCCATGCGACATCCTGTTCGGAAACATGGAAGCGGTCATTACGTCCAATGATCGCCCTGTTCTGGAAAAAGCGGTCGCCCTGCGATGCCCCCCGGGCCATGAAGCAGGCCTGGCCCAGGCGGGCTTCACGGTGCTCAATCTGGCCAACAATCACCTGCTGGATTTCGGATCCGAGGCTGCGCTGGAGACGCGGCAGCGATTGCTCGACGCCGGCATTCGCACGATCGGGGCCGGCCGCAGCGAAGACGAGGCCTGGCAGGAAGCAGGCTTCGAAATCCGGGGGCAGAAGATCGCATTTCTGGGCGCCACCGAAGGCATGGAAGCCTCGATGGGCGGCGGTTGTGTTCTGGCTCGTTTCGATCCCGAGCGGATTGTACGGCGCATTCGAGAGCTGAAGGCTCGCTTCGATCGGGTGGTTCTGTCGTTGCATTGGGGGGTCGAGAATGTCCTGCTGCCTTCGCCCGAGCAACAGCGATGGGCGCGAGCGTTCGTCGCGGCCGGCGCCTGTGCCATCCTGGGGCACCACCCGCACCGCGTTCAGGGCATCGAGCGTTACCGGGACGGAGTGATCTGCTACTCCCTCGGCAACTTCAATTTTCAGCCCTGCGGAATCGGATTGTCGCCCCACGAGCGCACTTCGATGATTCTCGAGGTTGAGTTTCAGGCCGGCCGGGCGCCCGACCATCGCGCCATGCCAGTCGCCCTTGACCCGTCATACTGTCCCCGGATCGTGGAAGCGGAGGAGGATCGCGCCGCCCTGCTTCGACACTTCAGCGAAATCGCCAAACCGCTGACGACGGATTTGGACGAGGAGCGCTGGCGGGTGTCCATCGCGCGTCCCTATTTGCTGGGCAATCTCCGGGCGTTCGGCGTCCGGATTCGCCGCTACGGATGGCGTCACGCGTGGGCGTGCGCGAGGTGGTTGGCGGGCGGCTACAACCGCCGCATCTACGCGGCGGTGATCCGACGCTGCTGGGCGGGCCGGAGGCGGAATCGCCGGCCGGGATCATGAAGAGGCTGGGACAGCGGATTTGGAACGAAGCGCGCCGCGATATAGGGCGCGTCTGGCGCGCGGGCGTCGTTCATATCGGCGTGTCGCAATGGATCAGCCAGTTCGTCTTCGTGGCGCAACGCATCCTGCTGGCCAGAATTCTCAAAGCGGACGGTATTGGGCACATCTCCGTCGTCTCAGCGACGCTGAACCTGGTGAGATTGCCCGCGGGCGGCGGCATCTTCACGGCATTGACGAAGCTGATGGCCGAGAGCGCCCGCGATCCCGCGAAAGAGCGCCCGGTCATGGGCACGGCCCTGACCATCAACCTGGCCACTTCGCTGGTGATCAGCGTGGCTACGGCGTTCATTCTGGGCCGGACCAACTGGGTGCCCGATCCGGTGGCCAACGGAATCCTTCGCCGCATGGTTCCGTTCCTGCCGGTCTTGATCCTCGCCGAGTCCTTCCGCTGCGCGTTGCTCGGACAGCGCCGGATGCGCGCCGCGGGGGCCGTCATGACGACGGCCGCCGTCCTGTCGCTGGTGCTGGTGACGCTGGCGGCCTGGTGGGGGAATCTGCCGGGTTGGACGGCGGCCCAGATCGCGTCCTTCTTCATCGCGCTGTTCTGTGCGATGATTCCGCTTCGGTCTGTGCTGTCGGTCCAGTGGAACTCCGCCATCGCCCGGCGGCTCGCGGGCATCGGGGTATTCGCGTTCCTGGGTCAGATGACCGGCCAGCTCATCATGCAGTTCGACACGCTGGCCGTCAGTGGCCTGCTGAAGAACCCGGAGACCACGGGCATCTACAATACCGCGGCGCTGGTCGCGCAACAACTGCTTGTCGTGCCGGGATCCATCCTCACCGTCGCTTTCCCGATGGTCGCGCAGAGCCGGGGCGATCCCGATCGCCTGCGCCGGAATTACGTTGAAATATCCCGCAAACTATGGGTGGTCTCAATAGGCGTGTCCCTGGCGGCTGCCGTGGCCGCGTATCCGCTGTTCGGCTTGATGGGCGCGCGTTTCTTGCAGTCGCTGCGGCCTTTCCGGGTGCTGCTGCTGGGATTCGTCGCGCGCGCGCTCTACACGCTGGACAACACCTACCTGGATGCCCTCGGAAGGACTGATCTGACGTTCGCCTCCGGCCTGTTCGCGGCCGTCACGACGATCGGATTGAACCTCTGGCTGATTCCCCGTTGGGGTTTGATGGGCGCGGCATGGGCCACGACGCTGGCGATGTTCATTTCGCTGGCGCTGCGCCGCGCAACGGTGTATCTCTTCATCTTTAGATGGCGGGCGGTTCGCTGACCGCCATGCCCGGCGGATAATGCGCTCCAAGTCTATTCAACCCGGAATATGACGACACCCGGTTCCCGCGAAAGCGCCACGGCCGACACGCCCACCAAGATCGTGCTGGCGATCGCCTTGGTCGTCTATTTCATTTGGCGACTGCCGGGGTTGCTCCAGTTGCCGGCCTCCCCTTTATTGATGGGCCGGTACTTCAGCCTGTGGTACGGGCTTCCGCTGGTCGCCTTTTTCAGCCTGGGCGAGAGCGGCGTCAAGTCATATATCTTTCTTTTCTTGATCATCTCGGGCATGGAATACTGGTTCCGCTGGACCCTGATTCCGCTCTCCTATGTGTATGTGTGGGTGATCTTTCTGGTGGCGATCATCCGGACGGCCCTGACCAAGCAGCGTCTGATCTGGCCCTACATGCTGAGCCCGTGGCTGCTGGCCTATGCGTTGATCGCCGCAGTCGAATTTCTTCGCGACCCGGTCGTGCCCACGTGGGGTTCCGAGGAAACGCGCGTGGGCGCTAAGGCCTATTTTACCTTCTTCTCGCTGATTCTGTCGGTCCTCCTGATGCCGCACGTGTTCAAGCTGGAGCACATCGGACGCCTGCCCCGAACCGTTTTTTTCAGCGCGTTGGCGGTGCTGGCGATCCAGGTTGGGGTGTATGCTGCGAACGACGCGCAGACCGGCCTCTTGTTTGGCGTCAAGCCGCGGGAATGGGACCTGGCAACACTGGTGGAGGGCCGCTGGAGTTTTCTGCATCAGGGCGCGATTTTGCTGTTCATGGCGTCGCTGGCCCTCTGGCACGCCGGGCGGCAGTCCGGCTTGGCGCGACGGCGGTGGCCCTATCTGATTCCAGCCCTGTTGGCCTTCGTCGCGCTGATTTTTACCGGCACGCGAGCCTGGGTGTTCGGCGCGGTGGTGGTCGTCGCCTACATATTGATTTTGGAACGGCATTATGTAACATTGGCGGTCGCGGCCGGCGCTTTCCTGTTGATCGCCTTTTTCTGCTCCAACATTGATTTGCCGCCGGGCGATCCATTGACGCCGGTCGTTCGCTCGTTCGCGCTCCCCTGGATGAACGTGACCGGCTCCGCTGTGTTGCGGTACGGCGCCAAGTCGTGGAGCTGGCGGGTCGAACTGTGGAAGCTCTCCATAGAACAAATTCTGCGGACGCCGCTATTGGGCGCCGGATTCCGTATTGACGCCTATGTTCGCGCCGCGGTGATGAGCCAGTATGCGGCGCAGGAGCTGACATACTATAGCTTCTTGTTGAACCTGGCCGGCGGCGGCACGCACATGATCTGGCTGGGACCGTTCCATACGTTCGGCATCATTGCCGGAACGTTGTTCCTGATCTATTATTTTGAACGTTTTCGCGCGGCGCTGCGACTGGTCGTTCGCACCGCCCGCGATGCGCCCGACCTCCACGCGGCAACGGTATTTGTCGCTTCCTGGCTCGTCTATGGAACCGCTATCGGCGTTGTCGACGGCGGCACGCTGGCCATGCGCTTTTTTATCCCGGCGGGCCTGCTCCATATGTTGGAATATGCGGTTCGGCTTCGCTCTCGGACAACCGCGCCGGCCGTCTTCAGTCCCGCGGCGGCCTGAGCCGCGCGCCCCATCGTCACGCGGTCTTCTATGCAATTCTCCGATCGTCTCCGGGGAAAGGTGGACTCCGGTCTTGCGCGGGCGCGGGGCGCGCTGCGCCGCCTGGCGTGGCGGGGGTTTTCCGTGACGCCCCGCTGCCCCGGTTCTCCGCGGGCGCTTTCCGCGCCGGCGTCTGCCTTATCCCCAACGATGTCCGCCGAACTGCGCAAGATGCTTCCGGTCTGGCAGGCCGGCGCGTCGGACGTCTGGGTGTATCGGCGAGCCTGGAAGCCGCAACCGGCGGATTTCTGGAATATCGATCAAACAACCGGAATCCTGTTGAAAGGCGCGGCCCCGGACTGCTGGGCCAATACGGCCGACATCAAGCAGGTGTGGAAACTTTCCTGTTGCAATCACTTTCCGCACCGGGCCCTGCGTCGCCTCGCCGGTCTGGAGGCCGGCGGCCGCGGCTCGGCCGCCGGTGATATTCTGGAATGGAAGCGCGCGACGATCGCCGACCGCCGCCCAGTGCATTATCACTGCAACATGATTGTCGCGCTTCGACTCGCCAACTGGATGCTGGCGCTGGCCTTCGATGGCGCCGCGGCTGTGCAGGCGGATGCGGCGGCGGAACGGGAGGTGGCCGCGGCGCTGGCCGAACACGTCAACCATGTGGCGCACCATCTGGAAAGCGATGGATTGCGGACGAATCATTACGTCTCCAATCTCAGCGCGCTGTGCATTGCCGCATTGCTTTATCCCGACTGGAGCGGCAGCGGTGAACTGTTGTCACGCGCCGCCGGCCGGCTGGATCGCGAGTTAACGCGGCAGGTGGACGGCGAGGGCGTTGATTATGAGTTCTCCCTGCATTATCAACGCCTGGTGGCCGAGTTGTTCGCCTATCCGTTGTTCCTTTCCGAAGCCTTGCAGCGTCCGATTTTCAGTTCGCGTTATCGGGAGCGTGTGCGCTCGATGTTTGAGGTGCTGGAGACCGCGGTCAATCGCGAAGGTTTCCTGCCCCAGATCGGCGACAACGACTCGGAGACGATGTGGTGCCGTGCGCTCGACTTCGGTCCGCCCCGTAACATCCGACCTTTTTTGGCCGCCGGTCGGCGTCTGCTCGACGGACCGCCGCCGTCGCCGCTGGAGGCGTTGGTCGTGATGACCGGCTGGCCGGACGCGACCCGGCCTCTGGCCGCCGCCGCGGAAAGCGATGGGGAAGCGTGGAAGATTTATGAGCGGCCCGGTTGGGCTTTTCGGCGCATCGGCCCCTTTGACCTGGTGTTCGCCTGCGGCGGCATCGGGGCCAGGGGGTATGGGGTGCACGACCATGTGCATCCCAACGAATTGCTGGTCAGCGCGCGAGGCGTGGAGTTCATTGTGGATGGCGGCACGGGCTGTTACACCCGCGATATCGCGGTCCGAAATCGTCTGCGGTCCGCGGCGGGACACAGCACGGCCGACCTGGGATTCTCCGGCGCGATTCCAGATGACCGGTTATCGGGCCTGTGGCGGCTGAAGCAGACGTGGAAGGCGCATCTGGAGCGGCGCGGAGATGTCCTGGCCGGAGTCTGTGAATGCGGCGGGCGGCGCCATGTCCGCGAGATCGTCGCCGAACGCGGGCGGCTCCGCGTCAGGGATTGTGTTTCTGGAGCAGCCGCCGTGGAGATGCGCTGGCTATTGCATCCGGAAGTGCGGGTGACCGAATTAGCGGACGGCGCCTGGCGGTTGGAGCGCGCGAACGCACGGCTGCGGCTCGCCGTCGCCGGCGGACAGGGCCGACGCGTAGAAGCCGACTATTCGGACAGTTTTTCTCATATCGGGCGAACGGTCGGGTTGTCGGTGTCGGTATCCGGCCCCTGTACGACGGAACTGGAGATCGAGCCATGAACAGAAACATGATGATGCTGTCCACAACACCGTGGAACTCCCCTTATAAGTTTCGACGGCAACATTTCTCGCGCGTGCTGGCCGGCCGCGGTTGGAAGGTTTTCTACGTGGATCCGACCGTTTCACTGCCGGCGAAATTCCGCGAGTTGAAGTGGTGCGCGTTCTGGGCCGGCGACCACGGCGGGCGAGTGCTGGAGGAATCCGAAGGCGGACGGCTTCGCGTTTTCAAGCCGCGCACGGGCTGGCCCTACTACTATCGCGGGAATCGTGTCACCCGGTGGGGGCGGCTGGCCGCGCGGGGCGCCCTACATCGGGCGGCCGGCCGTTTCTTCGAGGGCGCCCCCTACTTTCAGGTGCTGTACAATCCTTTCGACTATTACCTGGCCCGGCAGGATCTGCCCGTGGTCTTCGACATTGTGGACAACTGGACCTCCTATCCCGGCATGGAGCGCGCGGCCGCGATGATTCAAGACTGTCAGCGCCGGATACTGCGCGAGTGCCGCGCCCTCGTCGCGACCACGGAATCTTTGATTCCGCCGGATTTTGACCGCGCGCGCGCCACGGTGATCCCCAACGGCGTCAGCATGAGCTTGTATCCCGAGTCCGCGCTGACCGGGCCGGAGCCCTCGGACTTGAAGGACCTCCCCCGTCCCCGGGTCATATACACCGGCGCCTTGTGGGAGTGGTTTGATTTTCCGCTGCTGACGGCGGTGGCCGAGCGAATGCGGGAAGCGACCTTTCTGCTGATCGGTTTCAACAAGAAGCCCCTGCCGCCGTTGCCGCCGAATGTGCGGTTTCTCGGCCCCCGGAAACAGACCGAGTTGCCCGGTTATTACGCCCATTGCGACGCGGGCCTGATTCCTTTCCGGGAAGACGAACTCTCGCGGCACGTCAATCCGCTGAAATTCTATGAGTACATGGCCGGGGGGCTGCCCTGTGTGTCGGTGCCGCTCTTCCGATCCAGCCCTACGCC
>ERZ795051.5512-NODE-5512-length-11059-cov-6.755634_pt1 | contig 11059 bp, 7 predicted proteins | sample MGYA00375135_ERZ795051 | MGnify/ENA primary metagenome ERZ795051 (study PRJEB30180, sample SAMN05720222) | activated sludge metagenome | isolation source: Anaerobic digester | place: Japan | collected 2015-05-26 ... | reverse complement strand
TTTCCGTCTTTCACTTTTGTTCCCAACTTGCTGGCATCCACAAGAATGGCGGTGTTGTTCTTTTTTCCTTTGTCAAAAAACAGAACCGAAACATTGGTGCCTGTAGTAGCAAAAATGTTTGATGGCATTTGCACCACTGCATGTAACCAGTTGTTGTCAACTAATTTTTTTCTGATGCCTAAACCAATGGCTGCTTTCTCCGTGCAAAAACCTGTCGGCACTACAACCGCTGCTTTTCCTTTCTTGTCCAACGAATACATGATGTGCTGAATGAATAACTGATAAATTGCCATGCTCTCTTTTTTCTTAGCAGGCACACTTGGCACTCCTGCAAAAAACCGTTTCTTGTGAATATCGCTTGCAAGTGTTTCCCTGTCATCGCTAAAATCAGTTTTGAATGGCGGATTGCTTACGATGTAGTCAAACTTTTTCAAATCATCCTTTGCATCGTTCACATGAAAAGGATTTGTCAAAGTATTTCCCTTAATCACATTGTGCAGCGAATGCACAAGGTTATTCAGGATTAAATTCAATCGCAAAAACTCTGACGACTTTTGTGAAATGTCCTGCGAATAAATGGTGCATTTGTCCTCTCCAATCTGGTGAGCCAAACTCAACAACAAACTTCCTGAACCTGCGGCTGGGTCGTAAAGCAACACATTCTTGGTTTCCTTTGGCACAAGTATTCGTGCCATAATTTTTGCAACGGCTGGCGGTGTGTAATACTCTGCATATTGTCCACTGTCTTTGTTGTAGTCCTTAATCAGGTATTCAAAAATGGTGGAGAAGAAATCATACTTCTCCTCAAACACGGGTTCAAAACTGAACGCCACCAATTTGTTGATAATGGCTTTGCAGAACGGACTTCTTTCGTTTTTCTCTCTTATGTTTTCAGATAGTTCTTCAAACAACGGAATCCTTTCTCCGCCAATAGTAGAAACAGAAAATATTTTGATGTTGGTGGCTGCAATTTCTGTTAGCGTTGTGTCAAAGGTGATGGAGAAATCTTTTTCGTTTTGTTTGTTGAACAGGTAACTGATGAAATGTGTTTTCTTCAGCTTCGCACTTCGTTCACCTATTTTCTCCAGCATGTATTCGTAATCATTGTCCGTCATGCTTTGGATGTCGGCTTCAATGTTTTTGCTGTCTTTTAATTTCTTGTTGGCGTTTCGTGCTTCATGCAAAAATTTATCGTTCAAAAATTTGTAGAGAAAAACTTCTGTAATGATTTTATATTCGTAACCCGTGTTTGCCAATCCGTAATTGCTGCAAACGGTTTTCAGTCCGTCAATCAGTTCTTTTGTTTTCTGTGTATGTTCTAAATGCTTTGTCATTTTTCTAATTCAAATTTTGTTCTGTCGTTTTCAATCAGTTCTTTTAGTTCTTCTTCTTTCGGCAGGTAGAGGCGGTATTTGCTGGCAAAAAGTTTTTCATTTTCGGCAAGTACGGAATATTTTACAATGGTTTCATCCTTTTCGGTGCAGAGTATGATGCCGATAGTAGGATTGTCGTCTTCCGCTTTTTTCAAATCGTTATACATACGCACATACATATCCATTTGCCCGATTGCTTCGTGGCTGAGCTTATTTGTTTTGAGGTCAATTAACACAAAACATTTTAAATAATAATTATAAAAAACAAGGTCAATAAAAAAATCGGAAGTATCGGTTGCAATATGTTGTTGCCTGGCAACAAATGCGAAGCCCTTGCCCAATTCCATTAGGAAGCTTTGTATATGATTGATGAGGGCTGTTTCCAGCACGGTCTCACTTAATGTACTGTCTTGCTGAAGACCAAGGAATTCAAAAATGTAAGGGTCTTTAATATAGTGTTCAGGCGTTGAAGAGCCTGTTGCTCCCGGTGTTTCCAGTAGTCGCCCCAAATAATGACTGTCAATGTTTCGCTGCAGGGTACGGGTATTCCAATTACCTGCTATGGCCTCGTTCATATAAGCTATGCGGTTAGCCGCATTTTCCAACCTGCTTATAATCCTGTAATGCGTCCAGCTTAATTCGGTACGCACTGCGTTCCAAATTTGAAATGAGTTATAAAAAGCCCTCATGTTATTGAGGTTGCGTTCATCATACCCTTTTCCGAATTCAAGGGTAAGTTGCCGGGCAAGGTTTTTCAAAACTGATTTGCCATATTCAGCACGGCTTGCACCTTTCTGTTCATCATCAACGATTAGCCTGCCTATTTCCCAATACATCTTCAACAAAATAGTATTGCTGCTCCGGTAAACATTTTTTCGTGCTTCCAGAACGATTTCCCTGACGGATTGAAACAGCTTATCTTTCTGAATATTACTCATGCCTATGCAGCTTTGCGTTGTTCAAAATATTCGTTAACTAATGTTTGGTTAATAAATTTCACCAACTCTAAATTTCTAATTCCTTTTTCTTCCATTACTTCAATAATCGTTCGCTTCGTGGCTTCTGTAAAAAAGTCCTCGTTGTTTAATATTGCCTGATTATTGATAACGGTTTTATCTGTTTTGTGTTTGATGGTAAGCAGCACTTCATGCAGTTCGGTATCGGTATTCAGCACGGGCAGATTATTTTCCCTGATGCGTTTGTGAATCTTGGCAAACTTGGTATCATTCTCATACTTGGCTGCAAGCTGTGCATCCTTATTGTTCAATGCGTTTGCCTGTTCGTAAATGTTTTTCAAATCTTTTATAGCTGTGTCCATTTCTGCCGAATCAAGTTCCTCAATGTTTTTCTTTTTGAATAATCGTTTCAGTTCCTCAAACAAGGAAATAAACTTTGGGTCTTTCTTGTCAAAGTTTCCTTCCAATTCTTTTCTTGCTCTTTCCAACTCGCTTCTGAATTTGTCTGCAATCTGCAATTCGTGTGTGTGAATCTTGCGAAAAGTGAATTGCATTTTCTCCAATGCAATGTTCAACAAGTTTGTGTTGTCGTTTGCGTCTTCAAGATTTTCTTTCAGGTTAATGATGTCAATGCGGTTTGCAACTTCGTTATACAACTTGTTCACCTTGTCAAAAGAAAACTTGTCCAACAGTTCGGTGTAACCCATTATCCTGATGATGTTGTATAAACTCTTTAAATTCTCCAGACATTTTTTCAGATCGGTAATTTCTTTCTTGTCAGTTATCCGGCTTATGATTTTCTGAAACTCCTCTAAGTTTGAAAAGTCGTAGAGAAATAATTTCTCTTTTATCTCCGCAATCTCTCTGTCTATTTCTTCTGCTGACTTAAACAGGTTGGAATATTCTTTTGCTTCATCGCCTAACTCAGCCGAAAGCTCTTTGAAATATTCTTTGTTGGTTTTGTCAAACTCTTTTCTGATGTCGGCAAAGTCAACCACATAACCATATTTGAAATTCTTGTAAGGTCGGTTCACCCGTGTGAGCGTCTGCAAGAGGTTGTGTTCTTTCACTACTCTTGTGAGATAAAGTTTCTTCAATCGCTTTGCATCAAAACCGGTGAGCAACATATTGAACACAATCAGCAAATCAATCTTGCCTTGCTTGAAATCGGTTTGGTTGTCTTTGCGAATTTGTTTGGTGTCCACATCATGCAGAATTAAAGCGGCTATTATCGGTGCATCTTCAGCATTCAGATATTCTTCTTTCAGTTCTGCTGCAATAGTGTATTGTGTGTTCGGTTCGGTTGTCAGTTGGCGAAGTTTTGTTTTTGCATCGTTGTATTTCTGCACAAATTTAAAAATCATTTTCGCCTGGTCGGATGAATCGCAAACAATCATTCCTCCAATGGAATTATCATTGTGAATCACTCTGCTTTTCTTGAAGTCGGCAATGATGTAATCAACCAATGGCTCAACAAATTTCTTGTGAGAAAAAACATCACGCTTGGTAAACTCACCTTGCTTTACAATTTCATCATACACTTTGTTGATGTCGGTTCTGAATTTTGTTTCAATCGCCTCACGAATCAGTTTCAAAGTGTAACCGTCTGCAATGGATTTGTTGTAATAGTATTTGTGGAAGTAGTCGCCAAAAATTTCTTTGCTCTTGAAATCACCAGTGATTAAAGGGGTTCCCGAAAGTCCGATGTGAATAGCTTCTCTGTCGGAGTTGACTAACTTCTCATAGAAAGTTCCTTCTGGATTGTAACTACGGTGAACTTCATCCAAAAAGTAAATGCGTTTTACATTCAGGTTGTAGTCGGAAATATTGGCAATGGAATAATCAGAAAACTTTTGAATGTTGACAACGGTTATCGTTTGCACTCCAACATTTGTTGCCGTTGCACCTGCGGTTTTAATGTTATTGATGAAATCCTCTTTTGAATTTATCATTTCAACTGTCAAACCTCTTGCAACAAATTCTTCTTTGGCTTGCTGTGCTAAATCCAAACGGTCAACAATGAAATAGAATTTTGCAACGGTGTTTTGCTTCTGAAAATAATCTTTGAGATAGGAAACATTGTAATACGCCAAAGCGGTTTTACCGCTTCCCTGCGTATGCCAAACAATTCCTTTTTTGATTCCCTGATTTAATTTTTTCTCAATCGCCAAAGTCGCAAACAATTGAGGATAACGCATGATGTGTTTCTCCATTCGGTTTCCGATTTTGTCGGAACTGTTCACATACGCAAAACCATATTTCAAAATTGTTTTTAAACGCTGCTTGCTGAAAAGCGAAGTCAGCACACGATTAGTAGGGGAGTTGTTATCTTTTGCTGTGTTGTATTCTGAATTGCCAAGAATGGAAACAATGTTGTTGTCCAACAAAATTTGTTTTTCAATTTCTGAATCTTCTGCTGGCACACTGTGAATGATTGCAGTTTCTTCTTCTCTGAAGCAATTGAAGTTTACCTGTTCGGGGTCGGGTGTTGCGTAAAACGCACCTTGTATGGGTGTGATACTTTCCTCGTCATACTCCTGATTGTTTGAGAACACAAGCAACTGCGTAATGTTCATGAACTTGCTGAACTTCGGATTTTTGAAGCGAGCATTTATTCTGTTTCGTTCCGCTAAAATTCCTTCTCTGTTGTTCGGCTTTTTCACTTCTATGAATGATAACGGCATTCCGTTAAACAGCAAAGTGATGTCAGGTCTGAATTCTTCCTCTTCGTTTTTGTAGGTAAGTTCGGTTACAACATGGAAAAGATTGTTTTCAAAATTTTCAAGGTCAATTAACTTACAGGCAAAATCTCCAAGCAAACTTTTGTAGAAGCGTTTGCCAAGGTCGCTGTTGTCAAGTTGAATGTTGATTTCTGAAAGGAAGGAATCAATTTCGGTGTCGGTAAATTCCCTGTCGTTGATTTTAGAAAGTCCTGCCTTGAACTGGTCTTTGAAAATGTTGGTGTCGGTGTGTAGGTTTGCAATTGCTGACTTAGGCAAATAAGAGTAACCCAGCCGTGTCAGATGCACGATTGCAGGAATTTTTACTCTTGAATCTTCATTAAAGGTCATTTATATCTCTAAATAATTTAATTGTCCAAAATACGGTTTTTTGTCAGTGCGTTGGCAAAAAACGGCTCTTTTGCAAGCTTGGGTTGCTGGTAGGCATGTGCGGCTTTGGCGATGTGCTTGCAAAATGTCATAGGTGTTTATGGTCGCATTTCAATTCGTTTAACTCTGTTTTTTAATTCGTTGGTGCGGTTGTCGGTGTATTCCTCCACTTCCACTTGCACGGGCATTCCTTCTGTAAGCGAATGGTTTGTGACCAAATGCGGTGGGATGAAAATATTATCACCGATGGCATCAGGTTTGAAAAATGCAAAACCATTTTGGGGATGAATGTTGATAACCTTGCCATGAATGAGTTCAGCCGCTGGTTCAGCTGCTTCGGCAGCGGTTTCCACTTTTAACCAATTCTCGGTTTTTGGATTGGAATCAACATACATTTTAAACCATACCAGCACATCCAATAACTGAAAGAATACACTTTTCAGAAGATACGGAGTTTTGATAGTTCTTACGTGTACGTCAATTTCTGATCTGTGTGAGCCTGCCTGTGTTACTGACAAAATGCTGCGCAAGTAGAGGGCAATTTGTTTCGATAGATGTGTTTCTTATAAATGCTGATATCCTTTTTCGGAAAAAAGAGAACCATCAGATCCTTTGCCTGCCAAAAACTTACTGCTTTCATTCAAAGCAACCCCAGGAGTAACAAATTCAGCAGGAAGCAAATTAAATTTATTGAATGCAATAAAAAGGTCTTCGACTACTTTTCGTATTGCGTTGAAATGATTGTCAATATTGGTTTCATCGTTGACTTTAAGGAGGTTCAAAATATCTTGTCCAGCAAGTTCACCAATGTACTTTTCAGTGCATACGTCAAACACTCGTTTATAACTGTGGCGAATTTGGGTGTCTTCCTGCGTTGCAGCAGCAAGTTTTATATCTGAAAACAGTCTGTCAATTTCCTCGTCAGAACCTTTTTTATATACCTTGGTAAAAGCTTTTTTGAAGGTATTGTCTTCATAAGCTTCGGCTTGACCTGTAAGCACAAATACTTTAAATTTCTTTTTAAGTTGGAGTAATCTTTCCTTGGCTCTATGCACATTGTAGGTGTCTTCCGTACCTTTTACATCATCTTCATTTTCAAAGAATTTAGCATCCAGTAGCACTCCATCATAAAAAGGATAATTCCTTTCTAATTCATCCATACCATTATTCAAAGATTTGAATGCTATCAGGTTTATTCCGTTTCTTTTCGCACGGCCTTTAGTTCCTGTTAGCGTTTCATGCTCATCATCTATCCACAAAATATTATAAAATATATCCTCCATAATTAGTTAACCAGTTTGATTGGAAATTGGAATTTGAACTTCACCAAAAAGAAAGGGTCTTCGTTCAATGATAGTATCCAATCCGGGTTATTAAAATCACTTGCAATTCTGTGTATGTCATAACCGCCTAAACCACTGCCATTGCTTGAATCGGCTGTCGAGTATTTGGATATAAACTTCTCTCTGTCGAAGTTCTTGGGAAATGGTTTACCGTTATTTCTGATTTCCATTGCAAGGGAATCATCAACTTCAGTCAGTTCAATAACTACATCGTTACCTGTCGCTTTTTTATCAAATGCATACTTGTTAGCATTTGTCAGAATGTTATCCATCAATGTTTTGAAAAGCGTTTTGTTGGCATAAATGCCTCTTTCTTTCAGCTTTTCACCTTTTAGCAACAACTTCTTTATTTTGAATTTAAATCCGTTATTAGACAGGTCATTAATAATACTGTTAATGTCAGAAAGGGGAACTACTTTCTTTTCGTACTTAGATAGGACAAGTCCGTTTTCACCCTTTTCAAGTACATCTGTAATGAAGTTTACATCACGCTTGATTTCTTTTAGAGCCGATATAATATCAATATCATAGAATTCGGAAAAGGCTTTATTCAATGCCTCAAAACCTTCCTTTTTCTTGGTTAAAAATTCCAACAAGTTGTCAGACCAATCAAGAATATTTTGTCGGGGTCTTCCTAAAGTATGCTTCAATGAAGCAAATTCATTGAATTGCTTTCTATTCTTACCATGCGCCAAAGCGTTGCGTTCTTCCTGAAGCCTTTTAATCTTGTCAGATAACTCGTAAATCCCTTGAATCTTTGCCCGTTGCTCTTCTATTGAAGGAAGTTTTATAACAATCTCCATCAAATCTTCTTTTCGAATGATTGGTATTGTTGCTCCTAAGCGGTATGATTCAAGTTGCTCTTGTACATAATCAGCATGTAGTTCGTAGATCAAATAAGCTTTATCAGCAATTGCTTCATTTACCTTAAAGGAAAGAATGTCCTGACTTCTAAAAATAGGCTCACCTTTGAACTCAAAAAGTGTTGGCATCAATGTACGCCAACGCATAGCAAGCAGTAGGCAGGATTCCGAGACAAGATTAATATCAGGTCGCCTCAGTTCTGTTTCTTCAACGCTGGAAACATCAAGGGTAAAATCAACTTTATCGTCTTTTAAATCACGAATACGAATTAGTTTACCTGTTTCAGGCAGGTTGCCTCTTTGGCCTCTAACTAACTCTAAAATATCGCCTAACTTTACACCGTCTATTTGCTTTTGGAAATAACGTGCAACACTCAGGTTGTAATCGTTGTCACGAATTTGTTCATTGTAAACTATCTTAACAACATTATTATCTTCTTTATTGTTATGAATGTAACTATTTAGGCTGTAATCATTCAGTACCTTTTCTCTAGGTCCTTTGGCAATGACAAAATTCTTAGCATCAACAAATTTTACCCTACCGGGTAACTTCTTGTTTCTATCAAGAACTAAAATGATTAATGGTATTCCTGTATTTAATAACAAACCACCGGGCAATGAAATAATGGTGTCAATTAAATCTTCTTCAACCAGATGTTTCCGCAAACGCTGCTCATACATTCCTCTGATGAAAAGGAAGCCTTGTGGTAAAAGGGCGATTAACTTGCCGTTTTGCTTTAAGGACTGAACACCCTTTTCAATCAAAAACTGTTCAATGGTTCTGATATTAGGTTCAATATCCCTGTAATGACGCCCAAGTCTCATCCCGAATGGGGGATTGGAAAGAATTAGGTCAAATTTTTCTGATTCGTCAGGCCAATTTAAAATCGAATCATCACAAACATATTTTGAACTGCCTCGTCTATCGTATGCCATGAGTCTTAAAGCACCCAAAGCCCAAGTTTTTTGATTTAGTTCTTGTCCAAAATAGTCCTGACCTTGGTCAAGATTAACGCCAAAGGATGCTAAGCCCGCAAAAGGATTAAAAACTTTGGCATTTCTTTTCAAATCAGCCAAGCCACACATAAAACGGGTTAATTCAACGGGTTGAATAAATTCACCTGCATATCTTCCTTGAGATTGCGAAATTCGATACAATACGCTGTCAAAAACATCAGGGAAATTTTCAGTTAGAACTTGCTTGTTAATCTCAGCAAGAACTCTGAAAAAGTTTCTAATACCATTATTACTTAATTTTTGAATTGATGGCTTGAAGCCTTGAAAGATGGGAGCATATTGATTGTCTAACTCACTATTAGAATTACGTAGTCGTTCAATTAACCTTTCTTTTAAGTCATGATTTTCATTAACTAAATCAATTGATATAAGATCGTCTTTATATGCAGAAAGTAGAAACAATACCACATGATAATCATCCGAAGAAATGTTTTCACTCCTCAGAACATCAAACATTATCCAAATTTTGGATTTCACTCCTTCAAGTGGCAATATCTCCTGACTTGTCCGAATTAGTACGACAAATTTAATTTTGATAAAATTTCAGAAACAGGTTTGGATATTTTCGCTCTCATTCTAATCTCTTTTCGGGAGAGATGGTTGTAGATTCTTGCATCAGTTACTTTTTTAAGTTCATCAATAAAGAATCTGATAGACTGATTTGATTTTAGCTCAATATGCTTAGAAAGAACTAATGCCATAAAACATATTAAGAGATGGAGTTTTATCGGTTCTTCTTTAAAATGAAAAACCGGCCTTGTTTCCAAATCATTTTTCGATATTCTAAATGCCTGTTCAATTCGATATAGTTCGTGGTATCGATTTATAATGGTAGAATTATCAGCTACCTTTTCTTCTAAGTTAGTATAGTAGCCTTTGATTCCTAAGAGCTTTGTGTGTTTGTCAATTAATCTTTTATTCAGCTCTATTTTTTCTCCAACTGCTTTAGTGAATTTTAGTTTCTTATTTTTTGCAGGATTTTCAACAATCTGTTTTGCCCTTTCAATCTGCTTTTCCATTTCGTACTTATCCTTTCGATAGCGAACCGAAGAATAGCTACATATCAAATAACCATTTTCGGTTTTAATTCTGATGCTCTTACCGTCTTGCTTTAAATTGGCTTTAGTGATTTTCTCGAGCAATTCATCTGATATATTGCCGAGCCTTGCACCAACAATGTAGTTGATTCTATTTGCAACCAATTGCTTCACGTTCTCAGCACTTATCATTGCAGCATCGGCAACAATGGTGAATTCTTTGACCTCATACTTATTGATGATCTTTTTTACAACCGGAATAATCGTATGCCCTTCAAAGGTATTCCCCGGAAATATTTCGTAAGAAATTGGGAAACCTTCCTTGGTAACCATCAGCGCAACTAAAATTTGCGGTTGTTGGGACTTATTGTCTTTGGAGAAACCATTCCTTCGCAGTTCATCTTCTTTGAAAGTTTCGAAGTATAGTGTGGTAACATCATAAAAGAGTACATCAAAATTGAAAGCATAGTTCTGCTTTGCAAAACTCATCACTATACCCTCTACTTTATCTTTTAAATTAAGCCATTTAGGTGCAGATTCGTAAAAGGTCTGTCTGCGATGTTTGATACCAAAGTATTGTTCTAAAAGTGTAATGGAACGCAATTTTGATGCAGGTTCTAATATTCTGATGACAACCAAATCAAACAGTAAATCTTTACGGATTTTGTCTAGGCCAATTTGAGTCATTAGATCAGCAATAACCTCGTAGAAAAAGCTATAATAAGTACCAATAAAATCGCATTTTTCAACTGATAAAAGATTATGAAATTTTGGTTCCCTTTCAAGTGGAAGTAATGGTGAAACCTGATTGATTAAATCCTCTGCAATCAATCTCAATTCCGCAACCTGATCATCAGAGTTACCCGAACCAATATGTTTGAACACTTTGGTTTTTCTGTTAGCGTAGTAAATAATCTGAACCGACCTGGAATTAGATGCTGTTTTTACAACCCGAATTTTAAGCATTTTTTTGACCGTTAGTACGACAAATCTAACAGTTCTTCAATCCAGCTTATTGACTATCAATGCTATTTTTTAAGCCAATTGTAAAGGCGGACAAGTCAGGAGGTGATATTTTGAAACATGACCTGCTCTTGCCCGTTCAACGGCTGGTCCTCCGGCATAAGGGCATTGGGATGCGATAGCGAAAATTTCAACATAATTATCTATAATGACTTGTATGTCGTACCCTGATTCCTGAAATTGAATTTCTATTTCATTGATGCGTTGTGTGTTTTCCTGAGGAAGATTTTCAGGCACAACTATGTCGTTAATTAATTCGGCATCATTCATTGAGGATAATTAATTTTTTATTTACTCTTTGATTGTTGCTTGTGACTACGCAATTATAAATTCCGTT
>ERZ795051.5510-NODE-5510-length-11062-cov-36.234487_pt1 | contig 11062 bp, 9 predicted proteins | sample MGYA00375135_ERZ795051 | MGnify/ENA primary metagenome ERZ795051 (study PRJEB30180, sample SAMN05720222) | activated sludge metagenome | isolation source: Anaerobic digester | place: Japan | collected 2015-05-26 ... | reverse complement strand
CGTCTAAGTCTTTTATCCACTAAACCAAGGATTGAAACTTATTCGGGCCATTAAAGAAGAGCTGCTGTGGTTAAATGAGTTCGGCTCCTTTGAAGAAGCTGAGGGCAGAATCGGTGCCTGGATAGAGAAAGGCTATAATTGGCTTTATGTCCACTCGGCTCTACTCGGCTCTGGGGTATCTAAGTCCAGAAGAGTTTGCTCAGCAATGGGCTCAAACACAGGAAGCCACATCGCAGGGAGCCCAGATATGAACCAGATTAAAGCCACGGCCTGTAAGCCAAACCAGATGGATTATTCTTTTGAAAAGAACTCTATCTCTCAGTGCGAGAAAAAGTGTCTTGCTTTTCGGGGTTTACTACACTTATCTATCTTTTTTCTTGATAAAATCATCTAAATATTTTAGGTTCCTTTTCAAATTCAGTGGGTAAATTGGGAGAACATAATTTTAAAAAAGTTTATATTATAGCATCTTGCTCCTAAAAAAGGAGAAAGCAATGATGATTAAAAAACTGTTTGAAATGGCATTGTCAATTCACGAGTCCTGGTATGTAAAAGATCTCAAATTTGATGAAGAAAAGAAGCAATTAGATATCCATATTGATTTTAAACGAGGGAGTAAATTTTACTATAAAGACGATAAGAGTGGACAAGAGGGTTATTATTCTGTTCATGACACAACCGAGAAGAAGTGGCGTCATTTGAACTTTTTTGAACATGAGTGCTATTTAATTTGTCGTACGCCCCGGATCAAGTTGCCGGACGGAAGCGTTCGTTTGGTATCTCCACCCTGGGCGGGAGTCAATTCGGGATTTACGCTTCTGTTCGAGGCGTTGATCTTGGAGTTGTGTCGTAATATGCCGGTTGCTACGGTAGGGAAAATAATCCATGAGAGTGATGATAAACTCTGGCGTATTCTGGGAAAATATATTGATGAATCGAGAGAGCAGTCCGATTATTCGATTGTCAGCAAAGTGGGGATTGATGAGACCAGCCGGGCTAAGGGTCATGATTACGTTAGTCTTTTTGTGGATTTGGAGGAGAAACGAACCTTGTTTATTACAGAAGGAAAAGGTAGCGAGACGGTAACGGCATTTGCCCGTGATCTTGAGTTGCATCAGGGCAATCCTGAAAAGATTGATGGGATTTGTTGCGATATGTCTCCGGCTTTTATCAAGGGTGTATCCGATTCATTTCCGGCGGCGGAAATCACCTTTGATACATTCCATATTCTGAAACTCATCAATGAAGCCGTTGATGAGGTTCGCCGGCAGGAAGTAAAGCTACACTCCATATTAAAGGGAAATCGATACCTTTTCTTAAAGAACAGTGATAATCTGACTCAGCATCAGCGAGAGTTATTGTCCGAGATAAAACTATCCAAACTGAACCTGAAGACCGTCCGGGCCCTTCAAATCCGTGAGGCGTTCCAGGCGATTTATCAGGCACAAACTGTTCAGGAATTCGAGGTCCTGTTGAAGAAATGGTTTTGGTGGGCTACTCATAGTCGTATTAAGCCAATACAGGAAGTTGCGTATATGATTAAAAGACATTGGCAGGGGATCATTAACTGGAAAACATCCCGGATTTCCAATGGTCTTTTAGAAGGTCTGAATTCTGTGATTCAGGCGGCTAAGTCCAAAGCGAGAGGGTACGCGAGCCCAAAATATTTTAAGATCATTGCTTATCTGATTACGGGTAAATTGAATTTTGCTAATATTAATCCCACATATACGATGTTTAATCAATGATAATTACCCACTCTAAACAAGAAGAAACCAAAGTTTATCATAATAAAAGACTTAAAAACGGACAGCGATATCGCTTAGATAATAATTTTTGCAGTTTTCTCATTTATGCATCGCTTTTAACACCGGCTGGTAGCGATTTTAGTCTTTCAAGTCTTTAGGATAAATGGGAAGGAAGATCACATGAAGTTAATTATTATTTCTAATAGGCTCCCAGTCACGGTGGCCCTGGAAAAGCAGAATATCAAAATCCGACCGAGTGCTGGGGGTCTGGTTACAGGGTTGAGCGATTATCTGAATTCCTTAAAGGGTGAAAAAGATGAATCTGTATTCAGTTTTAAGCCGCTCTGGATAGGCTGGCCTGGGGAAGAGTTCAAAGAAAACCTGGCTGGTGAGGTGCGAACGATTTTACAGCGGGAATTTAATTCATACCCGGTATTTATTCCATCAGCCCTTATGGACAATTTTTATAACGGATTCTGCAACAAAACCATCTGGCCTCTTTTTCATTATTTTCCCTCCCATGCTGTTTTCGATGAGTCACAATGGACTGCTTACGAAAAGGTAAACGAACTCTTTTCTCAGGAAATTTCTCCTCTTCTTGAACCCGGCGACACAGTGTGGGTGCACGATTACCACTTGATGCTTCTGCCTCAACTTCTCCGGGAGAAACTTAATAATATAGCCATCGGGTTTTTTCTCCACATTCCTTTTCCTTCATATGAGATGTTCCGCATGCTGCCACGAAGATGGGGTGTGAAAATTCTGGAGGGAATGCTGGGGGCTGACCTGATCGGTTTTCACACTCATGATTATACTCAGCATTTTCTGAAATGTGTGCTGTCAATCCTGGGATATGAGCACAGCATGGGTAAGGTTTTGCTAAAGGACAGGATGATCAAAGCTGAAACTATTCCCATGGGCATTAATTTCAAGAAATTTTATGACCTGGCCGCTTCAAAAGAAATAGAAAAAGAGAAAGCTAACCTGAAGGCAAAATGGCTCGACCAGAAGGTTATTCTCTCCATAGACCGGCTGGATTACACCAAGGGTATACTTAATCGTCTGGAGGGATATGAAATTTTCCTGTCCAACAATCCCCACTGGCACGGGAAAGTTGTTTTGATAATGGTTATCGTCCCCTCCCGCATTGGAGTTGAGCACTACCGGATGATGAAAAGACAGATCGATGAACAGGTGGGAAAAATTAACGGCAAATTTGGCCGCCTTAACTGGATGCCTATCATCTATCAATATAAATTTCTGCCACTTAAACAGCTGGTAGCCCTCTACAGTTTAAGCGATGTGGCACTCGTCACTCCTATTAGAGACGGCATGAATTTGATTGCTAAAGAATATCTGGCTTCCAGAACTGACGGGACTGGAGTGCTAATCCTGAGCGAGATGGCGGGAGCTGCCAGAGAGTTAGGTGAAGCTTTGATAATTAACCCCAATGACCGGGCAGATATCGCGGCTGCTCTCAAACGGGCGCTGGAGATGCCCCCGGAAGAACAAAAAGGGCAAATAGAAGCTATACAGAGAAGACTGAGACGTTTTGATGTGGTCAAATGGGGTAGTGAGTTTATCAACGAGCTTTTTACGATCAAAGAAACCCAGAGACGTTTTGAGGCCCGGCTGCTTGGTGTTCAGCAGGAGGTCCTTATCAAAGATTATCTGCAGTCTCGAAGCCGGCTAATCCTTCTGGATTATGATGGAACGCTGGTGCCCTTCGCTTCGGACCCGCGGTTGGTCAGGCCCAATGAAGAAGTGGTAGAAGTTCTCAAGAGGCTGTCAGCCGACCCGAAAAATGAAATAGTCATTATCAGCGGCCGTGACCGGAAAACACTGGAAGAGTGGTTTGCCGGATTAGAAATTGGCCTGGTAGCTGAGTATGGAGTCTGGCTCAGGCGGAAGAATAAGAACTGGAGGATGCTTAAACCGCTGGAAAATGGTTGGAAGCAGGAGCTGCTGCCGGTTCTGGAAATTTATGTCGACCGGCTGCCAGGTTCGTTCATTGAGGAAAAAGAGTTTTCTCTGGCCTGGCACTACCGCGCCTGTCAGCCGGAGCTGGCTTCGGTCCGGGCTAATGAGCTGGTTGATTATCTGGTGGATTTCACCTCCAGCACGGATATTCAGGTGCTCCACGGGAGCAAAGTTGTCGAGATAAGATGTGCCGGGATAAACAAAGGTGTGGCCGGTCTTTCCTGGTTGATGGAAAATGATTATGATTTCATCCTGGCTGCAGGTGATGACTGGACGGATGAAGATTTATTTAAGGTTCTTCCAGAGAAAGCTTATTCGATTAGAGTGGGGATTGCCAATACCAATGCTAAATATAATTTGCTTAATTACCAGGATGTGTTAAAACTAATAAAAAAATTATGCGGGAGTGAAGAATGATAAAAAGAATTGAGGATTATCGAGAAATTGTCGGCGATGAAATTATCCATAATATTTTTAAGAAAGCCATAAAGTTCGCCCACAAACACGTTGTCCATATCAATTCAACCTACCAGGGTGGAGGAGTGGCCGAAATCCTGTCCAGCCTGGTAGCGCTGATGAATGATGTTGGAATATTTGCCGGCTGGAGAGTCCTACACGGTTCGCCCGACTTTTTTGCCATCACCAAAAAATTTCATAACGCCCTTCAGGGAGATCCAATTAACCTGACGGCTATGAAGGAAGAAATCTATCAGGAACAAAATGAGTATTTTTCCAGGTTTACCCATCTAAACCATGATCTGGTGGTCGTCCATGACCCGCAGCCACTGCCGATGATCAGATTTTACAGGAAAAGACAGCCCTGGGCCTGGAGATGCCATGTAGACCTGTCCAATCCCAATCCAGAGCTCTGGGAATATCTGAAGCGGTTCATCCTGAGATACGATATGGTCGTTGTCTCGCACGAAAATTATAAACATAAGGACCTGCCTGTCCCCCAGCGTATTGTGCATCCTTCTATTGACCCATTAGCGGCTAAGAATAAACCCCTCGATAAGAATACGATCAAAAAATACTTAAACAAATTTGGTATTCCTAATGGCAAACCAATCATCACCCAGATTTCCAGGTTTGACAAGTGGAAGGACCCTGAAGGTGTGCTGAAGGTTTTTGAACTGGTAAAAGAAGAAATAGATTGCCGGCTGGTGCTTTGTGGAAATCTAGCTACCGATGACCCGGAGGGACGGAAGATATATGAAAGAATAGCCCAAAAAGCCAGGAATATGAGTGATGTTATTTTGATCCTGGAGGAAAACAACATTTTAGTAAATGCCCTGCAGTCTACTGCGGCTGTTGTCCTTCAGAAGTCGCTCAGAGAGGGCTTCGGGTTAACAGTCACCGAAGCCCTGTGGAAAGGGCGACCGGTAGTGGCTTCTAACGTTGGGGGAATACCTCTGCAGATTATAGACGGGAAGACCGGTTTTCTGGTGGAACCGGAGGATATTGAAGGATGTGCCAGAAAGGTCGTCCATATCTTGAAAAACCCCGAACTCTGGCAGGAATTGGGAGCAAACGGCAAAGCCCATGTCAGAGAGAATTTTCTGGTGACCAGAAGCCTCCTTGATTACCTTGACATTATGGGTGAGCTTCTCTGTTAAAGCGGGGACTCGTAGTTATGCAACGTGTAATTCTATTCTCGCTAGTTTATAAGAATGTTCGCAATTTGATCTAGGAGGATGAGCCATCGTAATATCTCCTTTTAAAGACTTCAACCTTAAGAAAGGAGGTTTTTATTTACGATGGCTCACAGGGATTGTAAGAGAATTTTACAAGGATTGCTAACGGGATTTTTGGCGGAGGAAGATCCGATAAAGGCGATGCTGGAGCGGTTAAAGGGGGAAAAATCGGTAGCTGAGATTTGCCGGGAGCACCAGATAAGCCAGACATTGTATTATCGGTGGCGGGACAGGTTTTTGGAGGCAGGACAGAAAGGGTTAAGCAATGGGGGCGGTGAGAATGAGAAGGCATTGCAAGCTCAGATAGAGAAGCTGGAGAAGATAATAGGGCGGCAGACGATTGCGATTGAGGCTTTAAAAAAACTCAAGAGTTAATCTCGGGGAAGAAGACGAAGCTGATAAGGGAGAAAGGGATGAGTCTGAAATCGGCCTGTGAGGCTCTGGGGAAAGCCGAAGACAACCCGCTCTAACGAGTACTGGGGCATAGACATGACGAAGTTTATTTTAGGCTCTTTGGGCTGTTGTTATCTCATTGTGGTGCTGGACTGGTATACCAAAAAGATAGTTGGCTGGAAGCTATCGCTAAGGGGCAAAACGTCTGAATGGAAAGAAGCACTGGACAGGGCACTTTGCCAGAAGTTTCCCTTTGGAGTAAGAGGCCAGGGGCTAAATCTTATCTCAGACAATGGGTCGCAGCCGAACTCGGTGGCCTTTATGATAGAGACAGCCGGGTTGGGTATTAATCAGATTTTCTGTTCTTATGACAATCCACGGGGCAACGCTGAAGTCTAAGTCTTTTATCCATTAAACCAAGGATTGAAACCACTTGCGCGGGAAGTCGATATTTTGGTTAATCATGAATGGCAAAGAGTGAATAAATTTGTGGTTAATTGGCAACACAAAAGTCTCGCTATGGACTATACATTTACCGATTATCCATTAAATCTGCAAATTTTAAAAGAATACTGAACAAGAAATTGGTAATTATGGAGTAAAGGAATATGGAGTCCTTATGGAATATATATGGAGTGCAGTGACCATGTCACTGCATGCACCGACACAGTCGGTACACTCCTAAAAATTGCAAAATTGAAACCGCTGGAAAACTTATCAGCAATAGTTAACTTTTCACTGCCTTATGAAAAGATTTTTATTAACTATTATTCTCCATATAAGCATCACCACCTTCTCTCTAGCTCAGATTAGCTCCGATTGGATCGAGCAAGAAATCCGTACTAAAACCGAATGGCTGGAAAACCAGCGAACCGCACTGCTCCAACTACCGAGTTACGCAAATACAAACGCTTACGACGTAACTTATTACGCTCTGGATTTTCGGTTCGACATTGCCAGCTCAATTTTATACGGTGAGGTTACCATCCGCGGATTAGCCGCTGAATCTAACCTTCAACGAATTGACCTCGATATGGATGACAACCTATCGGTAACATCAATTGGCGGAGATGCCGACAGCTATACTCATCGCAATAACATTTTATCATTGCAACTGAATAAAATTCTGAACGAGAACGATACCTTCAACGTCTCGATTACCTATAGTTGCTTAGAAAAAAAGAATAATGACAGAGGGATATATTTTCAATATCACAATTCAACGCCGGTCATTTCAACTCTGAGTGAACCTTATTATGCTCATACCTGGTTTCCTTGCAAAGACCGGCTCGGTGATAAAGCCGATTCGGTGGACATTAATATTACCGTGCCGTCGGAATTGAAAGCTGTCTCCAATGGTACACTTGTAAAAATAATTGAAAATGATGACGGCACCTGCACTTATTGCTGGCAGGAACGCTACCCGATTGCCGTTTATCTAATTTCATTAGCAATTTCCGACTACACTTATTGGAGTGAAAATTATTTCGGTATAGACGGGTTCAGCTCGATGCCGTTGGAATTCTGGATTTATCCAGATTTTGACACAATTGCTCGTCCGTTTCTGAATATGACTGCCGATATGATGACTTGCTTTGCTTCCCTCTGGGGCGAATATCCGTTCTTCAAAGAAAAATACGGTCAAGCTCAATTTTCCTGGAGCGGTGGTATGGAACACCAAACCGCTACCAGTCTGGGATCGTTTTCTGAGATGCTGATTTGTCACGAATTGGCGCATTCCTGGTGGGGTAATGATGTTACTTGCACCAGCTGGAAGCACATCTGGCTGAATGAAGGCTTTGCGCGCTATGCAGAGGCACTTTGGCGGGAAAATAATGAAGGTGCCGTTGGATTAAAGAATTATATGACGGATCTGAATCGCCCTTCTCGCTGGCGCACCGGTAGTTTGTATGTTCAGGATACCAGTGACGTTAACAATATTTTCAATCAGATAGTTTACGATAAAGGCGCCTGGGTATTGCATATGCTAAGAGGCTTGACCGGAGATGAAAATTTTTCCGAAATTCTTAAACGATACCGCCAGGAATACTCCGGCGGTTTTGCCTCAACTGCCGATTTCCAGAAAAAGTGTGAAGAGATTTACGGCCAAAGTTTAGATTGGTTTTTCGAGCAATGGGTTTACGGCGTCGGTCAGCCTCATTACCAGGTTAATTGGCAAGCTTATCGTCATTCTCTTAATTCCTGGAAATTAAAGGTTGCTATCTCACAAATCCAGACCGGTGCAACAATTTTCCGAATGCCGCTGACTTTGTTTTTTAGTGACAGCCTCAATGATACAACTTTTATAGTCACCGACAGTTTGGCAACCCAATATTTCACTTTTTACTGCAATTTTAAACCGGATTCCATCGCCCTCGATCCAGACAATTGGGTATTAAAAAATGTGACTTATTTCAATTCCTACTCGGAGCCGCAGACTCTACCGGAGGAGTTCCGGCTTCATCCGCCTTACCCTAATCCTTTTAACCAATGGGTAAATATCAAAGTAGATTTGCCGTATGACATCCCCGGGCGGCTAGCAATTTACGATTTAACCGGCCGGGAGGTCGCCATTCTACAAGATGGTTTATTCAAAGCCGGTCAATATAAAAGCCAATGGCAACCGCAAGGTAGCGCCTCCGGTCTTTATTTCGTCAGTTTCAAAGCGAGGTACATTCATCTCCGGCAAAAAATTGTATATCTGAAGTAAGATTTATCTTAACCGCCAGAATTAATTTTTATAAATTCAGCCCAAAATATAAACAACGAGAATTTTGAGATAAATGCTGACTAAAATTAAAAATGCTTTGCGCCAACCGGAGAACCGGCGAATTATTGCCATTGTTATCTTGCTATTTATTATCATAAATGTGATAGCCTGGCTATCGCTTCGCCCGTATATGAAACAGCCGCCTTGCTACGTTTGCGGACGGGCAAAGACCCGTCCGGTCAAAACGCTTTATCAATACCGAGTTGAGGTTTTGCCCTATATGAAATCCGTTGACATTTGGTACTGCGAACGGCATTATCAACATGCGGCTGAGATTATCACCAAGTTACCGATTAAGAATGATTCGGTGGCTAGTCGTTTTAGAATCGCCGTTATCGCCGGAACTTTTTCACTTTTTTCGCTACTATTTATAATCATTTTACTGGAAATGAGTTTTAACTGGCTTTTTATCCATTCTGGATTGATTGCGCTTACTTACTTGATAGGAGGCGTTACTTCCAACCTAACCGTGGTAATATTATTAATTTCAACCTTTGCACTTGCGATTGGAATTTTTTATTTTTGGAATCGTTGGTTCAATAAATAATAGACTAAAATGGACAAAGTGGATATCGTAATTATCGGAGCTGGTGTGGTTGGATTAGCAATCGCACGTGAACTTTCCGCCAAACTTCAGGCAGAAATTGTGTTGCTGGAAAAACACCCTTATTTCGGAGCAGAAACCTCTTCGCGTAACAGCGAGGTCATTCATGGCGGAATGTATTATCCGACGGACAGTCTCAAAGCCCGGTTTTGCGTGCGTGGTAATCGTCAACTCTACGAAATTTGTCAAAAATACCGAATCCCCTATCGCAAAACCGGCAAACTGATTGTCGCTTCTACCGCTGAAGAATTGGCAAAAGTCGAGGCGCTCCACCAGCAAGGCAATCTGAATGGTGTCCCCAATCTAGTGATGTTGAGCGAAAAACAGATTCGGGAAATAGAACCGGAAGTAAGGGCGAAAAATGCTCTATACAGTCCAGAAACCGGCTTAATTGATGTTCACCGTCTAATGCAGTTTTATGAGTCGCAAGCCCTTCCAAACGGCGTCTTGATCGCTTACCAAAATACTGTAACCGGGATAGAGAAACAGTCCAATGGGTACAGGATTACAGTATCCGATGCAACAGGTGCAGACTGGGATATTTTAAGTCAAGTTGTGATTAATTCGGCTGGGCTGAATGCGGACAAAATTGCGGCTTTAGTTGGTATCAATATTGACGAGAATCATTATCGTTTGCATTATTGCAAAGGTGAATATTTCAATGTTTCTAACCGGCATCAGGGGAAAATCCAGCACCTAATTTATCCGGTACCGACTGATTATAGCCTGGGCATTCATGCTCGCCTGCGATTGGACGGGACGCTGTCACTCGGACCAAATGCTATTTACGTTGATGAAATTAATTACGAGGTCGATCCCGGACGTAGGGCAGAATTTTATAACAGCGTGAAAGATATTTTACCTTATATTAAATACGAAGACCTTACGCCCGAAATGGCTGGGATTCGAGCAAAGTTGCAGGGACCTGGTGAAAGGTTTCGCGATTTTGTGATTCGTGAGGAAAGTGATAAAGGATTGCCGGGTTTTATCAATTTAATTGGCATTGATTCACCGGGATTGACTTCGGCACCAGCCATCGCCGAATATGTAGCCAGCTTGCTTTAAATTAATAAGCCATTTTCTCAATTAAAACTTGTGGGACAGCCTTTCAAGGCTGTCGAAAATAGATAACGACCTGGCCAAACCTTCCTCTCTGATTTTGCTGTGCTTGTAGGACAGCCTTTCGAGGCTGGCGAAAATAGACAACGACCTGTCCAAACTTTCACCTCTGATTTTGCTACGCTTGTAGGACAGCCTTTCGAGGCTGTCGAAAATAGACAATGGCCTGGCCCAACTTTCCTCTCCGATTTTGCTGCGCTTGTAGGACAGCCTTTCGAGGCTGGCGAAAATAGACAACGACCTGGCCCAACTTTCCTCTCCGATTTTGCTGCGCTTGTAGGACAGCCTTTCAAGCCTGTCGAAAATAGATAACGACCTGGCCAAACCTTCCTCTCTGATTTTGCTACGCTTGTAGGACAGCCTTTCGAGGCTGTCGAAAATAGACAATGGCCTGGCCCAACTTTCCTCTCCGATTTTGCTGCGCTTGTAGGACAGCCTTTCGAGGCTGTCGAAAATAGATAATGGCCTGGTCAAACTTTCCTCTCTGATTTTGCTGTACTTGTAGGACAGCCTTTCGAGGCTGTCGAAAATAGACAATGGCCTGTCCAAACTTTCCTCTCTGATTTTGCTGCGCTTGTAGGACAGCCTTTCAAGCCTGTCGAAAATAGACAATGGCCTGGCCCAACTTTCCTCTCCGATTTTGCTGCGCTTGTAGGACAGCCTTTCAAGCCTGTCGAAAATAGACAGGCAAGAATGCCCGTCCTACTATGAATTATTACTTCTCAAAGAGTGATTGATTGATCCAGCCGATGGT
>ERZ795051.5508-NODE-5508-length-11064-cov-4.728313_pt1 | contig 11064 bp, 11 predicted proteins | sample MGYA00375135_ERZ795051 | MGnify/ENA primary metagenome ERZ795051 (study PRJEB30180, sample SAMN05720222) | activated sludge metagenome | isolation source: Anaerobic digester | place: Japan | collected 2015-05-26 ... | reverse complement strand
GAGGAAGCCCACGCGATCTTCCTGGCCATCGACGCATGGCGCAAGAAGCACCGCAAGGCCAACGCCAGCCAGAACCTCGAGGAAGCCCGCAAAGCCTGAGACGCGACAACGCACCACGGAGGACAGCCATGACGACAAAGACAGCAACCCCACCCGCGGAATCTCCTTTCACAACGATGCTCATGCCACGAACACCGATCGGGATGAGCATGCCGACGAACCAGCGACAGCGAGCGCTGCAAGTGATCGAGATCGCAAAGATCGATACCACGCAGAACATGCGCGAGGTGAGCCAGGCGGGAATCGAAGAGTTGCAACGGTCGATCGAGATCAACGGACTCGAGCAACCCATCGGTGTATACCAGACGCCCAAAGGCTACCAGCTCATCTTCGGAGCCCGCCGGCTTGCCGCAGTCACCGCGAACAAGTCCGACTCGATTCTTGCGTTCGTCTACAGCCCGATGACGCCGGAACAAGCCGCCGAGCTGAGACTCAGCGAGAACGTCCACCGCCTGGACCCGACGCCGGCCGAGACGGCAACGGCCGTCAGCAAGATCATGGAGACCGAACTCCAGCGACTTCCCGGAGCCCAAGAATTCAAGCTGAAGCCGGCATGGGATCGGATCAGCCCGGAGAACCGCGCCAAGGTGATCGAAGCCACGGCCGCCAGGATCGGAAAAACCGTCGGATGGGTTCGGGATATGGCATACCTCATGCGGCTCAGCCCCAAGGTCATGAAGCTGGTCCAGGACGGGATTCTGCCGATCCCCCACGCCCGCGAGATCTCGAAGGTGTACGACCACGCCGCGCAGAACGAGATCGCCGCGGCCGCCAAGATCCACGATCCCGGCGAGAACCCGATGTCGATCAGCGGGGTGAAACACCTCTGCGGAAAGAACCTCTTCCGCCTGACGCAGGTGCCATGGAAGCTTGACGCGGAATTCGCCGGCAAGCCGGCATGCAACGGATGCCCGCACAACACGCTCTCGCAGCCGGGATTGTTTGAGCGCGGCAGGAGCTGCGAGGACCTCAGATCCGGACCGCGGCACGCCGAGCACGACGAACCCAAGAGCGGGGTCTGCACACACGCCCCCTGCTTTCGCCATAAGACGCGGGCCGCCAGCGCGGCCGCGTCGGCCACGGTCGGCAAGATCGTCGCACGTCGGGCCGCCAAGCCGGCCAAGCCCAAAGCCGGAGAGAAGCCCGCGCCGCCGGTGATCATCCCGCCCTTCCTCCAGCCGGCCCAGATCGAGAACCGCGTCAAGATCCGCACCGAACGCGCCAAGTCCCACCCGACGAAGCAGAAGGACTCCAAGGCCCAGGAGAAGAAACGGAAGCAAGAGGAGCGACGCCGCGCGGCCGAACAAGCCAAGCACGAGCTGAGGCAGAAAACCGAGGAGTGGGGCAACAAGCAAGAGCCGCTCCTGATCGCGCACCTACGGAAAACTCCCGGAGCCCTCGCGGCGTTCGTCGCCGCGTCGTTGACAAAGCCGATGAGCTCGATTCAAGACTACTTCAATTCGAACGAATCGATGAAGAAGCAACTGAACAGCCCGCAACTGGCATCTTCGATTAAGTGCATTGCCAGCCCATCGATCAAAGCCCTAGATCAGATCGCAGCCGCCGCGATCGAACACCACCAAGGCGTGATCAACTACCGGACCATCGCAGCGGCGGACCTCCTGGATCGCATCGCCAAAGCCTCAGGATTCAAACCGACGGAGCCGCGGCCCCAGCTCGCGACGCCGGCAAAGGACACGGCCGAGGAGGACGAAGATGGCGACGATTGATCCGATCAAGATCCCGCTGGAGTTTTACGGCCCGAAACAGACTATCAGCGTGATTGCAACAGACCGCGATCGAGCATGCGCAAGGGCAGACATCATAACCAACACCTACATCAACGCCCTCGGAGAAATGGCCCTCTTTCTGGAAGCAGTCCAAGAGCTCCGCGAGATCACCGTTTTGACCATTGCAAAGTCCTTCGGAAAGTCCATCGAAGAGACTGAAGCGCAGCTGGATCGGATGGTGCGCATGGCGAAAGAAATTCCAGGAAATCTTGCCGCTCGGCCGGACGTCAAAGTCACATTTCATAAAGTTGAGGAAGCCCAATGAGCACCGGAACGAGAGTCCCGCTCCAGACCGCGGACCACATCGTGAGAGCCCTCCTGAAACGATGGGGCCTCGCCGCGGCCGTTGGGGTCGCGGCCGTTGGGAGCGTCCGCCGGCGCCGAGAGACGGTGGGGGACATCGAGCTGATCGCCCCACACTGCACGCCCAACCGGGACGGCCTTTACCACGCGATCGCCAAAACCCTCAGATCAGACTCCATTTTTCAATCGACGGTTGTTGACCCGATCGGGTACTCGCTTACCGGGTTCAAGCCGGGATTCAGAGAGTGCTCGCTGGCGATCGAAAGCCCGACCAATCCGGACGTTCATATCTGCGTCGAGATTTTTCGGTACGACTCGGGCCCGGACGGCAACCGGGGATGGACGGAGCTCATGCGCACCGGGCCGCGGGAGTTTGGGATGTGGTTCCTGGGGTGCTGGAAGAAACGCTTCAGCATCCCGCCCGGAGAGAAAGCCTCCATCGACGGATACCTCGTCGACGCCGCCAAGCGCCGCGTCAGAGTTGAAACCGAGGACGACTGCTTCCGGATCGCCGGCCTGCCGCGCGTCGAGCCCCACGACCGCGACGCATTCATGGACCGACTCACAACCTCGAGGAGCCAGCAGTGAATAAGCAACCGCCCGCCCCAGACCACAACCCACTGACCGACGAAGAGCGGCTCAAGATCCAGCGGGAGTACCGCGGACGAGAGACACGGCCGGGACGCTGGCGCAACTTCTGCATTCCGTGCGGGATGCGGATCGAAGTCGCCGCGGAATTCCTCCGCTGGAAAACCGACATGATGTGCCACGAATGCACGCAGATTTACGGCAACATTCAGCCCGCCAACACCGAGAGAGAACAACGCGCAGCGATCCCCACCGGAACGCCCAGAACATATCGCCAGCGCGGGACGGAGAGCCATGCACTCTGAATCAACGCCAGGCCAACCCAAGCGGTGCGAAGGACAGACCGTGAAAGTCTGGAACCGCCTCGAGCTGGAGATCGAGGGGAAGCCGGCTCCAGGAGGATCAAAGACCGCGTTCGGCTTCAAGGACAAGCTGGACAAGATCCACGCGCGCATCGTTGACGCCGGCAAGGGAAACCTGGACTGGAAAAACCTCTGCAAGTTTGAGGCAAGCCGCCAGTACACCGGAGAGCCCATCCGCGGCACGGCCGTGTGGGCACACTTCGTCTTCACGATGCCGCGGAACAAGTCCCATTTCTTCAGAGGGGCACGGGCGAACGTTCTCAGGCCCAACGCGCCGTGCTTCCACCTGGTCAAGCCGGACACCACCAAGCTCATCCGATCGACCGAGGACGCGCTCACGGGCGTGATCTGGGGAGACGACGCCATCGTTTTTCCCAGCGGCATCAAGATTTACGACGGACGGCCCGGCGTCAAGATCACCGTTCGATGGGTCTCCCAGGAGCCAGCATGAAACCCGAATACCCCAGCAAGCCAACCGAGATCCCCATCGAGGCCTTCGATACCCACCACTCCGCGATCGTCGGGCAAACCGGCAGCGGGAAAACCAACACCGGCAAGCACATGGTGGAACGGCTGTACGCCCTCGGCCGCCGCGTCTGCATCCTTGACCCGCTCAAGAGCGACTGGCACGGAATCACGGCCAACCGGGCCGGCACCGGCCCCGGGCTTCCGTTTGCGATCATCGGGGGACCACGCGGGGCGATCAAGCTCCCGCCCGGATCCGGAGCCGCCATCGGCCGCATGGTGGCAAGCGGCATTCTTCCCCACTCGATCATCGATATGAGCGAGCTGGAACGCGGATCCTTCTCCTCCTGGTACGTCGACTTCTGCAAGGCACTCTGGAAGCACGCGCACGGAAACGGCGCCGTCCACATCGTGCTCGAAGAAGCCCGCGAATTCGCACCGAAGGAACGCCAGGGAGGAGAAGAGAACGAGTCGATTTATTGGTCAAAGCGGCTCGCGACGGCCGGCCGGAGCAAAGGGGTTCGGTTCATCTTCATGAGCCAGCGGACCCAGCAGCTCCATAACGACCTGCTGAGCTCGGCGAACCTCGTGGTCGCGCACCGGACGATCTACCCCGCGGACCGAAAGCCCGTGCGAGAATGGATCGCCGCCTTCAACGGATCGAAGGAACTAGAGAGGCACGTCGACGCCACGCTCTCGACGCTTCCCACCGGCGTTGCCTGGGTCTGCGACGCGCAGCACCAGACCGTGCAGCTGCAGCTGATCAAGCAATGCGAGACTTTCGACAACTCGAGGACGCCGGCGGCCGGAGAGACATCAAAGAAGCTTCCGGCAACCGTGCTCGATATCGCCGCTCTTCAAGAAACGCTGCGGGAGTCCATTCAGGAAGCCAACAAAGAGGACCCTGACTTCCTCCGGAAGCGCGTCGAAGAGCTGGAATCCCAACTCGCCGAACACCAGGCATCCTCGCACGAGGGAGCATCGGATCACGATGACCTCGAAGATGCGTACGCGAGAATTGATGGCCTGAACGCGGAGCTTCAGTCACGCAACTCTGCGATCAAGGCTATGGAAGCCGAGCTCGAATCTCGCACCGCTGCGCTAGAGATCGTCTGGAAAGATCGCCGGTATTACGCCGAACGCGCCGCGGCGATGCGCGAGAGATTTGAGATCGCGCGTGCCCATATGGAAGAAGGATCCGAGCACTTCGGGCTCGTTGACCCGGAGCCGCACATCCTCGAGGACTTCAACGGAGTATCAATCAATGCTCTCGAACGAGAACGACGGAACGCAGACTCTAACGATCACGCTGGTCTGCGTAGTGTGCAAAGACAAGTGGACCCAGACGTGGAGAGCATACGTCCCGCAAAGCCGGGAACGAATCTTCACGTTCACCGAGCAATGGAAGCACTGGCCCGGGAAGGGACTGGTGTGCCACGAGTGCGCGAAAAAGAAGCCGGAAGTTTGGGGGACGCTGGAAAGCCTACCGGCACTCAACAGCGACTTCTTGACTCCATCGCCTGGTGGAACGCCGCGGGGATCAAACAACCCAGCCGATGCCAAGCCGCCTTCAAGGCTGGATACTCCTCCTATTCATCCGGAACATTCCGAACCCTGCTGAGCTCGTGCCGACAAGCCGGACTCATCGAGTACGTCGCGGACGAGCAGCTCGAGCTGACCGACGCCGGCAAGGCGGCCGCGGAGAAGCACAACAGATTTACTCCCAGCCGCAAAGCACTCCTCGAGCAAGTCGTTCTCCCGATCCTCAACGGGCCGCAACGCGAGATGCTCAAAGTTCTCTGCGAGCACGGGCCGACGTCGCGCAAGAGCCTCGCAGACCGCATGGGCAGAGAATCCCACACCTCCGGAACCTTCCGAACACTGATGAGCTCGCTAGTCTCTCTCGGGCTTGCCGGCTACCCCGACAAAGAAAGCATGGAACCGGCGAAGTGGCTACGGCCATAGGACACCGCGGACGGCCACGCCGCCCGCCACACCAGAAAGGAACGTCGATGATTCACCACGAAACGTCAAGAGACTTCAACGATCCCAGGAACCCGACGGACAGCGAAAGCAGATACGAGCCCACGCCCCCGATGGAAGGACGGAAGCTCAAAGAAACGCCAACGAGCGCGCCGCTCCCGGCGTCCTGGTCCGCGTACTACGTCGTCCTTGTGATTGCGACGCTCCTGCTCATCATCACACTTTTCTCCACCCGCCGCGCTAGGGGAGACATCACACCAACGCCGCCGGCGCCGCGAGATCTTGACTCCAACGGAGACGGAAAGATCGACGAAGCCGACCTGGCACTCTTTACGTCATGGTTCGAAGCCGGCGACGCCCGCGCGGACTACGACGGAGACGGCTTTGTGACCGGAGAAGATCATGACCAGTACACCAAAGAATTCTCGATGACCGACGGCTGGAGCACCTACCAGCTCGCACCCGGCGCCGTCGAATTCCTCTGCAACTCAGACGCGGAATGGAAAGCGGCATGGTCCAAAGCCGACCCGGAGCGGGGCGATCACATTCTGCTTCACGCCGGCGGGACGTTCGGGAGCCTCGGGAAGATCCCGTTCGGCGGGACGATCAGCCGGCCGATGCTCATCGGGAGATACGGGGACGGGCCCAACCCGATCGTGCTGTGCCACGGCACTGAACCGGGGATCGAGTGTACCGGCGGAGGAGGAGCGCCGCCCGCGTACTACCTGGCGATCGTCGGAATCCATTTCACAACGGACCGGGCCGGCGATCAGCCCGCCGGCGGAGTGGTGTTCATTCGGGCGGGACGACTCGACGTCGAGGACTGCCAGATCGAAGGTTTTTCCGACAACCTCAACGTCCGCGGGCCGGTCTCATCGCCGGCCAAGCTCCGACTCCACCGATCGTTCATCGCCGGCGCCTACAGCCGGAACGGATCGCACTCGCAAGGGATCTACGTGCAGGACCTCGAGTCGGCCGAGATCACCGAGAACACGCTGTATCACAACGGATGGAAAGACCCCGCGGACCGGACGATCTACAACCATAACCTCTACGCCGGCACGGGCACGCGACGCGTCGTGCTCAGATCCAACCTATCGATCGCAGCCTCAGCTACCGGGCTTGCCGCGCCGTACGAATGCGTCATCGAGGGGAACCTCGTCGCCGACTGCCCGGTCGGGATGTTCTTCCGGCCAGGCTGCTCGGTCATCAACAACGTCGTGGTCGGCTCGGGAGACATCGACGCCGCGCACCCGCGCGGGATGGGCATGCAACTCCTGAGCATTCACCAGGCCGAGGACGGAACCTATGACGGGCCCGTCGGTCCGGCACGCATCGAGGGGAACATCGTCGCCAACAAGCGTCCAGGAACAGCCGGAAAGGGATCCGCGTTCATCGTGAACAGCAACGCCGACGGAATCCGCTGCCCGGTCTACCTCACCAACAACATCGGAGCCGCCTGGCCCAACGAACCCGACGTGCTGGGCGGGATCGACGTGGACCCCAAGTCGCCGCCCAAGGGGGACGCCGACCCGATCTCGGTCGACGGTCACCAATACGCCGGCACGGCCGCCCCGATCTCTTCCTGGCCGGACCCGAGCAGGAACCTCGACGCCTACGCCAGATCGATCGGGCTTCGAGACACGCAGGAGCTGGTCGACAAATCCCGGGAGAACCGCCGCGGATTCTGGAACCGAGCACTCACGGCCGACGCCGCCCGGGAGTGGATTGCGCAAGGATTCTCGCGATGAAAACCCTCGAAGAGATGTGCGAGGTACTGAATCGTTTGTTGGACTTGGACAACGACGCAGCTCAAAAGCTGTTTAGTACCATGGTGCCATGCACGCCAGACTCACGGCCGATGCTGGTCGCCGATCCGGAGATATGGGGCCATCTAGAACCGGGAAATGTTGTGCTCTCGCCACTCCTAATCATCAACAGCCTGGTCTCAGAGAAGCGCGAAGACGGAGAGTATTCGATATTTAGATACATCGATCCGCACGGACAAACAGCCTGCTTCTTCGTTGCCAAGGTCCAACGGACAGACCGAGTCACAAGCGCTACCTAGCCAGGCGGTGACATTGGCACCTTGAGCCAGCGACTCAGCCCGGGTTCGGAGAGATCCGGACCCGGGAATTGGAACGGAGACAGCCGATGATCCCAGCGAACCGATACCGGACGCCTGTTCAGAAGTTCACGACCCGCAACGGGGAATGCTCGTCCTTCGACGCGGAATCCGAAAAGAACATCAACAGATCAGCCCAAGAGAGAGCGGACAGCTTCGCCCGGTTTGAGATCGGCGAGCACGTCCTCGTCACCCTCGGCCTCACGCACGCGGCCAAGCTGAGAGCCCCGGACAAGATCATCTCGAACGCGATCGTTCTGGCGGTCACGGAAACGAAGTACTGCCTGGTCTATCGCGTGATGGACACCGGCGGCCTTGGGGAAATGCGAGTGGACGCCTCGAGGCTCCGTCGGGTCAAGCCCGCCGGCACCGAGACGCCGGCGATCAGCATCAACCCACCCGACTAGATACCATCTCCCCCGAGGGGGACGCATGGACGCATGGACGCTGTTTCTTGCCGTTGAGAACCCAGAGGCCGGACTGCTCTCGCGAGCGAGCGAGCTCAGCTCATTCGGCCTCGTATCGTTTTTGGTGGTCTGGTTCGTGGTGAAGATTCACCCCGCCCACATCGCCGCGATCCAGAAGATGACCGAGCAATTCAACGCCGGCATTGCCGCGGAGCGGGCAGCGCACGACGCCGCCCGCATCGAAGATCGAAAGATGTTCATTGAGGAGCGACAGAAGGACCGAGAGCAGATCGCCGGCACGATTGAACGCAATACCCTCGCCACCAGAGAGCTCACCGCGGCCTTTCGAGGCGCGTGCGGCTCGTACACCAAAGTCGGTCACCACGAGCACGCGAACGAGAAGGACCACTAGCCATGGCGACAACGTACACCGAGCACGGACCCATCACGGCCGCCAACTTCTCGCAGGACGCCTCGGGCATTTCATGGCTCATCTTCGACTCCGTCGGTGGGGTTCCGCCCAGCCCGCTGGCCTCCGTTCGCATCCAAGACGGCCAGGGCAGCTCGCTGCTCTCATCAGACGCGGCCGGCCTTGGGTTCTCGGTGCCAGCCGGCAAGCGGCTTACGGGCATCCGCGTTAAGGTCAAAGCCCGCATTCGAAGCGCAGACATCGCGGACCTCTCGAGCTGGATCCTGCTGGTGACGCTCACCAAAGGCGGGAGCACGATCGGATCCGGATCCGCGTCGTTTGTACAGACCATTCCCCCAGCCGGATCCGGCGCGTACGACCTCTACGTGTTCGGGAGCAACGTCCAGGACATGGGACTCTCGGCCGCCCAGGCCGCGGACCCCACGACCGTCTCTGGGAACTTCCGCGTCAACGTCGTCGCCGACGCAACGTTCGGCGCCACCGGAACGGGCACGATCGAAGTGGACTCCATCGAGGTTTCGGTGTTCTCGGTTCCGATCACGATGCCGTACTACGCCTGCTCGGACCCGGCGATCGGATCGGACGGCTACTCGCGCGGGCAAGCTCTGGACCCGGCCACGCCATGGAAAACAATCGGCAAGTTCACCACAAACCGAGTGAACGGGGACAAGCTCGAAATCTGGTCGGGCTCCGACGTCACGACCACGCTCTTTAGAGAGAACGTGAACGTCACCGGCGACACGGCCGCCGGCTACATCAAGCAGCGGGCAGGATTCACCAAGGCAAGGATCTGCGGAGACACACCGATCACGGGCTCCTGGTCCGGATCGGGCGGGGTCTACACGATCAACATCGGAACCGGGAAGACCCTTTACTCCGTCACCTTCGACTGGTACACCAGCATCGACGCCAAGGGACGCCACTTCGGGCACCTGAAAGCCGGCGCCGCAACGGCCAACTCAAACACATACTCGTACAACAGCGGAACCGGAGTCCTCACGATCGGGATCGGAGCGGCCGAGAGCCCGACCGGGCACATCATCACATACTGCGCCAACACGCAGAACGGGGTGACGCTCACCAACTGCGTCGGGTACACGCTCGCCGGCTTCGAAGTCGATCTCTTCTGCGCAAGCGGAGCTGGCAACGGCTATGGCGTTGCCGGCCAAGGGAGCACGGGCTCGGACGTTTCGGTCGACGTTCATGACTGCGGATATCACCCCATCGGGTTCGTCGGAATCGACCAGAACAACTATGTGCATGACTGCGTCTGCTCAGGCGGCACCAACGGAGGGACGTGCATCGTCTTCTATTCTGACCCCAGCGCCGTCTCCGGATGCACCGGAGCCCGCCTCACGCTCCTGCGCCAGACAAAGCTCGGCCGCGACGGAGATCTGCTCAATCCATCGGAAACCTTCGGCGGGGCCTTTAGCCACTCTGCCACCAAGGCCAATGTCACCGGAGTGACATGGATCGACGTGATCGAGATCGGCATGGGCAAAGCGTCGGACGGATCGGGCAACCTCGGTGCTGGCTTCGCAACCAACGACACCGGGCAACCGAGCGACCCCACCGACCCAAACACCTACGCCGTTAGGTGCATCCGTTGCACGTCGACGGGCGACGCCAACATGCAGGGCTTTTCCTCGATCGCGTTCGTTAACTGCTACTTCGACTTCACCCGCGCGGCCAAGGTGGGAGCCCAGCAGATCTTCGGCGCTAACGGAACGTCGACAGCCGCGAACACGCCCGTGTACTACGGGTGCTTCGGATGCGTCATCAAGGCGGACATGAGCTCGGCGTCCGGAGCGGACACGGTTTCTCTGCTCCTGGTCGAGGACTCCTCAAGCACGTCAAAGTTCATCCTGCACAACTGCTCGGTCTACGACTACTCCTCGGCATCCGGCGGGAACAATCAGATTCTCTTGTTCTGGCAGGGATCCCACGGCGGATCGAACGTCGACGCCAAGGGGACCATCTTCGGATTCAGGAACGGATCGGGCTTCAACTGGCTGAATATCAATGACGGATCAATCGCCGCGGCCAACCACGTCTTCAGAGACAACGTCTACTGGCAGGTGAACGGCAACCGCTACTCGCAAAACCCATCGTTCGACGCGCCCGCGGAGTGGACGCCGGTCATCGACCCCAACGGCATCATCCGCGGAACTAACCCGTTCGCCGCGGCCGACGGTAGCGATATGCAACCGGCCGCGGACCTCAAGGCCATCAAGAAGCAGCTGAACCTCAAGGTTCCCGTTGGCATCAACGGGCTTCCGAACGACGGCACCTATGGCGCCTACCAGTACGGTGTCGCCGGCGGAGGGGGAGGAGCCCGCGGGTTCGGATCCCAGATCGGGATCGGGATCTGAGACGATCACCGAGAGACGCGACGCCGGACCTTGAACCGAGTCCAGCCAGGCGGACGGAAGCCCGCCGGCCAGACGGTGCGCCACGGCTTGCGAGCGCCGGTGAAGATCGCCATGCCGACAGCGGCCGCGGCGAGCAGCCGGCGGGCAGCTTGCAGCGCCAGGACCGGCTCTCCGTGGTC
>ERZ795051.5505-NODE-5505-length-11065-cov-5.189192_pt1 | contig 11065 bp, 10 predicted proteins | sample MGYA00375135_ERZ795051 | MGnify/ENA primary metagenome ERZ795051 (study PRJEB30180, sample SAMN05720222) | activated sludge metagenome | isolation source: Anaerobic digester | place: Japan | collected 2015-05-26 ... | reverse complement strand
TTGCCGCCGCATGCGCCCACTCTTCCAGAGCCCGCTCGAACCGTCAAGGGCGCCACCCGGGGGCGGCCCGCATCCGGTTCTTCCCGATCGCCTCCGTTGCGGAAGGTCCAGGCTCGGGTCAAGCCAGATCAATCCGACGGCTCGGGATTCTTGCCTTTGCCGGGGCGGCCGGTGGTATCGAAGCAAAGGCCACGTTTGGCGCTGGCGGCAAAGTCCAGGAGCGTGCGCGCCGGGGAGCTGGTGAATCGGCCGGCCGCCTCGGCGAGGGCTTGACGGAAACCGCGCCCCTGATGAAAGAGGGCATGGTAGAGCTGCTTGAGTTCGAGCCGCTCTTCGGCGCTGATGCCGGCACGGCGCAAGCCCACTGTGTTGAGGCCGCAAATGCCATTATAACCGTGGGCGACGGTGTAGGGCAGGAGGTCCTTGCTGATGGCCGACCCGCCCTGCATCAGCGCCAGGGTGCCGACCCGCACGAACTGGTGCACCAGGCAGTTGCCCGAAATGAAGGCCCGGTCCCCCACCGTGACGTGCCCCGCCAGCAACGCGCCCCCCGCCAGAATCACATGGTTCCCCAGGCACACGTTGTGCGCCACGTGCGAATGCTGCATCAGGAAATTGTGCGAGCCAATCACCGTGTCCTCGGACAACTTGTTCGAGCGGTGAACGGTGACGTGTTCGCGGAATACGTTGAAGTCACCGATGCGCAAGCGGGTGGGTTCGTTCGCGTATTTCAAATCCTGCGGGGCCTCGCCGATGACACACCCCGCAAAGAAGCGGTTGCCCCGGCCAATCGTCGTCTGGCCGGTCAGGTACACGTAAGGCCCCACCACGCACTCCGGCCCAAGTTGGACCCCGGCATCAATCACGGCATACGGCCCGACCTGGACCGACGGGTCCAGGCGCGCATTGGGATGGATGATTGCGGTCGGATGAATCATCCCGCTCAAAGTGCGGGAACCGTCCCGGTTGCCAAGCTCAAAGTAAGGCCGCACCGGCCTCCCGCTTCGCCAACAGCTTCGGGGCTTGATCCTCGCCGCATGCGGCCTCACACTGAACCCCGCATGACTCCTCGCGAGCGCGTTTTGGCCGTGCTGGACCGCCAACCGGTGGACCGTCTCCCCGTGGACCTGTGGCACACTCCGGAAATCGCCGCGGCCCTCCGCCGGCACTTTGGCGTCGCGGACGATTTCGCCATGTGGCGCGCGCTCGGCCTGGACAAAATCGTCTGGGATTTCATGGATTATCGCACTGCGGAAGGCGACCGGGCCGGGGCCCAGTCCGGCGCGGGCGCCGAATCCGCCGGGGAGCGGACCCTGTGGGGCGTGCCCCTAAAGAACATTCAGGCCGGCGAAGCGCTCTACGCCGAATTTGGCGAAGCCCCCCTCGCCGGCTACGACGAATCCTCTCTGGACCAATACCCTTGGTGGCCCAAGGTGGACCGGTTTGATTACGAAGCGGCCACCGCGCTGGCGGAGCGCGCCGCTCGCGAGTATGTCGTGATTGGCCCCTGGGTTTCGCTCTTCGAGATTTACTGCCAGTTGCGCGGCCTGGAGCAGGCGCTGATGGACCTGGTGGAAAACCCTGCTTTGGTTGACGCTGTCCTCGATCGGGTTGAGGCCATTCAAACGGAAATGATGCGGCGCTTCTTTTCCCGCGCCGCCCGGCACCTCACGCTGGTATTTGTCAGCGACGACATCGCCGGGCAGAAATCCCTATTGATGTCGCCCAAGGCGTGGCAACGGCATCTTCAGCCGCGGCTTCGCCGCTGGTGCGATCTGATCCACGAACACGGCCTCAAAGTCTTTTATCACACCGACGGCGCGGCGCGCCCGCTTCTGCGGCCCATCCTGAACTGCGGCGTGGACGTGCTCAACCCCATCCAGCACGCCTGCCCGGGCATGGACCTCGCCGGCTTGAAACAGGAGTTCGGACATCGGGTCATCTTCCACGGCGGTGTGGACAACCAGTCCATCCTGCCGCGCGGCACTGCCGACCAGGTGCGGGCCGAGGTCCGCGAATGTCTGCGCACGCTCGGCGCGGGGGGCCAGGGCTTCATCTGCTGCTCCTGCCATAACGTGCAGCCAGGCACGCCGCTGGAGAACATCTTCGCGATGGTCGAGACGGTTCAGGCGACGCGCATCCTTTAGACGCCAATCGGGCGCGCACCCTCATGCGCGCCCTTCCAAAGGGTCTCCCCACACGGTTTCGGGAGCCTGGAATCAGTAAAGGGGCGCCAGGATCGGGGCCACCGCCACCGCCCGGAAGAACTTCATCGGCGCTTCGTTCATGTTGCCGAGGTTGAAGATAAACCGCCCGTTTCCATCGGCCGTGGTCAATCCAAGGTCCGTCCACACCGGATTGTTCAAATCCCCGGTGCTCTGAATCTGGTAAGTCTGGCCACCGACCCCCAGACCCCAGATTTTCAAGCTTCCGCCGCTCTGGAGATCAAGCGTCAACCAGGGCAACAGTGCCCCCGACCGGGACAGCACGACCTGGTTGGTAATCGTGATGGCTTCCCGTTGCGCCGTGCCGGTCACGGTGAACGGATAAATGTCCGTGGGGGTCGGTTTCGTGCAGGTGATCGTCATGATCGCAGTCTGCACCGTGGGCACCCGCCCGGTAAACCGCAGCTTCGCGGGCGAAAAAGCGACCTGCGTTCCGGCGGGCAAACCGGCGCTGCTCAAATTCACTTCCAGCAGGCCCTGCCCCTCGCGCACCACCGCCGTGATCTTGTAGGTGATCACATTGCCGGGCGTGGTCGTCTCCGGCCAGAGCGGTTCCATGGACATAGACACCAACTCGGACATGGCCTGGCTGACGTTGGGAACGGCCAGGGTGGCGATCAAACCCAGGCTCAGGGCCATTGAACGTATCGTCTTCATATCGTCTCTTTTTTCGTTCGCAGAATGTTCACTGCTTTTTCTGCTTCAACTTTACGGCGCTTGAAAAAAGCAACAATCGGGGCACCACAGGGCCGTAGCCCGGGGAGTTTTCAGGAAGACGGCCCCGGGAAACCCCCGGGAGCAGGCAGGGTCAGTCGCGTGCGTTCGAGGGCGCGCGGTCCGTCGGATGAGGCCGGCGGGGCAAATCAACCCTGGTTGGGCCGGGCCGGCGGAACGGCGGGCGAGGGGGTTGTTGGAGTTGCGGGAAGCGCGAACGCCGGTTGAATCGCTCCGCAGGTGGTGCACTCCAGGCAGCGAATGCAACCGGTGACGTTGACGCGCTCGTCCACTTTAACCCCCATCGAGCAGCGGCTTCGGCACAGGTTGCATTCAACACATTGGCGCGCCTCGAATCGCAGATGAAACAGGCTGTAGCGGTTGAACAACGCCAGAAACCCCCCCAGCGGACACAACATGCGGCACCAGGGCCGATGGATGAAAAGCGCCGCCAGCAAAAACGTGACCAGGATGCCGGTCTTCAGTCCGCTCATCATCCACCCGTTCCCCGCCATCACACTCTGGGCCGAATACGGCAACCCCGCCTCGAGCGCTCCCGCCGGGCATAGCCGGCAAATCGAAATGACCTGTTCCTCGAAGGGGATTCCGCGGTACCCCAACACCGCCGGCAGCAACAAGACCAGGCCCGCCAGCACCCCATAGCGGAACCACCCCACCCAGCCGGGCAAAAGCAGTTTCGGCGTCGGCACCCGGCCCAGCAAGTCCTGCAAAAAACCAAACGGACATGCCCACCCGCAGACCAGCGAGCCGCTGACGGCGCCCACCAGCACCAATACCCCGATCAGCAGATAGGGCACCTCCCAAACCACCGGCAGCAGCGCCGCGTAATTGGCCGCCACACCCACCGGACAGGCGAACGATGACAACGGGCACGAATAGCAGTGAAACACACAGCCGGGAATGCCGTGCAGCCAGCGGCCCAACGGCGCCAGCCACACCGCCAGAAACCCGGTTTGCACCCACGGCCGAAGGCGCGTCAGCCTCCGCCCCAATTCGGCCGGCTCACGCAATTCACACTTTGCCGTCTCGCATTTCATTCACTTCGCTTGAAACCGGCTCTTTGAAATCTTGGACAAGTAACGGGGCGGCCGCGCGCGCGACCGCGGTCCATCACGAAAGACCAGGGCCACACCTTGTGGCCCGGGATTACTTCACTCACGTGGGACAAGGGGTCTTGGCGCGGGTGTCCACCCGCACCTTCCAAAGCGCGGCGCTGGCAGCCGAGTTCTGACGCGCCCAACGCTCGAGCGCTTCACCCCCCCCGGTCGGATCATCGGGCGAAGGCGGGGGCGGCGGGGGCGGCGCCTCATCCCCCGGATACCGCAAGCCCCCCATGGCAAACGCTTTGACCAACTGGGTTTCCCGCGCGTTTCCCCCCTCAACGGTCTCGACCGCCGTCAGGTGCCGCGCGCCCACCAGCACCAACACACAACCCGCCACGCCCGCGATAAACCCGGGCCAGAAGTTCCGCGCTTCGCTCGCCCGCAGGGCGGGTTGAACCGGAGGTTGTGGAACACGTCGCATGCCGGGTTTCCCTCTCGAGGCTAGGCCCCCTCCGCGGCCCGGGACGGCTTCCACCGCCCCATTGGTCCGGAAAAGTTGAAATTGGCGGAGGCGGATGGGAATCGAACCCACCTGGGACTTGGTTGAGTCCCACGCTGGTTTTGAAGACCAGGAGCGCCACCAGGTCGCCTTACACCTCCCCAATCGAGCCTTTGGCCTGGCATAGTCGGTGCGCCCCGCACCCCGGCCCGCAACGGGCACGGGCCAGCCTGCCCAACCGATACAAAACGCGCGTGCAAGTTTGATGGGCCGCGGGCATGTCTGGTTTGGCGCGCACCGCAGCCTCGCTCACCCTACTACAGCGCGCTTTCTCCGGGCAAGGCCGATCTCCGCGGCGTGGACTCCGCGGCCCCACTCCGCGCGCGGGTGCCGAACCCCTGCCGCGGCCCGCCAGAGGTGATTTTGACCGGCGAACCGTTTACCGGCGCCGTCGGGCCTCCGACGGCATGCCGTTTGTCCCCCGTTCCCCCAGCGGCTGGCGCACGGCCCCGGGCAACCACGTCTGTTCCGGCCGCCCCGGCGTGGTCTCCCACTCAAACGCCCGGTCCACCACCTGCCGCATCCGGTCAAACCACCATTGCGCCCGCAGCAAGCGTTGCTGGCGCCGCCGAACCCCGCCGCAAGCCGGGTTGCCATCGAATCCCAGTTCCAATTGTGCTGTCATCATAACACGAGTCTTTTTGCTTCCATTCTGGCAGCGGGGGTTGGACAAATACTGTCCAGGGTGGAAAAATGTTGTGGTTTTGCAGAATTAGAATTACTAACCGAAGTCTCTGTTCTCGAGGGTGGACATTCCAAGGCCGCGGAAATCATCCAAAAGCCGGGGAGGCGAGTGACGGGGTCTTCCCTACAAATTTGCCGTCACGATCCCCCTTTTTCCGTCGAGACGAGCTTCGGGGGGCTCGGGGAGCCCACTTTCGACCCGGCTGGAGTCGCGCTGCGCTTTGCCGTCCTGCTTCCGGGTGGTTTCGGGTGGAAACCGAGTCTCCCGCGCAGGATCATGCCGTCGCTGCGAATCGGCGCAACAGGCGGCGTACTCCCCCAGGCAAAAAGCGGGGGCGCCGCGGCCAAAATCGTGCGTTTTCCCGGGAAGCCCTCATGCGCCCTCCTCGGAAATCCTCAGCAAGGGGGCTGCGGATGGAAAGTGCGCTCAGCAAAGGCAGTGGCGCTTTTGGCAAGGGAGCGACGACTTCCGAGGCGGGGGATGAAGGTGTGTCGCGGGTTTAAGGGGCGCGGTCACGCACGGTTTCGCACAGGGCGGCCACGCGGGCGGTGATTCTGGAGGAATCGGCTGGCGAATAGTCGGTCGTGATTTTCAGATATGGCAGCCGGAGTTCCCCCAGGCACAGATTGCGGACATGGAACGATTCCACGTCGTAGGTGAGACACGCCTGCCAAACCAGTTCGATGAGGCAGTCGGGACGGAATTTCCCGGCCAAGGCACGCAAAGTGTCGAAGCGCCGCCGGTTGGGGGTCATGACCGAGCAAGGCAGGTGATAGTATTTGGCGGCAAGGGCGCGAAGGGGGTCCGGGGTTGCAGCATCCACATCCTCGAGAATGGGTTTGAGGCCGGTGCAGTTTTCCATGCAAACGACGACGGCGCCGCAGCTTTCAATCAACTCGACCACCCGCTCGGCACCGTGGACGAGGGGCACACCCGTAAGCAGCACCCGGACCGGGCCGCGGGCCGAGGCATAAGCGGGGGATGTCCTGCCGCCCTGCCGGTAATAATCGAAGGCGCGCTCATATTGTTGCAAGTGACCGGGAAGACCCGAGATGATGCTTTTGAATTCGAGGAGCTGGCGGCCCGTGAGGGGCGGCGGGTGGGCGGTCAGCAGGTCGGCGAGTTGGCGGCGGAGATGCCGCTCGCGGTTCATGAGGTGGATGGCTTCGACCAATTTTTCGTTCGTGATCACGACCTGGAACCGGGCCTCAAGGTGCTGCCGGAGTTTGCGCACCTCGGCCACCCAATGTTCGAAAGCCTCGGGGTCGTCGGCTTTCTGAGGCAGTTCAAGCACGTACAGAGGTTTGTGCGCGGCCAGCAGCTCGAACATTTTCTTCTTGCCGTCACAGGTGGTCTCGGCAACCACCAAATCGGCCCATTTCAGGAACGGATTGCGGCCGGTGACCTGATAGCCGAAGGTGGACTTGATGAGCGGGCAGAGATTGGCGGGCAGGAACTGCTCGGCGGGCGGAATGGTTTCGGCCGAGCCGCCGCACAAACAAACCGGCAGTCCCCCCGCCGCGAAGATCAGTTCCCGGGGAGTGAACTCGCACAGGATGCCCACGATGGGGCGGCCCTGGTTCCTGGCCAGTTCCACCGCGTCGTAGCAGTGATCAATCATTCCCCCGAAATACTCGAGGGGGCCGCCGCCGTTGTTTGCGGCTTGACTGGGTTCGCCCATGGTTTGACGGCGGCAGCCGGATGGGCTCAGGAGGGCAGCCTGCCGGTGAGCGACTCGGGCTTGGAAGGCCAGAACTTGACGACGTAAAAGAGGCCAAAGACCACCAGGCCCAGGCCCCACCACACGTCGGCATGATAATGCCACAGCTTGACCATTTTTTCGGGCGGCGGCGGATTGAGCCATTCGTAAACCCCCGCGCCCGTGATGAGCACGCCATAGACGGCCAGCAGACAGCCAATGAAGAACCAGATGGGAATTTGTTTTTCGTGATCGTGCATAAACGCCTCACCAGAAAATAATGTTCACCACCACCAGGACCACGGCGACGACCGTGGCCCAGAACAGAGGCTTTTTGTGCCAGGGACAAGGGCCTTCGTCCGGCAGGGTCGTCAACCCCATCACCAGGTCCTTCAACTCGGCGTCGGGTTTGGGTTTGGTAAACAAGCTGACCAGGATGGTGACGGCGACGCAAACGACGAACGACCACCAGGCGCTGTACATGTTCACCGCCATCGGTTTGGCCTTTTCCGACCGGGCAATGCGGCGGGCATGGTCGGGATTGAAGGCCGCCGGCGCAAACTTGTGCGAAATCGTGGCCGACCGCGCCTTGACCTCGGTTCCGAGCACGACCGGCACGCCCTCCACTCCGAACCGCGTGGTTTCCTTCGAATCCGCCAGGACGACTTCCGGGGCCAGGACCTGCACGACCACTTCCCCTTTCCTGTCCTTGATCAACGGCGGAATCACCGCGCCGGCGGCCAGGCCAGCCTCGCTGACATTTACCGTTTCCACCTCGCCCTTCTCGACCACAATGCGGTTGATTTTGCCGTCAGGTCCTTTCTCGAGGTTGATGACCGCGCCGCGGCTGAGGGTGACTTTGGGTTGCGGCCGATAACCGTCCGGGAAGGTGTGGACGTAAACCCACATGCCAATCGAGACGAGGATGGCACAGAGGAACCCCCAAAAGCCGCCGGCCGGCGTGGCCCGTTTCCACAGCATGCCCAGAATAATGGCGCCAAACAGCGGGACGATGAAGAAAAAGACCAGAACCTGCAGGTAATCCAGGATGTTCTGGAAGTAAAACAGGAAATAGGCCGTGCCGATCGAAATGAGGACGCCCAGAATGGAGGACCACCGGCCCATGCTTAGGTAATGCGCGTCCGGGGCGTTCTTGCGGATCAACGGCTTGTACACGTCGTAGGTCCAGACCGTGGCGAAGGCGCTGATGTTTCCAGCCATGCCGGACATGAAGCCGGCGATCATCGCGGTGACGCCCAGGCCGAGCAGACCCGGGCCCAGGTATTGTCCCATCAACAGGGGTAGAACGTCGTTGTAAGTCCGGTGGGTAATGCCCGCCCGGGGGTCGCTCTCGGGCACCAGCACCATGGGCGAGCCATCGGCGTTCATGAGCACCGCCAGCCCCAGCAAGCCCGGAATGGTCACGATAATCGGAACCAGCATTTTGAGCACCGCCCCGATGATGGTGCCGTTTTGGGCGGACCGAAGGTCCTTGGCGACAATCACGCGCTGGACCTGGAGGAAGTCGGTGCACCAGTAGCCGAAGCTGACGGCCAGTCCGAGACCGAACACCATGCCAAACCAGTCAATGCCCATGGGGTTGCTGTCGAAGGACCCGAGATTGCGCCACAGGCTGGTAAAATCCGCGTTGGAGACGGTGGGATGGATGATGGCGGCATTGCGCTGGATGGTTTCCATCATTTTGGTCCAGCCCCCCGCGTGGATGATGCCCAGAATCGGGATGAGCAGCGAGCCGGCCCAGATCAAGAAGTATTGCAGCACCTCGTTGAAGACGGCCGAAAGCAGGCCGCCCAACGCCACGTAGATGGCCACGGTGATTGAGGAAACCCAAATACTGACGTTCATGTCCCACCCAAGCAGCAGGTTCAGAATCTTGGCCATGGCAAACATGCTGGCGCCGCTGACCATGATGGTGAGAAAGCTGAAGGAAATGCCGGCAATGGAACGAGGCCCTTCGCCGTAACGCAGCTTCAGATAACCCGGCACGGAATGGGTTTTGCAGATGTAATAGAAGGGCATCATCACCACGGCCAGAAAGAGGATGGCGGGAATCGCGCCGATGAGGTACGCGTGCGCGCCCAACATGCCGTATTGATAGGCCATCGCGCTCCACCCCATCGTCTCGAGCGAACTCAAGTTGGCCGAGATAAAGCTCAAGCCGGCAATCCAGGCGGTCATCTTCCGCCCCGCCAGGAAGAAATCCTCACCGGTACTGGCGAACTTCTTCAAATAGAAGCCGATGCCCAGAACCACGGCGAAATAAAGGGCGATAATGACCAGGTCTATCCGGGAGAGTGACAGCAGACTGGCGTCACCAGCGGCAAAGAAAGGGACGAGGTGCATAGGTCTAAGCTCAGGTGGTATTCAGAAGGCAGGGCGCACCGCGCAGATTGACAGAAGTTTGGTCTGACATAGCGGCAGCCATTGATTCACGGGCGGCCATGTTGCCGGGTTGCGGCGAAATTTGCAATAGGCGGGTTTTCTCAGAGTTGCGATGGCACAGCCTATGCAATTCCAAAACCTGTAGATTGAGTTCTACAGCGGTTGTCCGGAGCAACTGCCGGAAGGGGGTGGCCCCGGCGGCCGCAGGTTGGTTAGTTGTTCGTTGGTTGTGGTTGCACGGTGGCGGCTCGGTCAAAAGCCGGGCCGCCATTGTGTTATCGGCAAGGCATTTCTCAGGCAATGCTCAGACGGGTAACCCCTTGCGGGCGCATGGGTTTTAGGTTACCAAAACGCCGTGACCGCTTCCTTGCGATGGCTCACGCCGCTTGCCGCGGCTTGTTTTGCCCCGTGTTTGGGCCATGCGCAGATTGACCCGGTGAGGCGCGACCTGATCCAGATCGGGTATAACCTGGCGTTGCAAGGCCACCAACCCCTGGCCGCCTACGCCTTCTTTTACCACAACCAACCCGAGTTTCTGCGAACCAACCTGACGCTCCGCGTTGCCCTGGCTCCCACCTATCTGGACTCCGAGCTGGGCGTCAGGCAGGCTTTCGGCCCACACACCGACCTGGGCATCGGCCTGGCCGGCGGCGGCTTTGCCGACAGTTACGCCGAAATCCGCAAGGGCCAATACCTGCCCGGCGAGTCTTTCGTCGGCCACGGAGCCGAGCTGAGCCTGCGGCTTTACCATCTCTTCAATCCCGAGGGACACATCCCCCTTCACGGCGTCCTCCGCGGCGGTGCCCGCTTCCAGGCTTACGCCGAGGGCGACAATACCGACCCCGCTTTTAGCCTGCCGGAGAATCGCGCCTCTGTGAACATCCGAACCGGCCTCCGCTGGGGCGGGCGCGAGCCGGTTTTGTTTCCATCGCTGGCCATGGAGCTTTCGATCTGGCAGGACACGCAGTTTCGCTCGGACGAAGGCATCTATGGCTACCACGACCGCGAAGTTGAACCGGCGGCCCACGCCTTCTGGGGCCAGGCCGCGCTGAGCTACACCACCCCCAGCCAGAACCACAATTTCAACCTGAGCTTGAGCCTCGGGACGGTGATTCACCCCGACCGCTTCAGCGCCTATCGGTTGGGGGCCCTTTTGCCGCTGGTTTCCGAGTTCCCCCTCTCGTTGCCCGGCTATTACTATCAGGAGATCAGCGCCCGCAACTTCGCGTTGCTGAGCGGCAACTACCTGGTGGCCCTCGACTCCCGGCAGCGATGGAATTTGAACTTCACCGCCGCCACCGCCGCGGTGGACTACCTGGACGGTCTCGAACAGCCGGGCAACTGGCACTCCGGCGTCGGCACCGGAATTCTTTACCGGACCTCCTCGTGGAAGTTCATGGTGGGCTATGCTTACGGGGTGGACGCCATTCGATCACACGGCCGGGGCGCCCACAGCATTGGCATGCTGATGCAACTCGATTGGGGGCAGGCCAAAGAGGAGTTGTTCAGCCCGACCACCCCCAACCTCTGGCAGGGCCTCCAGCGGGTGCTCGGCCTGTTTGGCAACTGATTCCCTTGTTGGCAGGAGGCCCGGCGAAGTCAGGCGGTGGCTCCGGGGAAAACCTGAGGACTTTCTGGACGTCGGGTCCTCCCTCTGAACCCGCGCCCGCCCCTCACTGGTTTCCGGACCGCCGGCCAGGGCCCTCTCCCTCGCGC
>ERZ795051.5497-NODE-5497-length-11075-cov-4.534846_pt1 | contig 11075 bp, 19 predicted proteins | sample MGYA00375135_ERZ795051 | MGnify/ENA primary metagenome ERZ795051 (study PRJEB30180, sample SAMN05720222) | activated sludge metagenome | isolation source: Anaerobic digester | place: Japan | collected 2015-05-26 ... | reverse complement strand
CTTCCTGACCGGCCCGGGAACAGCAAGCAAGAAGAAGATGGTCCCTGACTGGAGCCACAGGAACTATTGGACCTGGACGCCTGAGAGCGCAGATGTTGGGAACAGCACCATCGAGGTGCAGATCAGAGACGGCCACCACGCAGCCGAGGGCAGCTATGACGCAAATGCGAGCGTCAGCTACACTGTGACTGCCGGATCTGGTGGTGCAGGGTCTCCTCCGACGATAACGAGCCTGACACCATCGCTGAGCAGTCCAAGAGGGCAGGGGACGCAGATAGATTTCATTTGCATAGCGAGTGACCCGGACAATGACAACATATACTACCGCTTCTTCCTGACCGGCCCTGGGACTGCCTCGAAGAAGAAGCTGGTCGCTGATTGGAGCCACAAGAATTCCTGGTCCTGGACGCCTGAGAGCGCAGATGTGGGGGCAAGCACCATCGAGGTGCAGATCAGAGACGGACTCCACGCAGCCGAGGGAAGCTATGACGCAAATGCGAGCGTCAGCTACACCATCTCAAGCAACTCGGCTCCGACGATTTCAAGCGTGTACGTGAACGAGTACGGAAACCCGTTTGTGGGTGAGGAGATTGTTGTAGTCTGCGAAGCTTCGGATACAAACGGGGACCAGATCTATTACAAGTTCTTCATTTACCGGGAATCGGTGGGGGCAGCCAGGGAAGAGCTGGCCGGCTGGCAGACTGAGAACAGCGTGAAGGTCAAGCTCGACAAAACGGATTACGGAGGGATCAGCGTCTATGCACAGGTCCGAGACAAATATCATGCGGGCGAGGGCGGCTATGATGCTGAGGATTCGGTGTTTATCGACGTGCAGAGGGCCGAAATAAGTTCAGTGACGTTCTCGCTGGCTTCACCGAAGGCTCATGAGACGACCATTGAGGTCGTATGCACTGCAAACAAGTCATCAGGGCTATTCTATCGGTTCTGGCTGAAAGGGCCTGGGACCGGGAACGTCTGGAAGGACATGACCGGGTGGACTGAGAAGAACTCGTGGCAGTGGAGGACTTTGGCCTGTGACATTGGCACGAATACAATCCGGGCGGAAGTTACTGACACGAAGGCGGGTTGGAGTGATAGTGATACCACTGGACGCAGGACTGATAGATCATACACGATATCGTAAGTATCGTAAGGCATGAGGAGCGTGGGTTTTTATGTCGGAGGTGTGGGGTTGTGGGGTTTGTGGGGGACAGTGCAGCCAGCGACTCTTTTTCAGTTGGGCAAGCGGGCAGGTGATCTGATTTGGCGTTCTGGATCGGACAGGCGAAAATGTATGATGCGAGCGCCACAGATGGCAAGATCTGCAAAGGGTACAAGGGCGTGGGGACAGATGGCCAGTACATCTACTACACGCCTTTTCACAACGGCAGCGCCTACCACGGCGTGGTTCTCCGCCAGAAGATCTATGCGGTTTTCAGCGACTCTGGGAGCTGGGAGGCCTACGATGCAGGGGCCACAAACGGCCTGACAGCAAAGGGCTTCGCAGGCAACCCGGTATTCGACGGGCGGTTCATGTACTTCGTGCCCTCGAACAACGGATCTCCTCACGGGATAGTGCTGAGGTATGACACGACCAAGCCGTTCAAGGACTCCGGGAGCTGGGAGGCTTATAACGCCGGATCTGTGGGCGGCCTGGCAACAAAGGGCTTCTCGGCTGGGGTGTTCGACGGGGAGAGGTTCATCTACTTCGTCCCGTTCTACAATGGGGCATACAACGGCATCATAATGAGGTTCGACACGGCCAAGCCGTTCAAGGACTCCGGCAGCTGGGAGGCCTACGACTTCGGGGGCATGGCGAGCGGGGCCGCAAAGGGCTACTCAGGCGGAGAGATCGTTGACGGCTTCCTATACCTCTCGCCGTTCCAGAATACGAGCGCAAAGCATGGCCAGATTGTGAGGTACGCCCTCTCAAAGCCGTTCAAGGAGGCGGGAAGCTGGGAGGTGTTCGACGCGACGGCTGTAGCGTCCAACGCAAAGGCCCTGGGCCAGCCCTGCACGGACGGGAGGTTTGTCTACTTCCCGAATGCCTACTATGAAATCGTGCTGAGGTACGACACGCAAAAGCCATTCGGCCAGGCAGCCTCATACGACTATTTCAACCTCTCAACGCTGTGCTGGAACGTGGCAACCCACAATGCCTGCTGCAAGCAGGGGAAGCACATCGTGTTTGCGCCGGATGACAGCAACCTACTGGCCTACGACACAGAAAAGCCGTTTGCAGATAGCGGCTCATGGGCGGATCGGGAGGTGCTTTATGCGAAGGACATGCACACATTTGGGTTCCGGGGCTGCTACTCGGACCCGAACTACATCTATTTTGCACCCTGGGCGTACCATGGATCTGTCTATCATGGATCGGTAGCCAGGATGAGGGTAGACCCGTGTCCAGCCCAAGACCTGCCGCTGCCAGGCTCATCAGAGAACCTGAGCAACTACATGTACTATGAGAGCGGAGTGGCAAGCGTCTCCAGCAGCAGGGCGACTGGATATTATGACGATGCATCAGTCTGGGGGCTGGTGTTCCAGGACTATGAAAAGGACTTCTTCGACGGGTTTGTGATCCAGTTCGACTTCAAGCTGGTATCGGCGTACCTGTCGGATGCAGTGGAGTCAATAGCTACTGAGCTCGGACTGTTCTCACTGAGCAACGCCCATTATCCCTGGGATGAGGTCTATTCGCTGCCAGCAGGAGCGGATGATCCGGTCGTAGTAATCACAGTAAATTGGACCGAAGATGGGGAACTGGACAGCGCGGAGTTAAACCTGGTAGAGGGAAACTGGTATTCATACAGCTCAACCCTCAACATATCTGTCGGGACGGTCTACTACTGCACAATCAGCAGATCGGATGGGAGCGGCACAGTAACCCTGAATGTCTACTCAAACGCAGCCAGGACAAATCTACTGGCGACGCTGACAGTTACCTCAATCGCGGCTTCAAGAAAGTGGAGGTTCATCTACGCCCTGCGGGGCATGAGCGACGCAGACGGGATGGCATCTGCAACCGTCTGGGTCGAGAACCTGAAGATAGTATCATACTGAATGGAGGAAAGGAGAATGTCAGAATCAGACTGCAAGATCGGGACGGTCTGGCTTTACAGGTACGAGGCAAAGTCGGACGCCTGCCCGCACTGCGCCAACCTGGACGGAGAATATCATGCCAGGACCCACCACAGCCAGCCGTTTTCAATAAAGCAGCATGAGTATTGCAGGTGCGAGTGGGATGTAGAAAAGGTCAAGGGAACTCTCAGGGCCGACAGAGAGGAGCTGATGAACAAGCACGAGAACGTGAAAAAGCAGTGGGACGAGGCGGAGGCAAATACAAAGTTCTGCAAGAGCTACATGGATGACTACTGGGCCGATTACGAGGAGGCAATAGACGAGAAGGCCCAGGCGGACGAGCTGGCTGCCTACTGGCTGAACAGGGCGAACGAGAACATAGATGCGGCGAATGCGATCCTGGACCAGTTCGATGAGCTGACTGAAGAGCAGCAGGACTGGGTGGACGAGCTCCTTTTGCTGGCCGAGGAGTTTCTTGGCCTGGCAGACGAGCAGGTCCAGATCGCAGCAGATGCACAGAGAAAGGCCTGGGACGCAAAACAGAAGTACAACAACGAGGAGGATGAACTCGACAAATGGATAAAGCTCAAGCTCCTCGCCGAGTACGAGCTCCAGGAGCTAGAGCCCTGCCTGAGATATCCATGCCTGGAAGATGAGATCGAGGCAATAGCAGGAAGCGGCCTGCACTACGACCTCGATTAGCCGGACAGGTCAACGATCCGCACTTCACCGCTCGGCTCGCCGCCCTCCTCATCGGGGATGTCATTGCCTTCATCGTCGTAATGGCCTGAGCCCCATGTGACAGTGACATTGGGTGTGCTGGTCAAATAATGGCCGGGGCGCTCAGAAGGCTCGTCGTAAACGGTCTGGTCGTCAAGGCCGGGAATGAATGCGTCAGCAGGAAGGGGCCTTAAAACGAGCGTCACGGTGCCATTAGAAGAGACATTCTCGCTGACGAGCTCAAAGGCCAGGCCGTCAATAAAGACGGCTTCTCCAACAGATTCAATCTGCAGGCCGGCAGCAAGGCAGCATAGAGCCAGGCCGGCCGCCATCAAAAGGCACATTTTCCTCATAAAATTCAGTCCTCCAACAGTTTATCAACCCTTTCGATAGCAGCCCTGACAACAGGCAGGTCATGGGGCTGAATCCACCGGGCGCTGATATTATTGATGCGGGTATTCTGGGCCTTAACGCCGAAGAGTCTCAAGATCCGACCAATTCGCCTGCTTGAGTCGCCGAAATGCTTTGAAACCTCTGACGGAGTGACCGCCCTCCCGTTCGAGAGTGCATCCTCAATCCAGGCCAAGTAATCTCTGGCGCGGCGGAGCTCCCGATTAGTCAGGCCGGCCATAACAGCCATCTCTTCCTGTTTGTCGACTTGCGGCGGCGGAGGCAGTATAGATGCCTGATCCGCGCAGGCAAGGACGACGTGGTAGGATCGGACATGTTCATCAAGCTTCTGGCGGAGCATTTCAGCAGTCACCAGGCCGTCAGAGGAGCCGAAGAAGCTCGCAATGGCGAGCCTGAGCTCATCTGCCAGGGTGCGACCAGACTTCGCAGCGGCCTCCTCGGCCAGCCGGCGGAGATCCGCAGGCAGGCGGAGGGTGAAGTTGGTCATGGTGTCCTTTTCTCTCTTATCATCTTGCATTGCCATGAGATTGCATTTGCGTTCTATATGGATATATATCCTATTTTCGACAGCAGGAACCAAGTAATCGGAAATGCCGAATAGTTGCCTTTTCAGTCATCGCTCTCCTCACAAAGAGCATCTGATGTAAGGGGAAGCTCGCCGGAGTCGAAAACGCCTTTGTACTTCGGCGGAGCTGAGGCAAGGGAGGCCATGATAGAGATTGCCTCGTTCTTGCCTTTGGCCCATACAAAATACTCGACTAAGGACTCCTCCTCTCGGAGCTTGCAGCTTTCCGGCTCGGGAGGCCAGCACAGCGAGACCTCATTTGATATGATCTTCCGGCCTGAGCGGACGATGGTGATCTTGAAGGGCCGGAGTCCGGAGATCAGCTCAGAGGCGTAAGGATCGAGGTCAACAGGGCAGACCTCCGCGTCATGGCCCATCATCTCAAGAATGCGGACAACAAGGTCGGCAACGGGCCGGGACTGCCAGGGGCCGAAGGCGTCAGGATCGGAGTCGACGATGTAAAGCTGCCTCATGGGTGCCCAAACGATTTCAAGGTAGACTGGCTGCAGTACTTCTCGATCAGATAGCTATCAGCCAGCATGTCTCTAACAGACTTGTAGACCCAAAAATGCCGGTCGGGGAGAGTCACGACAACCATCCCGGCGAACCTGCCACCTTTGGGCTGGCGGTAGTAGCACAGGCCAAATCTCCTGCGGCGCATAGTCACGGCTCCACGATCTTGCACCGCATAAGAGCCTCCTGGCTGTAGTCGTCGGCAATCCCGTCAGGGATTATCCCCCGGCCCTCCAGGATCTTCAGCTTGGTCTCCAGGAGGAGACACCTCTGCCGGCAGTAGTACAGCTCGCCGGCCAGGAACTTAGCATAGGCCTGGAGGACGGGTTTGCTGATCTTGCCTGACTTGATCCGCTTGTCGTTGGGACGGGGATCGAGGGGTTCAGACACTTTGAGGACTCCTGACGTGGGGGAGCTTAAGGGACGCCTGCTCTCGAAGGTACTCGTTGTACATCTCCTCGATCCGTTTGTAGGCCTTCATGCTGCTCCGGCCTTTGAACTGGACCTGTCCGGTCTTTCTGTCCCTGAATATCAGGTTCTCAGGATCGTTCACATCGACTCCAGGCATCGCAGCCCACTTGCGCATGGCCTGGTGCTTATCCTCGTTCCATGACATTGTTTTTCCACCTCACCATTTGGTTTACTTCTTGATCATGTTCCCGTATTCGTGCAGTATTTCCTCAAGCGCCTCGTCCCGGGTGGGGATGCGGTGTTTGAGCTGGTATTCGACGAGCACGGACTTCGCCTCGTCGTCAACGATCACGTTAATCCTGTTCTTGCCACTCATAACCCACCTCCTTTGTGATGTTAGAGTTAAGGTTGAATATAGGTATATACCCTTTGCATGGAGGGTTTTATGCCGGTGGTAAGGGGTTGTGGGTGTTTGTGAGTATAGCCCAGGCCGAGGCAGTTTCCGGCCCGGGCAGCCGGTCAGGTTTGCCTTTTTGGGCGCGCAAGTATCTGGCGATCAGGAGCATTGAGGGGCCTGGAGACACAAAAGAGGCAGATTCCGGGCCTGGTAGAAATACGGCTGAAAGAGGCAGGGGCAGGAGTCGCAACCTGAAACAAGGGGGCGGGAGGTCGTCGAGCCTGAAAACCTGCGGGGCGGCAGGCGCATCATGAAACAAGGGGGCATGAACCTTCCGACGCCGAAAGCAAGGGTGCACGGGAGCAACCTCGATACTTCAGGAAGCACTAAAAACCGTCGAAAGGCACAGTCCGCAGGCCCGCAAGAAAGAAAGCACTGCCTACGAGTCCTTCCCAGCCGCACAAGGCGGCCATCCCTGGCGTCCAGGGCAGATAAGGGTTGCGGCGCTTTGCGCTTCCCGCCGGCCCCGCATTATATTGCAGACCGAAGGTCACAGTCCAATATTCGTATCTATATGAATGTGAGGCGGGGCCGGCGGCGCAACCCATATCAGCCCTGTCCGCTCAAACGGGCGTGGCCGCCTTGAGAAAGCGGCTGGGCGAGGACTCGTTACACGGCAGTGCTTTCCGGCTGGCCTGCTTGCCTGCGCTTGATTTTTAGGGTGCTCTGTTTTCAGATTCATAGGTACGCTTCGCTGAGAGAGAAAAGGGGCTCAGATCTGTTGCCGGCAGTGCTGCGCACGGACGCGCTCCGCGCCGGATGGCCGCTGGAGCCACGCCGGAGCTCTGCAGGTCCGCCTCCATGGCCAGGGTGCACGGCTGGCCGAGGTAAAGGACTTCCTGCGCATTATAGCAGTAGAATGTCACTGTCGCGAGTGAACCGCGCCGGCTGAGAAGATCCCCGGGATCCCAGCTCCCACCCCGCCGGCTCCCAGGATCCCGGCGGCCTCCGTGGCCAGGGTGGGCCGCGCGCACTGCGCAAGCTGTTTGCAGTGCATCGCGAATGCAACCGCGCAGGAGGCTTATTTTTCGCGGTTTTGGCGGGAAAAGAGGGTTTTGGATGGAAATTGAGGTTAACGTTAGCGTTAAGTTTAAATACTAAGCAAGCGTAGTATATTTTGTTGGGAGGCATCAAAATGCCAAGAGAAACATACCAGGATTACGCGAAAGAAATATACGAGAAGGTAAAGGCCGCCGAGGCCGGAAAAAAGAAGGTTATCGCCGGCCAGATGGGACAGCTCCCGCTGGAAGAGTACCCGCTGGGTGTGGTGCAGGTGCTCTGTGAGATCTTTACAGGCAAGCCCTGCGCCGCGAAGCCAGAGAGGATCTATCTCCCAGAGGGCCAGGAGCCTATCTGCCTGGTGCTGAGCTCGAAAAAGACGCACTACTACCGGACAACACCGGACTCCTGCAGCTGCAAGGGCTGGAAGTTCTCCAGCCAGAAGTACGGCGTTGGGAAGTGCCGGCACCACAAGTTAGCGTTCCCGCTGCCGGCAGAGGGGAACGCGAAGATCATAGAGGAGATCGAGACACAGCCGCTCAAGCCACAGCCGCTCAAGCCGCGATTCAGTGAGCCATTCAGGCCCTGCGAGGATTGAGAGCATGCGGGAAGAGACAACATGCAAGCGAGAGATGAGGCGGGATCTCAGATCAGCGAAGACCTGGATCGAAATCAGCCACGACCTGGAAGAAGGAGAGACAAAGGGGCTAGCGCTGGAGGTGGCGCTAACCTACTTCGGATCAATCGAGAGATGGGCGAATTGGTACGTGCTGATGGCGCTGGGCGAGGTAGATTAGGATGATCGAGGCTGAGGTACTGATCAAAGAGGCTCTGCTGCTCCCCCGGGAGCAGCTAGAGCGTGTAGCGCGAGTACTTGAGTTTGAACTGTTCACTATTTCAATGGAGGAGCATGAGTATGTTGTGCCGAATTGATGGAATGAGCGAATCTGACGAGATCCTTCAAGAGGATCTGGAGGCGGCAGGCCAAGCTTTCGATGTCTTGGCCGCCGAAGGATGGGAAGGCTGGGAGAGAAGGCAGAGGGAGGCCGTCGAATGTCAGAGAGGCGGCCAGGAGATCGATTGAGGAGGATTGAAAAATGAGCACCTGCAGATGGTGGAAAACGCAAGCAGACGGCTTTCATGGATGGTGCAGCCATCCAGATAGCCAACCTGGCGATGTCTGTATCCTGAATTCGGGCGACGAATGCGTACTTTACGAAGAGAAGGAGGGAGAAGAATACGAGGCAATCCACACATGCGGAGTTTGTGGAAATACGATGTCCTCGAGGGAATACGAGGAGAACGGCTGCATATTTTGCGGGGAAGGAGCCGAGGAAGAGGAGGAGGGCCTGAATTGCGATGATCAGCAGGAGAAAGGGCTATGCGGCGAATGCCTGAGGCCGAAAGCCGAAAATTGTGATATGAGGGATGCGGGAAGATGAAGCTCCCCCTTCCTCACCACATCCCGGCCTGGTCTGCGAGCATGAAGCGGACATTTGGGCCTGAGAAAAGGTTTGGCTCCAGGTACTACCGCGCGCGATTAATCAGCATGGTCGGCGCTGGCTGGCCGGCTCACAAACATTTTTCGGCTAGAATCGGCGGCCAAGGATGCCCGGGACTCGCCAGGCAGCCCACCGCCCCGGAAATTCGGCCCGCCCGCCCTCCCCGTGGCGGCTGCGCCGCCCTGCAGCAGCAAATGCGGGCTCCGGCCAGCGTAGTAAGTGACATTAAGCGAAGGATTTAAATTGAATGTAATTGACATACTGTACTTGGTGAGGTGGAACAGATGTTCTCAGAGGAAGAGAAAGAATCGATAGCAGCAGAGCAAGCTGGATACACGCACAGGCATTTTGACCCGCGCACGAAGAGCTCAGATTTGATCAGGCTGTTTTTGGCCTGCGAGGTTCTGGGGATCTCCAGGAGGCGGTGAGATGGCCAGGAAGATCCATTCAAGCACCTTTTTGGAGGCCAGGCTGCGGGAGACGATTGAGAGGATCCCAGAGGGAGAGCGGAAGGAGCGGCTGCAGAGGGCAATCGAGGATGTCAACCGCGAGCGGCGGGGGCTGGGCAAGAAAAGGCAAGAGGTGGAGATATGAATCAAACTGAGGCGATGAAGGTGCTCGCTGAGGCCTATGAGGTGCAGGAGAGCATAGCCAGGATGAGGAAGAATCTCAAGGCCAAGGAGGAGCTTTACCGTGGCCTGATGGAGAGGCTGGCCATGTCGGACGTGGGCCGGGTGGGCGACTACGAGCGCCGGCGCAGGGTGATAAGCCGGCGGGTGATCAGGTCGGACGCTTTCAGGGCGGCCTGGCCGGAGCTCTTCAATCAGATTGCGAAGGTGACTCTGAAGGATGCTGAGAAGGCCGTCTCGGAAGAAGAGCTTAATTCGGTTTGCGATACCGTGGAGTCAGAGCACTGGAGGATCATGTTTTACGGGGCGGCCAGATGACGCACAGGACGGAGGCGGGGACTAGGAGGAAGATCCTCCTCTCCGAGGCCCGGAAGCTCCGAGGGCTGACTGCAAGGGCGCGCGAGATCTCGATAGCTGGAGACATGCCGGAGAGCTTCGAGGAGCTGGCTGCAGGGGCGGAGGAGGAGGCCCGGGAACTGCAGAAGGCGGCCAGGCTGGAGGACCTGACTCTGTGGGTGCTGGAGAAGAGCCGGGAGCTCGCAAAGGGCGGCACACAGACTTATCGCTACTGGTACGCTTCCTGGAGGGAGGGGGGGACGGTGAAAAACCACTATTTAGGGAGCGTCAGGAGGGTCTCAAGAGAGAAGGCGATGGAGAAGGCGATAGCGATGAAAGAAAAGGCGTTGGGGATCAGAAAGGGAGAGGCAGAGACATGGCCGGAGAGTGCGTAATCAGGTTTGCTGCCGAGTATTGCAAGATGCCGTTCTCGGCGGAGGATATGATGGACCCGGACAGGCCGACTGTTCTTTTGGCGGTGCTGAGGGTAGGCAGAGAGCAGCTTTCGGAGGAGTTCGTTAAGTGGGACACCCTGTTTAGGTGGAGGTCAGGCAGCTTCGAGCTGTCGGATAGCCTGGAGTTCCTGGTGTTGCTGCTTCTCACGGGCGGGCATCTGTGGACGACAATCAGGACGCCGGAAAAGGAGGCGCAGTACAGGTCTTTTGTCGGAAAAGAGGTAATTATTCAGATCTGACGGTGAGTTGTAAAAGGTTCTATGACATTTTACTATATTACATCGATAATGTCATAGAACTTTTTAACTGCGGTTCTATACTGGATCGATGCAAAAACAGCATAACTTAATATAGAAAAGTATTACTTATTGCGTACCGTTTATATACCGACTTTCGGGTATCGCCTCTGCCTCCGCAGACACCCATGCTGTACGTCGATGTCGTAATATGCTTATTTTATGACTTGTGCTATGATATAGCCCAAGAGCTCGTCTCAGATCCGATCAACGGCATTAAGGACCATGAGCTAACGAAATTGTGATGGCGGGCATTATTTAACCATCCCCTTTAAGCAATTTTCTTGCCTCCTCTTGGCTGATGCCTAAAATCCGTGCTACTTCAGCAAGCACCCTTTGGTCTGTGGTGGCTTGCCACAACTTCGCAAGATTGCTTAAAGCGATTGTACCGCTCTGTTGGTCTCCGAAATCGACGAAGATTTCCAAGGATTTCAATAAATTCTCTTTGGCAACGTCCCACTGCCTCTGCTCCTCGGCTACCCTGCCCAGCTGGTGGTATGTTCTGGCCTGGCTGTACCGATCCTTGAACTCGATTTTGATCTGCAGAGCCTTCTGGTAATACTCCTCGGCCTGAGTCCACTGCCTCTGCTCCTCGGCTACCCTGCCCAGCTGGTGGTATGTTCTGGCCTGGCTGTACCGATCCTTGAACTCGATTTTGATCTGCAGAGCCTTCTGGTAATACTCCTCGGCCTGAGTCCAC
>ERZ795051.5496-NODE-5496-length-11075-cov-7.876044_pt1 | contig 11075 bp, 7 predicted proteins | sample MGYA00375135_ERZ795051 | MGnify/ENA primary metagenome ERZ795051 (study PRJEB30180, sample SAMN05720222) | activated sludge metagenome | isolation source: Anaerobic digester | place: Japan | collected 2015-05-26 ... | reverse complement strand
CCGCCCCGCTGGCGCCGGCAACGCAGCCCACGGGGATTCTTGGACAGGCTCCTAGGAGCTTGGGATGTCCATCGCCCATACTTGCTCAACCCTGAGGGAGAGGAAGTGAGCAAGTATGGACGGATGGCCGAGGATTGGCGAATCTCGCGGCTCCGGCCATTCTCGCTCACCGGAGCAATGAGCAAGTATGTGAGCAGGAATGGCCGGCGGGCGTAAGGCATTCCGGCATATGTGGTTATGGTTGCAGACTGGCCGGAGCCGCAACGCCTGCCCCACGGTCCTTATGACCGCTGAGCAGCGCTCCGCACCTGGGAGAGAGCGCGGCTACGACGCCGTGGTCGGGTGACGCTGGAGTTCGTAGTGCGGCCTTCAGGCCGTAGGGATGCGGGCTGAAGCCCGCACTACGAACGATTGAGCCCTGTCGTCGGCCCTGAGCGGTCCGTCCGCCCTACAGGCTCCATCCCGGGCGATAGGGGCGCTTGATGAACTGGTCGGCCTCGGGGCAGTTCCTGGCCTTGAGGTTCTCGGCGTCCCACTCGAGCTTCTTGCCCACGCGATAGGCCACGGTGCCGAGCAGGTTGTTCTCGATCAGGAGGCCGGCGTAGTCGAAGTTGCACAGCGTGGGCGAGCCGGTCTTGCAGCCGTTGAGCCACTCGCGGTAGTGGCCGACCGAGTTGGGGATGGTGGGCTCGGGCGGCTTGAAGTCCTTGAACTGCGCCTCGGGCAGCAGGATGCGCTTGCCGTAGTCGCAGAGGATCTGGCCCTTCTCGCCGACGAAGAGGAGGCCGATGCCCCACTTGTTGAGGTCGTGGCCCTCGGGCGAGGGCGGGCGCTGCTCGCCATCGCACCAGGTGAGCACCACGGGCGGGCGGTCGCCCACGGCGGGGTGTTCCCAGCGCACCTTGAGCCAGTGGGGGTAGGAGTGCTTGGTCCTGGGGTCGCCGCTGGGCGGGTCGCCCTGGGCCTCGACGGTGGCGGGGTGCTTAGGTTGAGCGCCCAGAAGGCCAGGTCAATCAGGTGGCTGCCCATGTCGCCGATGCAGCCGTTGCCGAAGTCCCACCATTGCTCCCAGCCCATGCAGCCGCCGCTGTGGTACGAGGGGTGATAGGGGCGCTCGGGCGCGGGGCCGAGCCAGAGGTCCCAGTTGAACCACTCGGGGGGCTTGAGGTTGGGGTCGGCGGGGGGCGGCTGGGGGTTGGGGCCGCGGCGGCTGCACCAGACGTGGCACTCTTTGACGGTGCCGATGGCGCCGCCCTGGACCAGCTCGACGACGCGGCGGTAGTTGGCCTCGGCGTGAATCTGCGTGCCCTGCTGGGTGGCGAGCTTGCCGTTGGCCTTGAGCACGGTTTCGCGCAGGGTGCGGGCCTCGTGGACGGAGTGGGCGATCGGCTTCTCGCAGTAGACGTGTTTGCCGAGCTTGAGCGCGTTGTTGCTCACGAGCGCGTGCGTGTGGTCGGTGGTCGAGCAGATGACGGCGTCGAAGTCCTTCGCGTCGTCCATCAGCCGTCGCCAGTCGGCGTAGACCTTGGCCTTGGGGAAGCGGCTCCGGGCGCCGGGCACGGTGACGGCCTTGCCGTCGGCCCCCTTGCGCTCGGAGTCCTCGAACACGCGGGCGTTGACGTCGCAGAGGGCGACGATGTTCTCGCCCGCGCAGCCGCCGAGGTTGGCGCCGCCGCGGCCGCCGACGCCGACGATGGCGAGGTTGAGCTTGTTGCTGGGCGCCTCGGCGCCGAGGACGCCGCTGCCCAGGATCACCAGGCCGGCGCCGCCGAGGGCCGAGTCCTTGAGAAAGTCGCGTCGAGAGGGGCAGTGTTCCATCGCCTTCTCCTCAACCGCCTGCCGCGGGGGTTCTGGGCACGGGCCGCTCCCGCGTCCTGACCGTGTGCCAGCCTACTGAGCCGGGCACCGAAAGTCAAGCGCCCTCGGGTCCCACGCGGCCCTTGAAGAGCCGACGGTCGAAGGCGCGCTGCCAGTCGGTCCAGTGGTCCTGCTCGTTCTGGTCCTCGAGGAGGGCGGTCTCGAAGGCGGCGAGCTTGGCGTCGAGGTTGTCGAGGTAGTGGAGTGCGATGGCCTCGGCGGTGGCGGGCAGCACGGGCGAGCCGAATTCGTGCTGGCCGTGGTGGCTGTAGATGAGGTGCAGGAGCTGGTGGAGGAGTGGCCGCGGGAAGCCCTCGAGTGCGGCGGCCTTGTGCTCGATCATCGAGGCGCCCAGGGGCAGGTGGCCGACGAGGCCGCCGGCGTCGGTGTAGCGGAAGCCGCGCTCGAAGTCGAAGGCCTCGAGCTTGCCGATGTCGTGCAGGATGGCGCCGGCCGCCAGCAGGTCGCGGTGGAGGTTGGGGTAGGCGTCGGCCACCTGGAGCGCGAGTTCGAGCACGGCCACCGTGTGCTCGAGCAGGCCGCCCAGGCAGGCGTGGTGGATGCTCACGCCGGCGGGGGCGCGCTGGAAGCGGCGGAGGAAGTCGGCGTCATCGAGAAAGGCGCCGAGCAGGGCGCGCAGGCGCGCGTCGCTCATCCCCTCCGCCACCTGGCGCAGGCGGGCCGTGAGGGCGGCCACGTCCTTCTTCGTGCGCGGGAGGAAGTCCTCGAGGTCCACGCTCGACGGCTCGACGCGGCGCACGTCGGTGACAGCGAGCTGGAGCTTGCCGCGGTAGCTCTCGGCCCGGGCCTTCACCATCACGAAGTCGTCGGGCTTGACCGCCTCGAAGAGGTCGCGCGTGGCGTTCCAGAACTTCGAGGGCACCACGCCCGTGCGGTCGGCCAGCTCGAGGTCCATGTAGAAGGCCCCGTCGCGCTGAGTGCGGAGCTGGCGGTCGCGCAGCAGGAACGCCTGCTGCACCGAGTCGCCGGGGCGGATCTCCTCGATGAATTTCCTGGCCATGCGGGCTCCTTGGCGGGGGATGGGACGCGGGCGATTATAGGCCGTGCGCCTGCCTTGTCAAGCGCTCCGCAGCGCGCATCACCTGATTTGACACCGGCGCAAGCGGAAGGTAGAATCATTGTTTCTGGAGCGGCGTCCGCAATCGCAGGAATCCCACGGTCCTGTTTACAGGGGTGCGATGGCATGCCCGCGAAGAAGGCCGACGAGAGCAAGGACACGAAACGCGACCAGGCGCTCGACCGCGCGATGGCCCAGATCGAGAAGGAGTACGGCAAGGGCTCGATCATGCGCCTCGGCTCGCACGAGCGCGCCAACGTGGCCGTGATCCCCACGGGGTCGCTGACCCTGGACATGGCCCTCGGCGTCGGCGGCCTGCCGCGCGGGCGCATCGTCGAAATCTACGGCCCCGAGTCCTCGGGCAAGACCACGCTCACCCTCCACTGCGTGGCCAACGCCCAGCGCCAGGGCGGCATCGCCGCCTTCGTGGACACCGAACACGCCCTCGACCCGCTCTATGCCCGGCGGCTGGGGGTGGACGTGGATAACCTGCTCGTCTCGCAGCCCGACACCGGCGAGCAGGCCCTCAACATCGCCGAGATGCTCGTGCGGTCGAACGCGGTGGACATTCTGGTGGTGGACTCCGTGGCGGCCCTGGTGCCGCAGACCGAGCTGGAAGGGCAGATGGGCGACGCGCAGGTGGGCGCGCAGGCCCGTCTCATGTCCCAGGCCCTCCGCAAGCTGGCCGGCGTGATCTCCAAGACCAATACCTGCATGATCTTCACCAACCAGATTCGCATGAAGATCGGCGTCATGTTCGGCAACCCCGAGACCACGAGCGGCGGGCGCGCCCTGCGCTTCTACGCCTCGGTGCGCATTGACATCCGCCGCATCGGCTCCATCAAGAGCGGCGAGGAGATCATCGGCAACCGCACCCGCGCCACCGTGGCCAAGAACAAGGTCGCCCCGCCCTTCCGAAAGGCCGAGTTCGACATCATCTACAACCGCGGCATTGACCGCTTCGGCGAACTCATTGACCTCGGCGTCGCGGCCAAGCTCGTCGAGAAATCCGGCGCCTGGATCTCCTACGGCGACCTGCGCCTCGGCCAGGGACGCGAGAAGGCGATCGACTTCCTCCGCGAGAACCCCAAGATCGCCGGCGAGCTCGAGGAGAAGATTCGAGCCGCCTCTCCGGCCACGGTCTCCAGCGCTGCCGATTCCAGCGATGAGAGCTGAACCCCCCAGGGAGCCCAAAGCAACCGACCGGCGAAGCAAGGAATCCATGAAGACCGACGACATCCGCGAGAGCTTCCTGCGCTTCTTCGAAGAGCGCGGCCACGTGCGCCTGCCCAGCGACTCCCTGGTCCCAGCCGACGACCCCACGCTGCTGTTCACCGGCGCCGGGATGAACCAGTTCAAGGACGAGTTCCAGGGCAAGGGCCGCTTCCACACGGGTCTGCGCCGCGCCTGCACGAGCCAAAAGTGCCTGCGCACGGGCGACCTGGAGAACGTCGGCCGCACCCCTTCGCACCACACCTTCTTCGAGATGCTGGGCAACTTCTCCTTCGGCGACTACTTCAAGCTTGAGGCCATGCAATGGGCCTGGGAACTCGTGGTCAGGAACTACGGGATTGACCCAAATCGCCTCGCCGTAACGTGTTACGAAGGCGACGACGAGGCTTACGGCATCTGGCGCGACGTCGTGGGCATCCCCCCCGAGCGCATCTTCCGCTTCGGCGAGCACGCCAACTACTGGCCCGCCGACGCGCCCAGCACCGCGCCCCCTGGCACCCTCTGCGGCCCATGCGCCGAAATCTTCTACGATTACGGCAAGGAGATCGGCTGCCGACGGCCCACCTGCGACCCCTCGTGCAACTGCTCGCGCTTCATCGAGGTCTGGAACCTCGTGTTCCAGCAGTTCATGAAGCAGGACGATGGCAGCCTCAAGCCCTTGCCTATCAAGAACATAGACACTGGCGCCGGCCTCGAGCGCGTGGCCTGCGTGCTTCAGGGGGTCAGGACTGACTACGAGACCGACATCTTCGCGCCCATCGTCGCCCAGGTGAGCCAGCTCAGCGGCCGGCGGCCCGAGGCGGGCACGGCCGAGCGCACCCGCATCCACCGCATCAGCGACCACGTGCGCGGCGCCTCGTTCGTCATTGCCGATGGCGTGCTGCCCGGCAACAAAGGGCGCGGCTACGTGCTGCGCCGCATCCTGCGTCGCGCCGTGCGCGACGGCCACGACCTCGGCCTCAACGAGCCGTTCCTCTTCAGGCTCGTGCCCACGGTGGTGGACGTGATGGGCCGTGCCTATCCCGACCTGGCCGCCCGCCGCGAGAACCTCGCCCGCATCATCAAGGCCGAGGAGGAGAGCTTCCTCGCCACCCTCAGCCGTGGCTCCGCCATCCTCTCCGAACGCATCGCTCAGGCCAAGGACAGCGGGGCCACAGCCTTGTCGCCCGACGTAGCTGCCGATCTGTGGGACACTTACGGCTTCCCCTTCGAGATCACCCAGCAGATCTGCGAGGAAGCCGGGCTGAGCGTGGACCGCGCCGGCTTCGAGGCCGACATGGAGCGCCGCCAGGCGGGCAGCAAGGGCGGCGAGCAGTTCGGCCAAGTGTTTGACACGTCGGCACTTGCACAGGTCAAGGGCTTCGCCAAGCCCACCGCATTCAGGGGCTACGACACCGAAGAAGCCGAAGCCACCATCCTCGCCATCGTGACCGACGATCACCTCGTCGAGGTGGCCAGCGAAGGCGACGCCGTGATCCTCGTGCTCGACCACACCCCCTTCTACGGCGAGAGCGGCGGCCAGGTCGGCGACGAGGGCATCCTCGAGTCCTCCACGGCCCGCGTTGAGATCACGGCCACCAGCCGCGCCGGCGAGTACTTTCACCACCACGGTCGCGTGGTTCAGGGCACCGTGCGTCGCGGCGACCGGGTGCGCGCCGTTGTCGCGGGCGACCGCCGCGCCGCCATCCGCCGCAACCACACGGCCACACACCTCCTCCACTGGGCCCTGCGAAAGGTGCTCGGCGCCCACGCCGAGCAGGCCGGCTCGCTCGTCGCGCCCGACCGCCTGCGGTTCGACTTCACCCACTTCGCCCCCCTCACGCCGCAGGAAGTCGAACGCGTGGAAGAACTTGTGAACGAGCGTATCCTCGAGAACAGCGAAGTTACGGCCACTGAAACAACCCTCGAGGAAGCCAAGGCCCAGGGCGCCATGGCCCTCTTCGGCGAGAAGTACGCCGATAACGTCCGCATGATCAGCGTCGGCGACTTCTCGAAGGAGCTCTGCGGCGGCACCCACGCCGACCGCACCGGCGACATCGGCCTCTTCAAGATCACGAGCGAGACGGGCATCGCGGCCGGCGTGCGGCGCATCGAAGCCGTCACCGGCCACGCCGCTTACCGCCGCGTGGTCGAGCAGGAGGCGCTGCTCGCCCGCCTGGGCGAAGTGCTCAAGGCCCCCCGCGAGCGCCTCGTTGCGCGGGCCGAAGAGGTCGTCGAGGAAACCAAGCGCCTCGGTCGCGAGCTGGAGAAGGCCAAGCGCCAGAGCTTTGCGGGCGCGGCCGCCGGCGGCCCCTTCCAGGAGAAGGCCCGCGTGGGCGACTCGGTCGTCATCGCCGGCGCCCTCGAGGGCGCCAAGCCCGACGACCTGCGCCTCGCCGCCGACGGCCTCCGCAAGAAGCATCCCTCGGCCGCCATCCTCATCGGCACGAGCGCCGAGGGCACCGCCAGCCTGCTGTGCGCCCTCACCCCCGACCTCGTCAAGCGCGGCCTCCACGCCGGCAACCTGGTCAAGGACGCCGCGAAGCACATCGGCGGCGGCGGCGGCGGACGCCCCGACCTCGCCCAGGCCGGCGGCAAGAACCCCGCAGGCCTCCAGGCCGCCCTCGACGCCGGCGTGGCCGCCCTCACCGCGCTGCTCGGCAAGAACCAGGCCTGATCTGACATGAGAACCGGGGAGGGGCTTCTTGCAGGAAGCCTCTCCCCAGACCCCACCGCAAGAACTCTCGCACTGCCAGCCCCGGTCCGATGCCTGGCCGCTTGACTCGCGGGAGGCGCGCGGCTACCTTCAGGGCAAGGAGGCCGCCAATGTCTCACAGCCTGAGACCCTGCTGCGTCGCACTCGCGCTGTTCGTGGGGGCCTGCATGCCGGCGAGAATGGCCGGCGTGAAGCCAGGGCCGAACACGCTCTTCGTGGCAACCGACGGCAACGACGCCTGGTCGGGCACGCTGCCGCGGCCGAATCGCGCCCGCACCGACGGGCCGTTTGCCTCGCTCTCCCGGGCGCGCGACGTGGTGCGCGCCCGCGGCGCGGCAAGCGGCGCAACGGTCTACGTTCGGGGCGGCACCTACTTCCTCGACGAGCCGCTCGTCCTCGGGCCACAGGACTCCGGCAGCGAGCAGGGGCCGGTCGTCTACGCTGCCTACCCCGGCGAGAGGCCCGTGTTCAGCGGCGGGCGCCGCATCACGGGCTGGAGCTTGCCGCAACAGGGCAACGTGTGGACCGCCGAGATTCCCGAGGCGAAGGCGGGCAAGTGGTACCCCCAGCAACTCTTCGTGAACGGCCAGCGCCGCACGCGGGCGCGAATCCCCAACGAAGGGTATCTCCTCAACAACGGCCCCATCGAGCCCCTCACCGACCGCAAGAAGGCGATGAGCGACCCCAACGCGAAGAACGGCTTCCGCTTCAAGCCCGGCGACATCAAACGCTGGGCGAACCTCGACGATGCGGTGATCTACCAGTTTCACTCCTGGACGGCTTCGCTCCATTGGATCCAGGAGTTGGACGAGGCGGCGGGCATCGTGCGCTTCACCGCGCCCGCCAACTGGCCGACGGGCTACTGGACGACGCACGAGCGCTATTACGTCGAGAACGTGCCCGAGGCGCTCGACGCCCCAGGCGAGTGGTACCTCGACCGGGCGACGGGCGTGCTGGCTCACTGGCCGCTGCCGGGCGAGAACCTGGCGAGAGCCGAGGTCATCGCGCCGCGTCTGCGCCATCTCGTCCGTCTGGAAGGCGACCCCGCCGCGGGCAGGCTCGTCGAGCACGTGCAGTTCCGCGGCCTGTCGTTCCAGCACGCCGACTGGCTGGTCAAGGACAAAGGCGAGGCCGACGGCCAGGCCGCCGTGTTCCTCGACGCGGCCCTCATGGCGCGCGGCGCGCAGCACTGCGCCTTCGACCGTTGCGAGGTTGCCCACGTGGGCGAATACGCCCTCTGGCTCGGAGCCGGCTGCAAAGACAACCGCATCATCCAGTGCCACCTGCACGACCTCGGCGGCGGGGGCGTGAAGCTCGGCGAAACGGCCAGCCCCAAAGGCGACGCCGACGCCGCCGCGCGTAACGTGGTGGACAACTGCTTCATCCACGACACGGGCCACGTCTTCCCCGCGGGCGTGGGCGTGTGGATCGGCCGCAGCAGCCACAACCGCGTGAGCCACAACGAAATCTGCGACCTCAACTACACCGGCGTCAGCGTCGGCTGGTCCTGGGGCTACGCCCCCAGCTCCGCCCACCACAACATCATCGAGTGCAACCACATCCACCACGTCGGCCGCGGCGTGCTCGGCGACATGGGCGGCATCTACACCCTCGGCATCTCGCCCGGCACCGTGCTCCGCGGCAACGTCATCCACGACGTCTACTCGCCCGGCATCGGCGGCGGCACGGGCATCTACCCCGACGAGGGGAGCAGCGAGATCCTCATCGAGAACAACCTCGTCTACCACACCGAGCAGGGCTGCTTCTCCCAGCACTACGGCCGCGAGAACCTCGTCCGCAACAACCTCTGGGCGCTCTCCCAGCACGGCGAGGTCACCCGCCACCGCCAGGAGGAGCACTCCTCCTTCACCTTCGAGCGCAACATCGTCCTCTCCGCCAACGGCCAGCCCCTCGCCGGCAACTGGAGCAACGGCAAGTACACGATGGAGCGGAACCTCTACTGGGACACCTCGACGCCCGACCCCGACTTCGACGGCCTGACGTTCGAGGATTGGCAGGCCCTGGGGCGCGACCGAGGCTCGCTCGTCGCCGACCCCCTCTTCGTTCGGAGTCCCGCCTTCAGGCGGACTTCGCTTTCCCCCGCCGACTTCGAGCTGAGTGCGGCCTCCCCCGCCTTGAGGCTCGGCTTCGTGCCCTTCGACGCGAGCAAGGCCGGCCTCTACGGCGAGCGCGAGTGGGTGCGGCTGCCGAACACCATCGTCCGCAAGCCCTTCACGCCCCCGCCGCCGAAGCCGCGCTTCCCCGAGACGCTCGACGACGGCTTCGAGACCACGCCCGTCGCCGAGCAGGCCGCCTGGGCGACGGCCTCGGGCGAAGAGGGCGGCGCCTCGATCCGCGTCAGCGACGAGGCCGCCGCCAGTGGCCAGCGGAGCCTCAAGTTCACCGACGCACCCGGCCTGAAGCACGACTGGCAGCCGCATCTCGTCTACGCGCCGCGCTATCATCGGGGCGTGGCGCGCCTGAGCTTCGACGTGCGGCTAGAGCCGGGGGCCAGCTTCGTCCACGAGTGGCGCGACGCCTCGCAGCCCTACCTCATCGGCCCCTCGATTGCCATTGTGGGCGGGGCCTCTGCGCCCCGCGACGCTGTGGGCGGCGTGTCCCCTGTGGGCGGCGTGTCCTCACGCCGCGATCCGCGGGACGGGGACGTCCCGCCCACAATGCAACTGACGGCCGGCGGCAAGCCCCTGGCGACGGTGCCGCTGGGCAAGTGGATTCGCATCGAGATCGTGGCCGGCCTTGGCAAGCAGGCCACCGGCACCTATGATATGTCTATCGCCATCGAGGGCCGGCCCCCGCAGCGCTTCGAGCGGCTCCCCGTCGGCAGCCCCGCCTGGAAGAGCCTGCGCTGGCTCGGCTTCATCAGCATGGCGAGGGAGAAGGCGATTCTCTACCTCGACAACGTGAGGCTCGAGCGGCGATGAGCCGACCGCAATGAGGGAACAACGATGCAGAGACGAGGATTCCTGCGACGGATAGGCGGTGCGGCGGTTCTCGCGCTGGCCGGCAACACGCGAGCAGCGGAGAAGGCCGCGCCCCAACCCACGCCGCCCCCAAACGACCCCGACGGCGGCCTCAAGTGGCACGACATCCGCGACTGGGGCGTCGAGGGCAAGGGCTGGGCCGACACGGAGAAGCCGTTCGACCGCCTGCCCGCCCGGGCCAAGGACAAGGTGCGGCCGCCCGTGTGGAGCCTCAGCCGCCACTCAGCCGGCCTGTGCGTGCGCTTCCAGACCGATGCCGCGGCCCTCTCGGCCCGCTGGACCCTCACCTCGCCCAACCTGGCGATGAACCACATGCCGGCGACCGGCGTGAGCGGCCTCGACCTCTACGCGCGCGACGACGCCGGCCGCTGGCGCTGGCTCGCCGTCGGGCGGCCGACCGCGGCCAGGAACCAGGCGCAACTCGTCGGCGGCCTGCCGCCGGGCAGGCGGGCCTACGTCCTCTACCTGCCCCTCTACAACGGTGTCGAATCCGTCGAGGTCGGCCTCGACCCCAAGGCCGCCGTCGAACCGCTGCCGCCGCGGAAGACCAAGCCCATGGTCTTCTACGGCACCTCGATCCTCCAGGGCGGCTGCGCCTCGCGGCCCGGCATGGCCCACACGGCCATCCTCGGCCGCCGCCTCGACCGCGCCGTCATCAACCTCGGCTTCTCGGGCAACGGCACCCTGGACCCCGAGGTCGCCGACCTGATGGCGGAGCTGGACCCGTGCGTCTACGTCATTGACTGCCTGCCGAACCTGGGCGCCGATGCCGTGGCCGAGCGCACCGGCCCGTTCGTGCGCACCCTGCGCGCGAAGCACCCCGCCACGCCCATCGTCCTGGTCGAAGACCGCACCTATGCCAGCGCCTGGCTCCTCCCCTCGCAGCGAACCCGCAACGACGCCAACCGCACCGCACTGCGCCGGGCCTTCGACGCCCTCGTCGCCGCCGGCGTGCAAGGGCTGCATCTCGTGCAGGGCGAGCACCTGTTCGGCGACGACGCCGAGGCGACCGTGGACGGCTCGCACGCGACCGACCTCGGCTTTGCCCGCATGGCGGACGCGCTGGAGCCGATCCTCAAGCCGCTCGTCTAGGAGCCTGTCCGAGAATCCGCGTGAGGCTGCGACGCCGCCGATTCGGGCCGCACGCAAGGAGCGAGGAGGAGGCGATGCAACGGAGCGCATCGCGGACGATGCGCGACACAGCGGGCGG
>ERZ795051.5495-NODE-5495-length-11077-cov-5.026492_pt1 | contig 11077 bp, 11 predicted proteins | sample MGYA00375135_ERZ795051 | MGnify/ENA primary metagenome ERZ795051 (study PRJEB30180, sample SAMN05720222) | activated sludge metagenome | isolation source: Anaerobic digester | place: Japan | collected 2015-05-26 ... | reverse complement strand
AGCGTCTTTCTATGTCATCAGTGCTGAGCTCTGTATTGTCACGGATATCATAATATTCATCCAGCAGGTCGTCATTTCTGGCAGTATCTACACGGGAATTGATCTCATAGCGGATCAGCCCGTAATCAGGATCACCTTCAAAGTCTATATCTTCGTCGTCATCGGCAGAATAAAGTTCTTCAAAGAGATAGCCGTATTCTTTACTCTGACAGCCGAAGCCGAAAGCAAATTCTAACAGAGAGTCAGCGATACCAAGATCCTCATCGGCATCATCATATTCGCCTTCAAGCTTATCATTGTTCCAGTCAAGATAGTAAGTCACCATTTTATTGGTGCATATTTCGTAGAGCTTATCGTAATCATCCAACAGCAGCTCGATATCTTTTTCAATGGCGGCCTCATTATCCGGCTCTTGAAGATGAGCGAAGAGGTCTGAGACATGGCTGCGGACTTCCTTCAGGTTCTCCAAATCCTTGATCTTTGCAACATCCTTATATTCCTCAGGAATATCCTTAAGGAAGTCAAATACAGTGGGATCCGTGGCTTTTTCAGTAGCTTTTTCTGTGGTAGGTTCTGTTGGAGCGGTCGTTTCACATTGACTGCATTCAGACGAGCTGCTCTTTGACCTGAGCGAGCAGGAGCAGAGCGAGGCTGTCATGGAGAAGGCAGTGAGAAAAGCGATTATTCTGTATCTGTACATAGGCAGTTTCCTCATTTCAGCAATATTTCAACAACTTTTGGGATATCTCTGATACTGGTGACAATATTTGAAGCGGCGGATAGTTCATCGGGTTTTCCATATCCATATGCACAGCCGATCGAAAGCAGATCATTCTGGACAGCAGTTTCAATATCGTGGAATCGATCACCTATGACGATGAATGTACCGCTGAATTCGGGAGCTATCCTGCGGAAGATCTCATATTTGGGTATAAAATCGAACTCCTCGCAGCAGAAGAATCGGTCAAAGAAACGATCAAGCCGGAAAACTCTCTTGTGGCGTTCCATGTAGTGGATACGGCAGTTGCTCAGGAAAATAATGGTATGTCCGGCGTTTTTCAGTGCGGAGAGCATTTCCTCAGCACCAGCGTACAGAGCCCCCTCACCGTATTCGATACGCTGAGCCATATTTTCGCCAAGGCGTTTCCTTGCCTCTTCACGGACGGAGATATCCAGTTCCGGGTGGAATTGTCCCCACATATCCGTTGAATTAAAGCCGAGCCAGCGGCTTATCTCGTCATCGGAATACTCACGGTGAGCGATATAGCCGCTGTCGGACAGCCATTTCATAGTGTCCCTGAAAGCCGGGGCGTAGGTGAGCATAGAGTTGTGGATAGTGCCGTCGTAGTCGAAAATTATATTCGCCATCAGTCCTCGATCTCACGGATAAGGTTGATCATCTCGATAGCGCCCTCAGCGCATTCACTGCCCTTATTGCCGGCCTTTGAGCCTGCACGTTCGATAGCCTGTTCGATATTCTCGGTAGTGATAACGCCGAACATAACGGGGATATCGCTGTTCAGTGATACCTGAGCAATGCCCTTTGCAGCCTCATTGCAAACGAGGTCATAGTGGGAAGTGCTGCCACGGATGATAGCTCCGAGGCATATAACAGCATCATACTTGCCGGACTTGGCCATTTTTGAAGCGATGAGCGGTATCTCAAAAGCACCGGGCACCCATGCTATGTCAATAGAATCCTCGTTTACATCGTGGCGCTTGAGAGTATCAACAGCACCGCCAAGAAGCTTGGAGGTGATGAACTCGTTGAAACGGGCAACAACAATGCCGATGCGTACTTCTTTTGCGATAAGGTTTCCTTCATAAGTTTTCATAAAAAATTCTCCTTTAAGATTAATTTTGGTCGTTGTTTGAAATGAGTGGATTTACATATCCGGATTTTGGATACCAGTCAGCAAGAAGCTTGACTGTTTTGATATTCTTTATATTCAGGTTAAAGAAGCGTCTCTGTTTTTTTGAAATGCAGCTCAAGATTTTTTCCGATATACTTGTACTCCACGGATCCCGGCAGAGTATATCTGCGGAAGCCGAATAAGATTGTGCAGATCCCCTTGTCAGTAATTACAATACCTGAACTTGCAGGTATTGCGGTCAGAACGCATACTGTCAGCATAGCGTAGTAGAGCTTGAGGCTATTTTCCACAGTTATGCAGCGGATGAGGAAAGAGCCTGCCATAATCACAAAGAGGATCATCCACCAGAGTGCAAATACAGGTGAAGTGTTTTGCTTTTTTATAAGAGTGAGCCATGAAATAAGATCTGCCAGCCCTCCTGCCAGCAGCAGAGCGCCGAGGATAGTAAGTACAAGCTCGAATGTAGTCATAAATCATCACCTTATTTTCTGTTTTGTTTTCAGACAGGATCAGCGTGGAATATTATTCCTGGTCGTCGTTATCGGAGATCAGCGGATTGATAAATTCATATTTCGGATACCAGTCAGCAAGGAGCTTGACAGTTTTGATATTATTTATATTGAAGCGATAGGTGCGCTTCTGGTTATTAGGATAGAGTTCAAGGAGCTTGCCCTTGTATTGATATTTTACAGATTCTGCCGGTATGAACATTTTGAAGCAGAAAGAGAAGGTGCCGAGGCCTTTTTCAGTAATAACAGAACCGGTGCTTGTTGGGATCGAGACCACCATACATATAAGCATCATCAGCCAGAAAGGCTTGAATCCGTTATCAGCTCTGACAAAACTGAATGTGAATACACCGATAAGCAGAAAGTCTATCACAATAGATGAAAGCGAGAAAACAGGGGATGTGTTCTTGTTCTTTTTCAGGTATACCGCCCATAAGATATCATTTATGACGGATGAAGCGAGCATTAATGCGGCAAGTACAGTAAATATAAGTTCGATCGTTCTCATAGCTATTCACCTCAGTAATCAAGGATATGTCCCATTTTATCACGTTTTGTTTTTAGGTAGAACAGATCGTAGGCGGTTGCGTCCACCTGTATCGGAACACGCTCCTTTATCTCAAGACCGAATCCGCTGAGACCATAGACCTTATCAGGGTTATTTGTGAGAAGCCGGAGCGTCTTGCAGCCAAGCTCACGGAGTATCTGGGCGCCGATGTAGTACTCACGCATATCTCCGGGGAAACCGAGAGCAAGATTTGCTTCGAGGGTATCCATGCCCTGATCCTGGAGTTCATAGGCTTTGAGCTTATTGATAAGGCCTATTCCACGTCCTTCCTGACGCATATAAAGGAGTATGCCACGGCCTTCCTTTTCTATCTGGTTCATAGCGGCGGCGAACTGCTGTCCGCAGTCGCATTTGAGTGATCCGAAAGCATCTCCGGTGAGGCATTCCGAGTGAACACGGCAGAGGATATCCTTGCCGTCACCGATATCGCCTTTGACAAGAGCAACATGGTGCTCGCCGTTGAGGTTATTGACGAAGCCTATAGCTCTGAACTCACCGTATTTGGTCGGGAGCTTGGTATTGGCAACCATTTCCACCAGCTTGTCATGGCACTTTCTGTATTCTTTGAGAGCCTGTATAGTGATGAACTTCATGCCCCATTCCTGAGCCTTTTCCTGAAGCTCGGCAGAGCGCATCATGGTTCCGTCATCACGCATTATCTCGCAGCAGAGACCGCATTCCGTGAGACCTGCAAGGCGCATAAGATCAACGGTTGCTTCGGTATGTCCCTCACGTTCAAGCACGCCGTTTTTCTTTGCGGTAAGAGGGAACATATGGCCGGGACGGCGGAAATCCTCAGGCTTTGCATCGGGATCAACGCATTTTCTGGCTGTAAATCCTCTTTCCTCTGCTGATATTCCGGTAGTGGTATCCACATGGTCGATAGATACTGTGAAGGCGGTGCAGTGGTTATCTGTGTTGTAATCCACCATCTGCGGCAGATGAAGTCTGTTGCAGATATCCGAGCTCATGGGCATACATATGAGGCCCTTTGCGTGGGCAGCCATGAAATTGACATTCTCTGTAGTAGCGAACTGAGCAGCGCATATCATATCGCCTTCGTTTTCACGATCCTCGTCATCTGAAACGAGGATGATCTCGCCGTTTCTCAGTGCTTCCAGTGCTTCTGGTACAGTGTTGTATCTGAACATTATTGTTCCTCCTGATCTATTGTTATTTTTCCGGTCTCGACCAGAGCTTCAATGCTGCAATTCTGGGCGCTGATAGAGATGGCATGTGAGTTTTCCTCTTTTTTCTCATCAGTGACTGAATGCTTTTTTTCGTCTGTGATAATATGTATCCTTCCGGTCTTGGATGACAGTTGTATCTCAGCATTGCCTGAGCCTTCTTCCGGAAGTGTGAAGGTAGTGTTGCCGGTATAAATATTAACGGAAATATCCGAGGTATAGACATTCTTATTCAGCTCAACGTTGCCGGTATTGCAGCCCAGTGCAGAGCTGCCGGATACTTCGAGATCCGAGCAGGTGATATTTCCTACATCGGCATAGGCACTGAAAGCTCCTTTAAGGCCGATGAGGGAGATATTTCCCACATTTACCTTTGCAGTGAAGTCAGTGATAGAAGTGGGAACATTGAGCTGTGCGTCAAGCTCTATGCGTGAATCCGGCAGATTATCGCTGAGCCATTGGCTGAAGTCCTCGTCGGAGTCGCTGTCAACAAAGCTTACCACCAGCTTTCCGCCGTTCACATCGGCCTTGGCAGAGATATGTTCCAGTATCTCCTGGCAGTCAGATTTTTCATCTGCAAAGCTTTTGCAGATGAGGGATAGACCGGCTGTATCAGAATCCGAATAATTGATAGTGATATTGCCGATATCCTCGCTTATATCCAGAGAAGAAACGTTAGAGTCGGTGTCAAAGGAGAAACTCTTTTCTGTGGATGAGCTTTCAGAGAATTCCTTCGTTATATTGCCGGCGATATCTGAACTGTCTTTTTTTCCGCAGCCATATGCCGATATGACCAATGCGGCCGAAAAAAACAGTGCAGCATATTTTCGTATCATGAGGTCTCCTCCTTTCAGAAACCGTTTTTCATAAGGAAATCCATAGTTATTCCGCCGGAGCTCTGTGGAGCTTCAGCAGGTCTCATAAACTTTTCAACGTACTTGCCGATGATATCATTTTCGAGGTTCACTATATCTCCGGAGCGCTTTGAGCCGAGAATGGTCTGGGCGGCGGTATGGGGGATTACGGATACACTGAATGAGGTATCAGTCACCTTTGCAACAGTGAGACTTATGCCGTCAATGGCAACAGAGCCTTTCTCAACTATATACCGCATGATTCCAGCGGGAGCAGAGATCGTATACCACACTGATATACCATCCTTCTTTATATCGGTGACAGTACCTGTGCCGTCTATATGACCTGAGACTATATGGCCGCCGAATCTTCCGTCAGCCGCCATAGCTCTTTCGAGATCAACATGACTTCCGGCGCTGAGACTGCCGAGAGAAGATCGGCTGAGAGTCTCGTTCATCACATCAGCCTGAAAGCATTTATCGGAAATATCAGTTACAGTGAGACACACGCCGTTGACAGCGATACTGTCGCCCAGCTTTGTATTTTCAAGTACCTTTTCTGCTCTTATCCTGATAAATGAAGATACAGAGCCTTTTCTCACTGATTCGACAGTTCCGATCTCCTCAACTATTCCTGTGAACATATCTCACCCTGCTTTCTATCATAATATCATTTCCGAAGTGTCTGATAACAGGCTCCTCCAGCACAAACGCATTATCGGGACTGTCAATGCCGATTCCGCCCACAGGTGAAGGAGCGCCGGAGCCTCCGAAGAGCTTTGGAGCGATATAGGCCTGTACACTGGTGACGATACCGGCTTCAAGAGCAGACCAGTTGAGAGCAGCGCCGCCTTCAAGAAGGATGCTGTCTATTTTCATTTCAGCAAGCAGCTTCATAAGTCTTGCAAGATCAACTCTGCCGGTACTTTCATTGCCGCATTGTATAATCCTGCATCCGGCTTCTTCGTAAGCAGATTCCCTGCCTGTTGCGGCAGCTGTGGCGATAATAGTCGGTACTGTGCCGGCAGTCTTTACGATATTGCTTTCAAGGGGAGTTGAGAGCCTTGAATCGCAGATTATCCTTACCGGATCCCGTCCGCCGTCAATACGGCAGGTCAGCATCGGATCATCAGCAAGGACAGTGCCGATACCGACCATTATAGCGGAATGTCTCAGACGTTCATGCTGAACGTGCTTTCGTGCTTCCTCACCGGTTATCCACTTGGAGAGACCGGTATGGCAGGCTATCTTTCCGTCCATGGTCATGGCGTATTTCATAGTCACATAGGGGAGCCCTGTAGTGATATAGTGGAAGAATATCCCGTTTATGGAGTCACATTCTTCCCTCAGTACATTCTCCGCCACTTCTATGCCGTGTTCACGGAGTATACTTACGCCCTTGCCTGCAACAAGGGGATTGGGATCGGCTGAACCGATGAATACCCGCTTTATACCGTGGCTGATAACAGCGTCAGTACAAGGAGGCTGCTTTCCGTGATGGCAGCAGGGCTCCAGAGTGACATACATATCAGCGCCGGTGCAGTCTATATTTCTTATATCGCAGTCAGCAAATGCATTTCGTTCTGCATGGAGGCCGCCGTACTGCTTATGCCAGCCCTGACCGATGATCCGGCCGTCCCTGACGATAACAGCTCCGACCATAGGGTTAGGGGAGACAAAGCCCATGCCCTTGACAGCAAGATCAAGAGCTTTTCGCATAAATTCTTCGTGGGACATGATTACCTCCTTAAAAATAAAAAACCCCGGAAAACTTCGGGGAGGTAAATCTTTATATAGCGCATACAACGCAGATTTATCTTCTTTCATCCGGACTATACCGTCGGCTCCGGGATCTGACCGGATCAGCCGCATTTGCGGCTCGCAGGCTATACTGCCGGTAGGGATTTTCACCCTGCCCTGAAGACACATTAATTATACCACGCTGATAAATAAATGTCAATACCTGCATAGGATAAAACGAAAAAACCTGTATTCCTTGACATCAGGCTTATGATGTGATATAATTTAAGTACAGTCTGAAAAGAGGGAATGCGGTGAGAATCCGCAGCAGCAGTCACTACCGTATCAGGAGATTTTCCTCAAGTCGGGTCGCTCGTCAGAACTGTGGTTCTAAACGCTTTTGGGCAATGAAAAGCGTCGGCCGATGAAGCTGCCGGACAGGCGGCTTGTTAGCTGTGCTTTTCTGAAATATCAGAAGAGCATTTTTATTGCGATACTATTTTTAAAGGAGTAGTTATTATGAAAAAGACAATTGCGATCACAGCAGCATTTATTCTTTCATGTTCAGCAATGAGCATCGTTACAAATGCAGCAGAAACAGAGCAGACATCCGTTTATGTTACGATTGCTGACAGCGAGGGCAAGCTGGCAGCAGTACAGGAGAAGATCGATGTTACAGATATCGACAATGATGGCGCTCTCACTATCAATGACGCACTTTATATAGCACATGAGGAGCTCTATGACGGCGGAGCAGCAGCCGGCTACAAGTCCTCTGTAGGACAGTGGGGACTTGGCCTTGACAAGCTCTGGGGCACAGAGAACGGCGGAAGCTATGGCTACTACGTAAACGCTGTGGCTTCAAACGGCCTTGCAGACCCTGTTAGTGACGGCGATTATGTAGATGCATTCGTATACACAGATACAGAAGCATGGTCTGATTCCTACAGTTGGTTCGATGAGAGAGACAAGGAGGCTGAGAAGGGCAGTGAGGTAACTCTCACACTTTCAAGAGCAGCTTTCGGTGAGAATTATACTCCTCTCACACTCCCTGTTGAGGGCGCAAAGATCACTATCAACGGTGAGGCTACAGATTTCGTTACTGATGCAGAAGGCAAGGTAACGTTCACAGTAGACAAGGCTGGCAAGAACATTATCAGCGCATCTGCTGATGATGTTAATCTTGTTCCTCCCGCAGCAGTAATAAATGTTGAGGGCGAAGAGGAGCCGGAGGTAACCACAACAACCACAACAGCTATTTCTTACCACCTTTCGCCAGGACCTCGTGATAATTTTGAGCCCGTCTCATCAACAACTACTACCACCACAAAGAAGGCAGCAGCTACATCAACAAAGAAGGCAGCTTCAAGCTCACCTAAGACAGGTGATAAGGGCATTGGCGCTATAGCTGCACTTCTCGGTGTATCCGCAGCAGCTTTTGCAGTAAGCCGCAAGCATGAGGACTAAGGCAACAGCCGGATTCCTGAGCAGTTTATTTGCGATGATATTGATACTGACCCTCGTTCCGGCGAGGGTACAGTGCAGAGCTTATACCGTCGATGAGGTTGAGAGCCTTATTGACGGTATCATTGCATATAAGCTTGATGCGACCGGCTCAGGAAGCGTACAGGATTGGATAAACGGAGACCTGACGGACGGAGCAGGAGCATATTCTGAATGGTATATAGCCTCCCTCAGTCAGTACGGGGATTATGATCTGAGCTCATACGAGGCGGCTCTCAGGAACTATCTGAGCAGCAATAATGTTCCCTCGGCAACATCCAGAGAGAAGTATTCGCTCTCACTGGCGGCTGCCGGAAGCACTGATCCGTATATGGCTGATATAATAGATACTTCTGTTGGACAGCAGGGCATAATGAGTTGGATATACGGACTTCATGTGCTGAACAACGGTTATACCGGAAGCAAGTACAATACCTCCGGTGTGATTGACACTCTGCTCTCTCTCCAGTATTCTGACGGAGGCTGGGCGATATTCGGCGCAAACGGAGATATAGACGTGACCGCTATGACAATTAGTTCACTTGCACCGTATTATACACAGCGAAGCGATGTACATAGCGCAGTTGACCGTGGACTTGCATTTCTGTCACAGCGCCAGCAGTCCGACGGCGGCTATATCAGCTTCGGTACTCCCAATACAGAGAGCACAGCACAGGTATTGCTGTCGTTGTCCTCATTGGGGATAGACTGCGAAGAGGATGACCGCTTTATCAAGGACGGAAACAGCCTTATAGACGGCATGATGCAGTATCATCTTGACAACGGCAGCTTCAGCCATACCAATGACGGGGCTTCCAATGAAAGTGCGACTGTGCAGGCACTTTATTCGCTGATAGCCTATAAGAGAATGTGCAGCGGCAGAGGTCCATTCTGGGTATTTGACAGCCGCCAGCCGGTAAAACGTGACAGCGGAGGCAGCACCGGCAGCGGAAGCGGGAATGCCGTAAAGCCTTCTGTACCGGGAACAGCTACTGATGTTCATCCTGACAACGGCACATCTTCCGACAACGGAGCTGCCCTCACTGATAACAGGACGACTTCTCCGGCTGCACCGGCCGGCGTTACTACCACGACTTCAGTATCCGGTACGGGAGCAGTTTCTGTGACGACCACGCTCCTTTCATCAAAGACCACAGGAAAGCTCACAACACTTTCCGTGACAACATCAGGCAGCAGTACCGCAGAGCTGACTTCATCCTCAAGAGCGGCAGAGTCCGGAGAAAAGGGCGGTATTGCTAAGAAAAACGGTTATAAGGTCAAAGCAGTCATAATTATCCTCACAGCGGCAGGCGTGCTTTGCATAGTTGTTTTTGCTGCTGGAAAGCGCAATTACAAGAACTTCATTGCTGTAGCTGCTGCGGCTGGAATAGCGATAACTGTCGTAATGATGACAAACATCCAGTCAAAGGACGACTACTATAACGGCGAAAAGGTACACAAGGACGATGCCATAGGAACGGTGACTATGACCATACGCTGTGATACGATCGCAGGAAAGTCTGATTCTGAGTTTGTCCCTGACGACGGCGTGATACTTGATGTAACAGAGTTTGATCTCGCTGAGGGAGAGACAGTATTCGATATACTTACCGAAGCTGCAAGAACGTATTGCATACAAGTTGAAAATAAGGGCAGTGCAGGCAGCGCACATGGAATGGTATATATATCCGGCATCAACTACATATATGAAATGGACTACGGAGACCTTTCGGGCTGGGTATACCATGTAAACGGCATAACTCCGTCAAGGAACTGCGGAGATTATGTCCTGGAGGACGGAGACAGGATAGAATGGCTCTACACCTGCGAGCTTGGACATGATCTTGATGAGGTATATGAGGAATGAGAAGCTTTTCAGAGTACAATCCTGTTGTCATAACGATATATATATTCAGTGTGACAGGCATAGCCATGTTCTGCAATTATCCTCTGCTTATTGGTATGACTTTTTTTGGCGGAGTGCTGTATTACATAGTAAGGAACGGCCGCAGTCACTGGAGATCGCATATATTCTTTTTCATGCTGTTTGTAGTTCTTGCTGCAGCAAATCCCCTTGTCTCCCATAACGGAGTGACTATATTATTCGTGATGAACGACAATCCGGTGACTCTCGAAGCCTTGCTGTATGGTATCAATTCAGCGGCAATGATAGTGGGAGTGCTTTATTGGTTCCGGAATTTCACCCAGATAATGACAAGTGAGAAGCTCCTGTATGTTACAGGAGCACTTTCGCCGAAGCTGTCACTGGTTTTGTCCATGTCACTGAGATTTGTCCCCATGTTCCATCGTCAGTCCGAGAGCGTCAGCGACGCACAGAAAGCGATGGGGCTGTTCAAGGAGGACAACGTGATCGATGACATAAGAGGGAAGATGCGTATCTTCTCAATAATTATCACATGGGCACTGGAAAACGGTATAATCACTGCGGATAGTATGGCGGCAAGGGGATTTGGTACCGGCCGCCGCACTCATTTCACAAATTTCAGGTTCAGGCGAGGAGATATTATTTTCCTTCTGACAGATCTTGCACTGTTGGGGATATGTGTCGCAGCCATAGCCGGACACTGCCTTGAACTGGATTTCTACCCAAAGATAAGGGGCAGTGCCATAGGGGCAGGAGCAATAGCAGGAGCGGCAGCGTATGGACTTCTTGTCCTTATGCCGGTAATAATTGAAACGGAGGCATCACTCAGGTGGAGATACTTAAAGTTGAAAATATGAGATTCACATATCCGGACTGCACAGCGCCGGCGCTCAGAGATATAAGCTTCAGTGTAAGCCGTGGCGAGTTTGCAGTGCTGTGCGGTGCGACAGGCAGCGG
>ERZ795051.5494-NODE-5494-length-11078-cov-5.364783_pt1 | contig 11078 bp, 6 predicted proteins | sample MGYA00375135_ERZ795051 | MGnify/ENA primary metagenome ERZ795051 (study PRJEB30180, sample SAMN05720222) | activated sludge metagenome | isolation source: Anaerobic digester | place: Japan | collected 2015-05-26 ... | reverse complement strand
GGATGAAAGACATCTCGCTGCTGATCGGCGAGCATGTTCGCTGCATCGTGACCCAAGTCGACCGAACAACCTGTGACCTGATCGTCAGCCGAAAGAAATACCTGGAGAAGGAGGCTCACGAGAGGCGTCGCCAGGCTCTCGGGAGCCTGATCGAGGGTGATATCCGCAGTGGAACGGTCACCAACCTGACGGAGTACGGAGCGTTCATAGATCTGGGTGGGGTCGACGGCCTGCTCCACATGACGGACATAAGCTGGGGGCGAGTACGCGACCCTCGCGAAGTGCTCCAGGTCGGCCAGCCCATCCGCGTACGGATTCTCAAGATCAACCACGAAACCGGCAAGGTTTCGCTGGGTCTCAAACAAGTCAAACCGAACCCCTGGGACGGAATCGAGACTCGCTACCCCAAGGATCGGCGATTGAAAGCCAAGGTCGCGCGTATGGCCGACTTCGGGGCATTCCTGGAGCTTGAGGAAGGAGTCGATGCCCTGTTGCCGATCGGCGAGTTGAGCTGGTCGAAGCACGTCAATCATCCGTCAGACGTGGTGAAGATCGGCGATGAGATCGAAGTGGTCGTCCTCAAGGTTGATCCGGAGAAGAAGCGCATCTCCGTGAGTCTCAAGCAGACCCAGGAGAATCCCTGGGCCACGGTGGAGGCCAGATTCCCCGTCAACGCGAAGGTCAAGGGCAAGGTCGTGAAGGTTCTGGACTTCGGGGCCTTTGTCGAGATTGCCCCAGGCGTCGAGGGTCTCGTTCACATTTCCGAGTTGTCTGAGAAGCGGGTCAAGGCGGTCGGCGACGTGGTAAGCGAAGGTCAGGAGGTCGAGGTTCGCGTTGTCAGACTGGATGTATCCGGGCAGCGAATCTCGCTCTCGATGAAACCGGAGCAGAAGACACCTCTCAAGAGCGCCGAGGCAGCCAAGCTCGACAAGAAGAAGGCGCGCAAACGGCCTCTGCGAGGGGGCTTATCGTCGCACTTCGAGTGGTGAGCGACCGGAGGCCTTACCCGGGCCGGCTGGCGGCTGCGGGGCGGCTGGACGCAGCGAGCAGCATTTGCCTGATCAGATCGGCAGGTACCCGGGTGAGCCGACCCTCGTCGCGGTTGTAGGCCGCGATATATCGTTGAGCCGCTTCGACGAGCGGAGGGTGGCTGAAGCGGCTTGTCCAGCCGTTGCGGTTGAGGTGTTCGAGAATCCCTTGCGATAATCCATCAAAATCAGCCACCGGCTGTGGGAGTCGGCCATTGACCAGCAAGATGTTGTGGTAACGATGAAGAGCTTCGATCTGGTCAAACCGCGACCTTTTGTCCGTTTGTGCCAACAGGGTCTTCTCGTCGCGTCTTGCGGGCCGGGCCATCAACCACCAGGGTGAGATGGCCAGGTTGTGGCCTTCGTCCAGGATACGCCCCATTTCCTCGATCGAGAAAGACGAGGTGAAAACCGGATACCGCCCTTGGGCGGCCCACGGCTTGCGATGGATCACCGCCAGGCTTTCGATCTGCGCGCCGTCGCACACATCCAACAGGGCGGTATGCTCGGCGCCTTCCAGAATCACCACCGCATCCGGAACGTGCTTGCGCATCTCATCACGCACCCGCCGGACCAGTTCCACCGCTCCGCGGTTGAATGACTCGGGATCCCGGCCTTCCGGATGGGCCGGATTGTGGTTTTTCCATCCCCATTGAAGCCCGTAGCTGTCCAGGTGAACGCCATCGATTCGGAAATCACGGGCGAGCCGGGCGGCGACCTCGACGAGGTAGTCCGTCCAACCCGATCCCGGACCGGGGTACATCAGGTAAAACCGGTCACCGGTCCCGTCGTACGGATAGTATCTGCCCGTCTCATCCATCATAGCCCATTGCGGCCCTTTTGTGCGACCAAGGTCGGTGTTGCGTGAGATGATGAATGCTTCGAGATAGACGATGACCCGCCCGTCAAGGCGATGCACCTTCTCGATGCCTTGGCGAAAAGCGGTGTCTCCTCCCCACTTGAGTTTCGGCCGGTACTCCGCCTTGTGTTCGTAATCCGGCTCCCAGTAGCCGACCAGGTACAGAACGTTCGTCCCGAGCCGGCGAGCATCGTCGAGCACCTTATCGAGGTCGTTGAACGACTCGAAGCCCTCGTCTCGGTGGGCCTTGAACTTCATGAGGCTGGCGCCGGCCCCGGAGTTTTCCCACGGACAGTAGAAGGCACGGGTGTTGCGCCACCATTCGGGAATATCGGAGCGGGAGGGGTAGCGCGGTTCAGAGCCGACCGCTGAAAGGGGGCCGACCAGGGCCGGCACCACGACGAGAATACTCCTCAGGGAGCTTGGACTCAAGCGAGGGAATCGACGACAGAACCGCCCAGAGGGCTTCATGACAGACCGCTGCCGTCGGACTGATCGTCGCCGGATGAACGACTCGGCAGGACGAAGCCCTTGCGATCACAGATCACGCGCATGATTTCGTTGAACCGCTGGATCACCAGCGCATCCAACCTCAGCAAGCGCACCGCCGCGCCGTCGCGGTATTCCAGGTCCACCCAGGCCTTGTCCTTGTACTGGTCGGTCTTCAGCCGGGTCATCGAGTGGTACGAAATGCGCCGGCCGTTGTAAGACATACCCTCGTCATCTATCAGCACGCGCAAACGAATCGCAGCCCAGAACTTCAGCAGGGCATAGACGGCAAGCGCCCCCACGCAGACGGCGATTCCCTTCTGCCAGAGAATCGAGTTTTCTGAACGATGCTCGTTTTCGAGAATAAGGGGCTTGGCGGCCACCTTCCCGTCGACGATGTGATACTCCGCATAGGCGGCCGGCCCGATGTAGCACATCATACGATCGCCGACCGATGCGGGATCGCCGAGCAGCGAACGGACGGCGTCCTCCGTCATTCCCGCCTTGACCATCTCCGCCCGGAGGCGAGTGACCAGAACGCCAGGGTTCTGGGGGGACTTGCCCGGCTGCACGGGCGTCAGTTGAACGTCGAGCACCTTGCTGTTCTCGTCGATTCTAACCTCGACAGTCAGTTCCGTGCCGGCGTAGGTCAGCGTCCGCGGCATGTCCAGCGCGGGCTCCCCAAGCAATTGCCGGATCTGTTCCGGGGCGGTCCCGACGTCGATCCGGCTGAGGTTCGCTTTTGTCGCGAGGGGGTTCGTAGAGAGGTTTCCCGGGCGTCGAGGCAGCTTCTGGTCGGCCCACCAGGCGAGGTTCTTGGCCGGGTATCCCACCCAGCCGTCGTAGGCGAACCAGACGCCCATGCCCACGCACATCAGGAGAAAAATGCCGGTGCGCACCCGCTGATCGAGCGTGGATCCGGATTTGATCGGTGTCATGAATCGCACCTTGTTACCGCTGAACCAACCGACCCTGCCAACGCCGCCGAGAATCCCGCAGGCTGCATATGATTCCAGGATTCCAGCCGAAATGCAAGGCGCGACCGGGGCGTCGGTCCGCATTTGGCGGGGAAACACCACGGTTTCTTCAGGGTCTCTTTCAGAACTGCAACCGAAGCTCGCCGAGCCGACCGGCCGACCGTAAGGGAATGACCTTTGGGGTCTGGTCGCTCTGGAGCCTGGTTCTTTCTCGCGGGCGGGGTTCGGGATGAACCGCCCAAAATGTCATGGGCCTGGCGCTCGCCGTCATGGTTTGCCCCCTTGTACTTGATCGGCCGAATTGCGATAATCGGGTCTTGGTAAGCCAGTCGGACCGGCCGGGCGCCCGGGAGCGCGGCCGTCTGATGGAGAGACGACAATGAAAACAAGCCTCGGAGCCCAGTGCGACGAGTTTTACATAAGCAGCCGACTTTTCTTCAAGCTGGACCTGAACCTCGGACGCGAGACGGTCCTGCATTTTTTTGAGCGGATCCGTCGGCAGTATCCCTTGTTGAATCGGTTTCGTCGCCGAGAGGACGACTCGCTGATCCTCGAGGAATGTGACGAACAGGGCGAGCAGACCGCGCCGCGTCACTGGATTCGACTTGAGCCCGGGGCCCTCCGGTTCGGGTGCTTTTCGCCGCCTTCGACACAGGACAATCGCGCCTTCTCGGCCTTCCTGCTTGAACAGGCGCCCTGCCATTTGACGCTCAGCGATCTGGACGTCGACCACATGGAGGTGGTTTATGGTTTTGATATGGAGTACAGCGGCAACCATGACCAGCTTGTGGCAGAAACCCTGTTTGCCGACCATCCGCTGGCCGCTTTCATACTGGGAGAGGACAGCGCCCACACCATCGAGTGCGAGCCGTATTTCGGTATCGCACTTTCCGCGCGCTGCGACGCACAGGCGTTTTTGGAAATCAAGAGCCGTACCACGTCCTTCGAAGTCCGCACTGGCGAATACCAGCCCCAAATGCTCAGCGTCTATCTGACCGTCCGGCGATATTGGGGGCTCAACGAGGCCCAGGATCTTGCGTGCGCCCATGCTGAGCTTCTGAACCTGGCTGACGACCTGGCCGTTCGGCGGGTTGTGCCGTTGGTAGTCAACCCGCTGGCTCTGGCAATTGCCGGGCGCCTCTCGTGAGAACGGCATGCCGCCGGATGTTTCCGCTCGACCGACGCCGCAACGGGCTGGCAAACGAGTCATCATTTGACCACCTTAAAGGTCGTCCCTAGAATCGCACCGCGACGTCGACCGTTGGCGTGGTTGTTATCTCGAAGATTGGGGATGCCGTTTGGTCTCCGGCTTCTGAGGCGCCCGCGAACAGATAACCGCTGCCCGGCCGGCAGAGCAGAGCCTGATACATGGCCATGTGGCGCAGAACCAATCCGGATTACCCGAATCCCGACGACGTTCGGATGACGTTGGGAGAGCATCTGGAGGAACTGCGCACGCGGCTGATCCGGGCGATCATCGCACTGGTGGTCGGGGCGGTGGTCTGCTTCATCTACAGTGACGAGTTGCTGGGCTTTCTGTGCGCTCCGATTTTCGCCATCCTTCGCAAGGAAGGCTATCCGGCCGAGCTGGGCTTTTTCAGCCCTGCGGAGGCCTTCATGATCTCGCTCAAGGTCGCGATCATCGTCGGCTTCATCATCACCGCGCCGTTCAGCCTGACGCAGATCTGGGGTTTCATCGCCGCCGGCCTGTATCCGCATGAGCGCAAGTGGGTCCGACGTTTTGCTCCGGCGTCGATCGCCCTGTTTTTTACCGGCGCGGGTTTCCTCCTGGTGATCGCCGCGCCGCTTCTCTACAGTTTTCTGCTGACCTACCAGAACAAGCTGCCTGATCGAACGGGCTTGTATCCTGCCTTCCTTCTCGGCACCACGGAACGCAAGCCGGTCGAGGTCGATCAGGCCGACGAAGGTTGGCCTGCAACGGCCGTTTCTCAGCCCGCAACGACGTTGCCGCAGGGCTCCGAGTCATCTTGGCCTCCGCTGACACGCATTCCTGCTCTCGTCGCGGACCCCGTGGCCCCCCCTGAAGGCGTGTTCTGGATGAACAGAACGGAGCGTCAGATCCGCATCCGCTACGGCAACCAGGTCTACTATCTGGGCAGCGGCGGCCTCACGCCGGTCACGCAGGGGCCACGGCTCAGACCCGACATCCGGATCAGCGATAACATCATCTTCGTGTTGCAGCTTTCCGCGGCTTTCGGGATTGCTTTCCAGGTGCCGGTGATCGTCGCCTTTCTGGCCGCCGTCGGGATTGCCCCTGTGGAGCAGATGGCCCGCCTGCGTCGCTACGTGTGGTTCGGCATGTCGATCGCCTCGGCGATCATCACACCCACCACGGACGTGGTCAGCATGCTCTTCCTCCTTCTGCCGATGGTGCTGCTCTACGAAGTCGGCCTGTGGGCAGGACGACTTATCGAGAAGCGCAAACCGCAGGCAACGCCGGCAGAGTAAGCCACACCTTCCCGCTGTGGGGCAAACCCCGTCACCAGAGTCGGGAACAAGTATCGCCGGTCCCGTTTGACCGGCCGACAGAGACTGCCGGCCGCAAACACTGCGTAAGACGCCGGCTGATCAGCTATTCTTCGGGACCGGCTCATCGCGGACTCGCCCCAACTGGCCGACACCGGCCGATACGACTAAGATGCTGGGCAATCCGCGCGGCGACGCTCCGCGGGTTCCGTGTTGTTCCGTCGCAAGACCTGTTGCCGGGCGGCCGAAGCGCCGCAGCGCTTCGACCTGGAAGTTTTTGACCCCATGAGAATCGCCCTCGCACAGATCAACCCGATTGTCGGCGACATTGTCGGCAACACACGCATGATCATCGACCGGATCTCGCAAGCCCGGCAGGCCATGGCCTCGCTGGTCGTTTTTCCGGAGTTGTCCGTGACGGGTTATCCGCCGCGAGACCTGTTGCTCAAGCCGCGATTCATACAGGCAAACGTCGAGGCCGCCCGGCAGATCGCCGAGCACTGTGTGGGCGTTTCGGCGATCGTCGGATTCGTCGAGCAGAACAAGGATCCGGAAGGCCGGCGGCTCCGCAACGCGGTGGCATACTGTCGCGATTGCCAGATCAGGGAGGTTCGGCATAAGTCGCTGCTGCCGACCTACGACGTCTTTGATGAGCAACGTTATTTCGAACCGGGCCCGTCCGTGTCTCTGATCGAACACGAGGGCGTCCCGCTCGGGGTGAGCATCTGCGAGGACCTTTGGAACGACGAACAACTGATCGGTCGGCGGATCTATCATCAGGACCCCATCGGGCAGTTGGCGGCAGCCGGCGCCAGGTTGCTGATCAACACGAGCGCATCGCCTTTCTGGCTCGACAAGCACGCCTTCCGACGGCGGCTCTTCAGCCACCAGGCAGGCAGGCACCACCTGCCCATCATTTTCGTCAACCAGGTCGGCGGAAACGACGAGCTGGTATTCGACGGGGCGTCAATGATGATCGATGCCCGGGGAGAAGTAGTCGCCCAGGCGAAGGCATTCGACGAAGATCTTCTGGTCGTCGACACCGGCACGCCCTCGGGTGCTCGGATTGAACCCTACCCCGATGGAATCGCTTCGTTGCACGCCGCACTGGTTCTGGGCTTGCGGGACTACACGGCTAAGTGCGGTTTCAAGCGTGTCGTGCTGGGGCTCTCCGGCGGCATCGACTCGGCCGTGACCGCCGCCCTGGCCGCTGATGCCCTTGGGCCGGACAACGTCACCGGCGTCGCCATGCCCAGCCGCTACAGCAGCGACCACAGCCTTGCCGACGCGGAAGCCCTGGTTCGCAACCTTGGTATTCGCTACAAGGTCATACCGATCGGGGCCCTGCACGAGACCTTTGAGGAGCAGCTCAAGCCGCATTTCGAGGGCCGTGCGCCGGACGTCACGGAAGAGAACATTCAAGCCCGCATCCGCGGCGTGCTTCTGATGGCTCTCTCGAACAAGTTCGGCTGTCTGTTGCTGACGACGGGTAATAAGAGCGAGCTGGCCGTGGGCTACTGCACCCTGTACGGCGACATGTGCGGCGGGCTGGCGGTGATCAGCGACGTACCCAAGACCATGATTTACAGGCTCGCCGAGTACATCAACAACAGAGCCGGACGCGAGCTGATACCGCGCAGCACCATGACCAAACCGCCGTCGGCTGAGCTGCGGCCCAACCAGACGGATCAGGATTCGTTGCCGCCTTACGACCTGCTCGACGCGATTCTGGACATGTACATCCACCGGGAATTAAGCGCCGACGAAATCGTGGCCGCCGGATACGATGCCCGGACCGTGCAGAAGGTTATTCGCCTGGTCGACACGGCCGAGTACAAGCGTAAGCAGGCCGCACTGGGCCTGAAAGTCACCTCCCGAGCCTTCGGCTTCGGTCGGCGGATGCCGATCGCCGCGAAGTTCCGCTACTGACGCCACGCGTGGACCCAACTTGCCACCCTCAATAGAATATACCTTGATGACTGAGATGTAAGACGTGATTCGGGAGACACCATGAGCGATTTCACCAAGCGCCCGACCGGGCATCCGGACACGGATGCGGTACATTGCGGAGAGAACCGCTGGCGCGGCACAATCACCACGCCGATCGCCTACAGCAGCACCTTCGTTTTCAAGGACGTTAATGAAATGCTGGCTTTCGGCAAGGCCGAAGTGCCGCATTACGAATACAGCCGATACGGCAACCCGACCCGCCAGGCGGCGGAACGCAAGCTGGCCGCCTTGGAAAAGGCGGAGCGAGCGGTCCTTTTTGACTGCGGGATGAGCGCCGTGTGCGCCACCATCCTGGCCTATTGCAGCCAGGGACAACACTTGGTCATCACCGACGACGCCTACAAGCAGACGCTCAATTTCGTGCGGACGGTTTTGCCGCGATTCGGCATTCGGGCCAGCGTCGTGCCGATGGGCGACTACGACGCCATGGCCGACGCGGTGTGCAAAGACACCGTCATGATTATTTCCGAATCGCCCACCAACCCGTACCTCAACATCGCCGACGTCGAACGGGTCGTCCGGATCGCGCGCGACCAAAAGGTTCTCAGCGTTATCGACAGCACCTTCGCCACGCCGTTCAACCAGCGGCCGCTCGAGCAGGGCATCGATCTCGTCGTTCAGAGTACAACCAAGTATCTCGGCGGTCATAATGATATTCTGGGGGGCTCGGTTGCCGGGAGGGCCTCCGTGGTTGAGCCGATCTACCAGTGGCAGCGGGTTACCGGCGGGGTCATGGACCCGATGAGCTGTTACCTGTTGATTCGTGGGCTGAAGACCTTTGGGCTGCGCATGGCGCGGTTGAACAGCACTGCCATGACGGTCGCACAGTGGCTCGAGAAGCAGCCGCAGGTCAAGCGGGTTTACTATCCGGGCCTGCCCACTCACCCCCATCACGACATCGCCCGGCGTCAAATGCGGGGTTTCGGCGCGGTCGTGACCTTCGAGGTGAACGGCAATCTCGAGCAAACTCTCGCTTTCCTGGATTCGCTCAAGCTATGCCTGATGGGCCCGAGCCTCGGCGGACCGGAGACGCTGATCACCCACCCGGCCCTCAACAGCTACTACAACGTCTCTCGCGAGGAACGTTACCAGCTCGGCATCATCGACGAACTGGTCCGCCTCTCCGTCGGCCTGGAAGACCCCGAGGACATTATCGCCGACCTGGAGCAAGGGCTCGCCAAATGCGGCGCAAAGTGAGGCGGAGGGGCCGGGGTTCAGAGTCCAGAGCACGCAACGGGTGAGCCGGATCTGCGAGGCGCGGCACACAGGGCAAGTCGCGTTGCTTTTGCCTTTCAAACGAAATGCCACGCGCCAGGCTGTGTCGAGAGGTGGACAGCAGATTTGTCTGTTGGCCCTTCTGCGCGTATTATTCCCCGCCGTCTCGGCGGGGAAGGGGTCCATCCGAGGTTATCGCATGGCCGATCAGGATGTCCATCACTCGTCCGCGCCCGATCAGTCGGCACCAGAGGGGGCAGTAACCGAGTCCTCGCCCGCGACTGCTCCTGCGGGGGTGCGCCCTTTGCTTTTCGAAATAGCCTGGGAGGTCTGTTGTCAGACTGGGGGGATTTACACCGTCCTTCGCACCAAGGCTCCGGCGACTGCCCGTCGATGGGGTGACGGGTATTGGCTGGTGGGGCCCTATCGGCCGGCTGCCGCCGCAGTCGAGTTCGAGCCGGAAGCCGCCTCGGGCATCGTCGGTGAGGCTCTGAGCCTTTTGAGGGAACGGGGCGTGGTGATCCACTTTGGCCGTTGGCTGATCACCGGCCGGCCCCAGGTTCTACTCGTGGACCTCTCGTCGCTGGCTCCCCACGCCGACCAGATGAAGTACTTCTTCTGGAAGGATATCGGCATCGGCACGCCGTTCGGCGATCGCGAAATGGGCGACATGGTCGTCTTCGGATATGCGGTGGCGGATCTGCTCTCGGCCATTCGCGATCGCAGCGCAGACCGGCCTATGCTCGCGCACTTTCATGAATACCAGAGCGCAGCCGCCTTGCCGATCCTGAAACATCGGCAGGTTGCCCTACCCACGGTCTTTACGACGCATGCCACACTGGTCGGCCGGAGCCTCAGCGCCGCCAACGTCGATCTCTACGCCCACTTGCCGCACAGCGACGGAGAGGCCGTCGCCAACGAGCATGGCATCGGCTCGCGGTTTCAACTCGAAAAAGCGGCCACCCATTGTGCTGATGTCTTCACCACCGTCTCGGGTATCACCGCCCTTGAGGCCGAGCAGTTCCTCCGGCGCAAGCCCGACATCCTCTTGCCCAACGGGCTCAACGTCGAGCGGTTTGCCGCGCCGTACCGGTTTCAGGAATTGCACCGCGAGAACAAGGCCCTCATTCACGAGTTCACCATGGGGCATTTTTTCCCCAGCTATACGTTTGACCTGACAAAAACGCTTTACTTCTTCACTGCAGGACGCTACGAATACCGAAACAAGGGCTTCGATCTGTATATTGAGGCCCTGTACCGTCTGAATCAGCGACTCAAGGCGCACCCCAACGGCGTAACGGTCGTTGCTTTCATTATTGCTCCGGCCAACTATCGTTCGCCGAACGTCGAAACGCTCAACCGGCAGGCTATGTTCAACGAGCTTCGCGAAACATGCGAAGCCATCAAGGACGAAATGGGCGAACACTTGTTTCGGACGATCGCGTTCGGGCGAATGCCCACCACCGAAGACCTGCTCGACGAATTCGCCCGCGTCCGGCTCAAACGCATGATGCATGCGTGGCGCCAAGGCCCGCCGCCCACGATCGTCACCCACGACCTGGTTGACGACAGCGGCGATCTGATCCTTCGACACCTGCGTCACCGAGGCTTGATCAATCTATCCGAGGATCCCGTCAAAGTGATCTTTCACCCGGAATTCATCACCTCGACGAGCCCGATCCTGGGGTTGGAGTACGACCAGTTTGTTCGCGGCTGCAACATGGGCGTGTTCCCCTCGTACTACGAACCGTGGGGTTACACGCCGATGGAATGCGTGATTCGAGGGATACCCGCCATCACCAGCGACTACAGCGGTTTCGGGGCTTATGTGATGAGTCATTTTCCCCAACACAACCAGCACGGCATTTTCATCGCCCGTCGTCGTGGCGTGAGCATCGATAAGACCATCGACCTGATCACCGACTGGATGCACGCCCTGACGCGGATGTCGACCAGACAGCGCATTCAACTCCGCAATGAGGTCGAGGCTTACGCCGAGCATTTCGACTGGAA
>ERZ795051.5477-NODE-5477-length-11113-cov-4.486887_pt1 | contig 11113 bp, 9 predicted proteins | sample MGYA00375135_ERZ795051 | MGnify/ENA primary metagenome ERZ795051 (study PRJEB30180, sample SAMN05720222) | activated sludge metagenome | isolation source: Anaerobic digester | place: Japan | collected 2015-05-26 ... | reverse complement strand
ATAGTTCAACTTGGTAAGGATATAATGAAAAACTGGAAAAATGAAGTTATGCCAATAACTATGCTTTTTACCCATCTTCACCCCGACCATACTACCGAGTTTCCATTTTTTGTTCCAAATTATCTTTCGGAAACAATTTTAAATCTTTATGGTATGCAGGCATTAAAGATGCATGTTGGTAAAATATTAGAAAGAAATATGCTTCCACCAAATTTCCCTATAGAATATAAAGACTTAAAAAGTCAGAGAAACCATTTTATAATCAAAGATAACTCTAATATTTTAATTAAGTATGAAGATAAGGAAATTTTTCAGATAAAGGCAATGCAATCTTTTGCTCCTTCGCATCCTCAACAGGGGGCTATTTACTATAGAATAACAGATTGCGAAAGAGGTACTTCTATTGCTTGTATATGGGATATCGAATCAAAGATAGGTGGAGATAAGGCTGTAATTAACTTTTCCAAAGATTGTGATGTTATGATTCATGATACACAATATACTAAAGAGGAATATGAATCAGATAGGATGATAGTTCAGGGTTTTGGGCATTCAACATATGAGATGGCAATAGAAAATGCAAAGCAGGCGAATATTAAAAAAATGCTTATCTGCACGCATTTTAATCCAAATCATACAGATAGCTTTTTAGATAAGATTCAACAAGATTTAAGTAAATTACCCCTGCCTTTTGAAGTTAAACTTGCCCATGAAGGTCTTACAATAGAAGTATGAGGAAAAAAATAATTTAATTTTGACCTTTCAGGAAAGAAAAAAATGATTTTTTTGAATTAAAATTTTTAGCAAGTTCGATAAACTTAGAATTTATTTCGTCTTTTCTTTTAATGATATAATTATAACCAGTTTCAATTAATTCATCTTTTAGTTCAAAATCAAACCAGTTGTATTTTTGCTCAACAGGTGTAAACAGAATATCACATAATTTCCTATCGGACATTTGTTTTGACCATATTGAGGTACTGACTATTTGCTGAATAATTTCTATAAAATTAGCATTTTCATCAAGTTTTTCAAAAGGGGACGCTACATCAATACCGACTCTGATCCCCTTTCCGAAAAGTTCATTTGATTCATTTACAGGAAGATTTGCTACAATTCCACCATCATAAAGGATCTTGCCATCTATTCTTATTGAAGGAAAAATAAAAGGGATTGCAGTACTTGCAGCAACAGCCGTTACAATGCTTCCACTTTTAAAGCAATAGACAGATTTTGAACTAACATCACTAGCGATTGCAGCGAAGGGGATCTTTAATTCTTCGATTTTAGTAGAACCAAAAACTTCGGTGTACACTTTCATTATATCTTCGCATGCAATTAAAGCCTCATCATCGAATAGATTTAATATAGCCTTTGTGCCTTTTATTACATTAGAAAATTTCTCAGAAATAATAGAAGTTACCTTTGAAAACCTATCTTTAAATTTTTCTTTATCTTTGAAAAAATTATAGATAGAACCTTTTTGCTCCTCTTTTCTATTTTCTTTGAAATCATTCTTTTTGTTATCTTTTTCAGAAGTAAAGTATTTTTCAGCAAAATCCTTGTAAATTTCAGAATTCATAAATTGCTCTATTTTATTAATGCAATCTCTGTAATTACCATACATTGCATAAATAGCACCAAAAAGAGCACCTGCTGATGTTCCTGTTATTGAAGAAGGTTTTATTCCCATTTCTTCTAAAGCCTTAATAGCACCAATATGAACAAATCCTTTTGAAGCTCCACCACTTAAAACAAAATGAATAGGAACATTGTAATTTAATTTATTCATTTAATCCCCTTTTTTATAATTTTATTCTATTTTGATTTTATTCTTATAGCTAATTTATTTTTTACAATATTTTTTTATATCATTTGTTTTATATCGTTTTTATTACTCTATTGATTATAGAGTTAGATTTTTCTTTTTCAATAGTGATTAACATAAAAATTAAATCTGTTATTTTTAATTGATGAAAAATTTTCATATCCAATGGCATTTATTAAATCGATGTAATTTAAGGTGCTCTCATTGTTATCAGTATGATTATTCTAAAAACGATGAACTTTCAATACAACAACTTAAATCAATAGCTGACAATTTAGATAGAACTATGAGAAGATGGGGTAGCAAGTTAAATCTTCTTTTAACTGGAGGAGAGCCTCTATTAAAAGAAGACCTTTTTGAACTTATGAATTATCTTGAAACAAGAAAAAATATAATAGAAGTGGACATTATTACAAATGCAACTCTTCTTTCATCCAAAATTAAGCAACTTGAAAAATTTAAAAAATGCAAAAACATATTATTCTCTCTTGAAGGAGTTAGTGCTAATACTAATGACAGAATTAGAGGCGAAGGTGTATTTGAAAAGGTTATAGAACAAATAAAATATATAGATAGCAAAAGATTCAAAAAAATTCTTATGTTTACAATAAGTAAAAAAAATTATGAAGATGCTTTTAAACTTATTGATTTTGGTAAAAAGTATGGACTTGATGCAGTTATAATTGAAAAACTTGTTCCAATTGGGCAATCAGAAGATGATTTTTCAAATGTTCTGACAAAAAATATGTTAAGAAAAATATGGGATTATCTTTTAATAGAAAATGGATATGATATTGCTAAAAGTTATGAATTTAGGGCATTAAAAATAGAGTTCAAACAAAAATCTTATTTTACCAAATTCTTCAAAAATAAATTTAATTTTAAGAATAAAGAAAAAATAAAGACTTCTATTAAAGTTGCAAATTGTATAGTGGGGAAAGATGGCGCTGCTATTATGCCCGATGGCTCTGTATATCCTTGTAGAAGACTTCCTATATCAATAGGAAATTTGCTAGATAAGGAATTTTATGAGATTTTCGAAAACTCAAAAATCCTTAAAGATTTAAAAAATAAAGATCTCCTTAAAGGCAAATGTAAAGAATGCGATGCAAAGGATTGTTTTGGATGTAAGGCAATGGTTTATGCGGTAAAAAAGGATTTGTTTTCACAGGACCCTCATTGCTGGAAGAGCTAATACCAATATTAAAATAAGCTAATTCAAATCTGAAAATATTTATAAAATAGGACTTGAAAATGGATTTATCAAATACCTTTCGCTCTTTGAGAAATCGTAACTATCGAATTTTTTATATAGGCCAGGGGATATCATTAATAGGGACATGGATGCAACAGGTTGCTACAAGCTGGTTGATATATAGATTAACAGGCTCAGCAATAGCTCTTGGGGTTTCGACATTTCTTTCACAAATACCTGCGCTTATAATTTCTCCTATTGCTGGAACATATATAGATAAAATGAATAAACTGGCTATTGTAAAATTAATGCAGTTTTTGATGATGATAAATGCTTTTATATTGGGTTGTTTAACATTATCAAATAAAATAACAGTAAATATTGTCTATATTTTATATTGCATTTTAGGAATCTTAAATGCCATAGAAATCCCTTCTCGTCAATCGATGTTTGTTGAGCTTATTGATGAAAAACAGGATCTTCCAAATGCCATTGCCTTAAATTCAACTCTTTTTAATGCAGCAAGACTTGTTGGACCAAGTATAGCAGGATTACTTTTATTGAAAATATCTGAAGGATACTGTTTTATTTTAAATGCCATAAGTTTTCTTTTTGTTCTTTTTTCTCTTTTTGCTATAAAGATAAATAAAAAGGATTTTTCACTTGAAAATCATAATATTTTAAGTTCTCTTAAAGATGGTTTTAATTTTGTAATAAAAACTAAGGAGATATCTTATCCGCTTCTGCTTTTAACATTTTATAGTCTTTTTGGTATCTCTTTCACGACCATTTTACCTGTAATTTCTGTAAAAATGTACCAGGGAGCTTCCAACACATTGGGTTTTCTAATGAGTAGCCTTGGTCTTGGAGCATTGATTTCCACTTTATTTTTGGCTTCTAAAAAGAATTATGATAATATTAAAAATACTATAATTATCTCTTCTATAGTATTTGCAATAAGTCTTATAATTTTTTCCTTTAATAAAATCTTTTATTTAGGATTAGTAAATATTTTTTTTGCTGGCGCATCAATGGTTTTGCAGAGTTCTTCTACAAATGCTCTTATACAATCTAAAACTCCGGATGACAAAAGGGGCAGAGTCATGGGATTTTACACAACATCATTTAGGGGTATAATGCCATTTGGATCATTGATAATTGGGTTTTTAGCTGAAAAAATTTCCGCTCCTGCTTCTTTAGCGATTTGTGGTAGCATCTGTCTTCTAGTTTCTTTATTTATAGGAATAAGACTTAATTTGAAAAAAAATAAAAAGATATCATTAAATTAATCTTTAACTTGAATATTCTTTATTTATAATTTATAATTTATCAAAAGATTAAAGGTATGACATGGTTAAAGATTATAACTATCATATTCTAATTATTTACTTTATTGCAATCATATTATTATCATTTATTTTTTTCGATTTTTATGATACAATTAATGGTTTTATAAAAATTCAGGCTTCAGCGTCAAGGCTTATTGCAGATTATTTTGCGATAGCAGGTATTGGGGGTACATTATTAAATGCTTCAGTTTTATCACTTTTAAGCATATTTTTGCTTTTACTTTTAAAAGTAAAAATAAGTGGTGCCGTTTTTGCTGCTGTTTTTACCATTTTTGGTTTTGCTCTTTTCGGGAAAAATATTCCATCTATATTATCTTTATGGTTTGGTGTATTTATTTCAAGTAGAATTACAAAAAAAAGATTTATAGAATATATCTTTATTGCCCTTTTTGGTTCAGCTCTTTGTCCTGTTTTTTCTTTAATATCATTTGAAATAAGCTCAAATCCGTTAATTGGACTTTTAGGTGGTTTTCTTTTTACAGTCATGATAGGAATGTTTTTACCGCCAGTTGCAATATATATGTTAAGGCTTCATCAGGGGTATAATCTTTACAATATAGGGATGACTGCAGGGTTTTTATCATTATTTATTTCATCAATATTAAGGAATTTAAAAATTGATTTAAAACTTTTGGAATTTTGGTCTCAAAAATCAAGTCATATAGATATTTTTATTGTTCCTTTGACATGTCTCTTATTTATTATTCTCGGATTATATAAAAAACCAAAGGAAAAAATCAAGGCTTTTATAGAATTGCAAAGTGAAACAGGAAGACTCCCTTCAGATTTTATAACTTCAATATCTAAAGAAGCAACATTTTTGAATATGGGAGTTCTTACATTAATATTTTATATATATGTAATAATAACGAAGTCGCCAACAAATGGACCTGTTCTTGGTGGTTTATTTACAATATTGGGATTTGCAGCTTTTGGTAAAAATCTTAGAAATAGCATTCCTGTTGTTATTGGTGTTATCCTAACCGCACTTTTGTTGCAAATAGAATTGAATTCACCATCTATAATTCTTGCAACATTATTTTCAACAACATTAGCACCTATTGCAGGAACTTTTGGTGTTATTGCAGGCTTAATTGCTGGCAGTTTACATCTAATTCTTGTTCAATTTACAGCTGGTTGGGTTGGTGGGATTAATCTTTATAACAATGGCTTTGCAGGAGGGCTTGTCGCAACATTTTTGGTGGCAATAATAGATTGGCTTGAAAATGCTTCAATTGTAAAATTAAAAAGATAAAGTTATTCTAGGACAAAATCTTAAAAAAATACTATAAAATAAAATTTAAGTTTTTTAAAAAGATATAAAATAAGGGAAAAAATATGAAACAGGTTGAAATGATAGTAAAAATAATAAGTGAAGTTGCTCATTTTATACTGCAAGAAGATCCAAATAGGATGGTTATATCACTTCATAAGGAAAAAGATGGAATTCATCTTGCAATTTTGGATGATAAGAAAAGAAGTAAAAAAGAGATAGAAAACCTGAAAAGGACTATTTCAATTGGTCAAAGACCAGAACTTTCAGGTTATTATGGAAATTTAGCAGGTAATAATCTTCTTGGAGAAGCAAGGTTGGATCTTATTGGCTGGCAGGTGAAGTACATAGATTTGAATGAGACAAGGGATGGTTTGAAAATAGATATATGGGTCGGTTCAGAAGATTTCGATAAAGATAAGTTTAATATTCCTAAAAAATAGTAAAAGGAATGATAGAAAAATTTTTTAAAAATTATTAAATAATTTATAAAATAAGTTGCCAATTATTCAATTTCTTATTATATAGATTAGTTAACTTTGTTTAATTAAAATTTGTTAAAATAAATATTAGATTGGAGGTTTTATGATTAAAAATTTTGATGATCAAATAATTGAAGGCAGAGCACTTTACGAAACTGAAGATTATAAATTCATATGGCTTGGTTGGGATAAGTATTCTGAAAAAGAGATTATACAGACAAATCAATATTTAATATTATCAAAAGAAGAAGGTGTATTGCTTGATCCTGGTGGAGTTTCTACATTTTCAAAAGTTGTAGCTGTAGTATCACAATATATTTCACTGGAAAAAATTAAAAATATCTTTTATTCTCATCAGGATCCTGATGTTTCTTCTGGTATAGCAATGTGGTTAGGCATAACTTCTGCAAAAGTATCAATTTCTGATAAATGGATTAGATTTTTACCTCATTTTGGTATATTTGACTCAAATAGAATAAACCCATTAAAAGATAATGGTGGACAAATTAATATTGAGGGATTTCAGCCTTTACAGGTTATTCCCGCTCATTTTTTGCATTCTCCTGGCCAACTTATAATTTATGATCCAAATTCTAAGATACTATTTTCTGGCGATATAGGGGCAGCTGTTTTTCCTCAAAATAAGAAATATCTTTTTGTAGAAAATTTTGAAGATCATCTTCCAAATATTGATGGATTTCATAAAAGATTTATGGCTTCTAATAAGGCATTAAGATATTTTGTGGATAATATAAAAAAATATGATATAAAAATGATTGCACCTCAACATGGGGCAATATATACTAATGAAAATGTAAAAAAGTTTTTAGATTATCTTTATGATTTGAAATGCGGTATAGATATAATTGAGAAAATATATTAAAAATATATCTACATCGCTTAAGAATTAAGATCTTAGGGGTATTTTATGAATATAGGAAATAATGAATATAAAAAAAATATTTTTGATGTAATCGATAGGTTGACAACAGATTATTCAAAATCTATTATCTTAGAAACTATAACAAATAATTCTCTGGATTTAATATTTAACTTTGTCTCTTCGATGAAAGGTTTTACTTCCTCTATACTTGCTGCATTTGAAGAAATGAGTGCGACAAATAAAAATATAAATTCAAATTTAAAAAATATTGAAAATGAAATGAGTTCAATGTTAGAAAAAAGTAATAACTTAGTTGAAAGATTCAATGAAAGATCGACTCAAATTGATAATATATATAATAAAATTACAAATTCAAAAGAAACTTTTAATAAATTGATAGAAAATTCAAAAATTGTATTTGAAGCTACTTCATCTATTAAAGATATAGCAGAAGAGACAAATGTATTAGCTATAAACGCATCAATTGAAGCAGCTCATGCAGGAAAATATGGTGCGGGATTTAATATAATATCCACTGAAGTTAGAAAATTATCTGAGAATACTAAAAACCTTGCTAATAATATAAGCAGGATAATAAATGAATTTCAAATTAATTTTAATAATATAAATAATTTGTTCAATGATATAAGTCAGATAATGGAAACATTGGTAATAGATATTAATCAGATCAAAAATAATTTTAATGAAAATAATGTTACCGGGAAAAAAATAGGGCAAGCATTAACTGAAATAACTAATTCTATGGACGAACAAACTTTTGCATTAAATGATGGATTGAAAAATATTGAAAAACTGTCTTTATTTTCTGCTAAGATATATAATTTAACAGATTCCTTATTTAGAGCGTATATTGAGATAAAAAATATTTTAGATCATGACAAATTTTAAATAAATTTATATAAATTTTTAATAAGATTGGTTAGTAATTAACTTTTTTACTTCATCTATCAAGTTTTCAACAACATATCTTGCATCTTTCGGTTTTAATGTAGAATATATTGGTAGTGATATTTCATTTTCAAATTGATTAAAAGCATTTGGATAATCTTCTATCTTATATCCAAGACTTTTATAAAAACTGAACATTGGAAGAGGAATAAAATGAACATTTGTTGCAATCTGTTTTTCAGCCATATTTATTATTAGTTTATTTCTTTTTTCAAGCGTGAAGTTTTTTATTCTAAGTGGATAAAGATGGTAGTTTGAGTTTGTCCCTTGTTCATCTTTATCAAAAGGTAAAATTGCCCAATCATATTCTTTTAAGTATTCTGAGTAAATATCATGAATCTTTTTTCTTTTATTGAGCATCATGTCAAATCTTTCAATTTGTCCAAGCCCAAAAGCTGCCATTATATCAGTCATATTGCATTTAAATCCATCAGCTATTATATCATATTCCCATGCACCTGGTTTTAACTTTGCAAAGGCATCTTTTGATTGGCCATGAAGAGCGATTATTTTCATCTTTTTCTGCAAATTTTCATCTAAAACAAGATTAACATTTGAATTTTTAATTTTAATATTATTTTTATTGAATACTATTGCACCACCCTCGGCTGTAGTAAGATTTTTAACAGCATGAAAAGAAAATGTATGAAAGTCTGCTTGAGTTCCTATGATATTTCCTTTATATTTTGAACCAAAGGAATGAGCTGAATCAGCAAGGATAACTATATCTTCTCTACCTATTTTTGTTAAAATATCTTTTATTTGATCATATCTTTCTGGAACACCGCCAAAATCAACGGGCATAATGACTTTTGTTTTATCTGTAATAGCTTTTTCAAGTTTTAGTAAATCCATCTGAAACCTGTCTTTTTCTACATCCACAAGGACAGGTTTTGCCCCTCTATGAACTATGACATTTGCAGTTGCAGCATAGGTATAACAACTTGTTATAACTTCATCATTAGGCCCAACATCAAGTATTCTAAGTAGAAGTTCCATTGCAGCAGTTGCACTATTTAAAGCAATGGCAAAATCTGTCTTACAATATTCTTTTATTTTATTTTCAAATTCTATAACATTTGGACCAGTAGTTATCCAACCCGATTTTAATACTTTATTTATTTTCTTTATTTCCAACCTTGAAATATCGGGTGGTGAAAATGGGATTTTCTTATTCATAAATTCTCCTAAATTTTTTTTATTAAAAATTCATTCATTATTAAAAAATATATTTATATTTGCCATAAATTTATTTATAATCTAATTATTTTAATAAATACCTTAAATTTATTTACAATCTATTTATTTTTATAATTACATAAGCTTATCTTTGGAATTTAAAATTGATAAACCAGATAACTAAAATTTTAAATCCTGAAAATTCTTTTTCCAGGAAGTTTTTTTACAAATCTATGATGTATATATAAAAGAAATAAAGACATAGGAATAACTGCAAAACTAACATATTTTGACCATGTTATTAAAAAAAAGCTCGAAATATTAAAATTTATTATTAAATCTATGGCAAAGCAGATTAAACATCCACCAATAAGATAATAAGCTATTAGATTTAATCCTTTTTGTTTTGTCTTTGTTGTAAGAAGGAATAATAAAAAAAATATGATTAAACAGGAAATTAATATTGGAAGAGCATAAGTAAATGACCAACCAATCTTTTTATCAAGACTATCCAAAGATATTAAATAACCAAAAATAGAAAGAAATATAAATAAAAAGCTATATATTATCTTTTTATAAAAAATAAGTATAGATGCAATAATAAGCCAAGTAAAAAATATCGTTACAGAAGGTATTTTTGACCATGTAATTTTCCCTTCCAAAATAAAATTTATTAAGACAATTGATATTATTGAAATAATAAAACTAACACTAATTATTTCAATTATAGATGTCAATTTTTGTTTTTCAGATGATTTTTCATATGAAGGATAAATAGAATTATTTTTATCTATTTCTGTATTATTTTCTATATCTATTTTATTTTTTATATTTATTTTATTTTCTATATCATTTGACTTAATAGATTGATCATCTTGTTTTTTATTAACAGGAATTTTTGCGCCACAAAGTGGACAATAGCTTGCATCATCATCAAGTCTAACTCCACAATTATAGCAATATGGCATAATCCGCTCCTATAAAACTCAATTAATAAATAAAATTTTCAATATATTATTATAATTATTATAGTTCATAATTTTGTTGTTACATGCACATTGATCCCAAGTGAGACAAGAGTGCTAAAAAAGATTCTTTCCAAATCTTTTTGTTCAGTTCTACTTCCAAAAGCTATTGATAGTATATTTTTAAATGAAACGACTGAGCAATTTGTCTTGGATGCTTTACCAGGTGCAGGAATAAAATCGAAATGTTCAATATGTTCAAAATACTTTTGGTCAAGATTTATCTGTCCAATATTTGATAAAAAACCAGAAATTAAGCCATCACCAAGATAATAAAATGCGGATCTTAGGACTAAAACTTTTAAAAATAAAGGCACAAGACGTAAAGCAAATATATATTCACTGGCAACATTTCTTTTAATCATTTTTAGGTGTTCTTTTTTCTTAAGTTCAATTTGCATTTGAAGATGAGTTAGCTCAAATATTTCATCCAAGGTATATTGACCCATCCTGCAATCAAGTTTTGAAATTAAAAACAGGGAAAAATTTCTCATAGTTTTTGAAGGATGAATCTTTCTGAGATTAATTGGTGTTTCAAATGCGATAAAAGGAGAGTATCTTTTTCTTTTTCTTTCATCTATTGAAAAATAAATCTTCTGAAGGCTATAAATATAAATTGCAGATAAAAACTCTGTCAGGGTTAGATTTTTGGATTTAGCAACTTTTAAGACCTGATCGACATCACAATATCCAAAAATAACTCTATATATATGCTTTGGTAGTATTTTCCCTGGTATATGAAAAGCTATAGGAAGTGGATCTGGTTTAGGAATATTTTGTTCATAATATCTTTTATAATCATCTTCATATTCTTCTGGATCTATAGGTGATGATGCAACGGTAATATTGGTTGAAGGAAGATTGTAGCCTAAAATATTGAAATATTCATATAATAAGGTTTTTAAAAATTCAATTGCCCCTGTTCCATCT
>ERZ795051.5474-NODE-5474-length-11117-cov-6.883746_pt1 | contig 11117 bp, 9 predicted proteins | sample MGYA00375135_ERZ795051 | MGnify/ENA primary metagenome ERZ795051 (study PRJEB30180, sample SAMN05720222) | activated sludge metagenome | isolation source: Anaerobic digester | place: Japan | collected 2015-05-26 ... | reverse complement strand
GGTTTCGTGATCCGGGTGTCAGGACTCTGCCGGCCCGCGGCCGGCGACGAGGATCATAGGCCGGCCCGACGCCGGCGCCAAGCACGGGTTCAGAGCGTGAGCCGCAGGACCGCGCCGAGCGTGAGGACCTTGGAGTTGAAACCTTCGAGCTCGCTCCAGGCGTCGAAGCGGTAGTTCGCGTTCAGGTCCAGGTCGATCCGCGGCAGCAGCGGCAGCTCGTAGCCGAGGCGAACGGCGTAGTACGGGTCGGACCAGTCGTTCCGGAAGCTGCTCGACCGGGTGAGGCCGGCACCGACCCCGCCGTAGAGCCCGCGGCCGACGAGCAGGAAGACCTGCGGCGAGTACGCCGAGCCGGTGGCCCCGCCGAAACCGTCGGGGAAATACTCGACGGTAGCCTCGATCTTCACGAACGGCTTGGGCAGGTACTGATAGCTGAAGAGCTGGGAGAGGCCGTTGTCGTCGATCCCGTCGCCGTACGACTTCTTGATCTCGTCGATCGTCCGCCAGTAGTGGAGGCCGAAACCGAGCCGGTGCTCGCCGGCGCCGGCGGCGGTGCTGCCCAGGGCGACGAGCAGGATGGTGGCGGCGAGCGTGAGCGAGCTGATGCGACTCATGAGATCCCTCCTTGGGCCGGATCCCTCCGGCAGGGGCGAGGATAGCAAGCTCGACGCGGGAGCTCTGTGAGCTGCTCCGCATCGCCCCGAGGGGCGGATTCCTCGCCGCTACCTCGCCGCTACCCCATAGAATCACCCCGCACGGTGAAACCGGACAGCGGAGAGGGGGAAGCGATGACACTCGAGGGCAAGACTCTGATGGTGACCGGCGGCAGCCGCGGCATCGGGCTGGCGATCGCCCGGCGGGCGGCGCGCGACGGCGCGAACGTGGCGATCCTCGCCAAGACGACCGAACCCCATCCCCGGCTGCCCGGCACGATCTACACCGCCGCCGCCGAGATCGAAGCCGACGGCGGCCGCGCCCTGCCCCTCGCCACCGACCTGCGCGACGAGGCGCAGGTCGAGGCGGCGGTGGCGGCGACCGTCGCCGAGTTCGGCGGCATCGACATCCTGGTCAACAACGCCAGCGCGATCTTCCTCGCCGGAACACTCGCGACGCCGATGAAGCGGTTCGACCTGATGTTCGCCGTCAACGTGCGCGCGACCTACCTCTGCACCCGCCTCTGCCTCCCCCATCTGCTCGCCGCCGCCAACCCCCACGTGCTCAACCTCTCGCCGCCGCTCTCCCTCTCGCCGCGCTGGTTCAAGGACCACGTCGCCTACACGATGGCGAAGTACGGGATGTCGATGTGCGTGCTCGGGATGGCCGAGGAGTTCCGGGAGCAGGGAGTGGCGGTCAACGCCCTCTGGCCCCGCACCGCGATCGCCACCGCCGCCCTCGCGATGCTCGGCGACACCGTCTCCCCGCGCCACTGCCGGACGCCGGAGATCGTGGCCGACGCCGCCCACTGGATCCTGACCCGGCCGAGCCGCGAGCTGACCGGACGTTTCCTGATCGACGAGGAGGTGCTCGCCGAAGCCGGCGTCACCGACTTCGACCGGTACGCCGTCGATCCCGGAGCGCCACTGATCCCCGATTTCTTCCTCGACTGATCTCAGCCGGAGCGAGGCTTCGGGAAGGCTGGCGTGACTATCTGCCGCCCTCGCGGCAGTAGGCCGTGAAACGGGCGCGGCGCGGGCCTTCGGCCCGGTTTTCGAAGAGCGCCAGGAGCCGGGTCGCGTCCCCTTCGCGGACGACGATGGGATCGCCGAGCCAGGCCGAGGAGAGGCCGGGGCACTCCCGGGCGGCCGGGCAGTCCACCCAGCCCGCCGCGGTGCCGCTCTCGTAGCGATAACCGGTGTAGCGAGCTCCGGCCGGCAGCTCGAGCCGGATTTCCGAGCAGCCGGGCGGAAGCTCCGCTGCGAGCTCGACCCAGGCCGCCGGTGGCGCGGCCGCGAAGCGGTTCCGGATCTCCCCGGGGCAGCCAGCCGCCTCGGCGCCTCCCGAAGCCACCTCGCTTTCCACGCTGTGGGCGCTCTCTCCGGGCGGGCATTCGGGACAGGTGCGGTCGGCGTGCCGACGCACGGTGCGGACCTCGGGAGCTCTCTCCGGAGCCGCTTTCGGCGCAGACGGGCTGGTAGAGGGGGGCGGTGGTGGTGGTGGTGGCTTGACTGCAGGTACGGGCTCCATTTCGGCCTCTGTGGGCCGCTCCTCCGGCTGCGGCGGTACGGCCTGAACCGCGGGCTCTGGGCGCGGGGATTCCGGAACAGCCCCTTCGGCCACGGCCGATACTGCGGGTGGTGGTGGAGTCACCGTTGCGGGGGCCGGCACCGGCTCGGGAAGCGAGGGGCGGCTCACAGGCGGCGGCGCGGGGTGTGGCGCCGGCTTCTCCCGGACGATCGGAGCTGCCGGGCCCCGGGCGAGGCGAACCCGCAGCGGAGCGATGGCGCCACGGACGTTCTCCTGGCGCGCCGCGACGATCAGCGGCTTGCCTCCGGAGATCACGACCTCGGAGACGAAGATCATGAACCGTTCGTGCCGGGCCCGCAGCTCCCAGCTCCCGGCCGCGAGGCCGGTTAAGAGGGCGCGCCCGCTCGCATCCGTGCGTGCCGTCAGGGCGGCGAGGCGGCCATCGTTCCCGAGCCAGCGCAGCTCGACCTCGGCCCCGGCGAGCGCCTGCCCCCGATGGTCCTGAACCCGCACCTCCAGGCCGTGCGGACCGGAGGGCGCGGCTTGCGCCCGCAGCGGCCCACCCAATCCCCACATGGCCAGCCAGAGACCGAGCAGGAGGAGGGTGGCGCGCGGCGGGGAGATCGACCGGAAGCCCATCGGGACATTTCTCTCAGGAGGCGATCGTGAAGCTCTGGAGGACCGAAACGAGAACCGCGAGGAGCGTGGCGGCGAGCAGGCCGAGCGCCGTCAGGACGTGGCCCGGCCGCTCCGGGCGGAGAGGATCGAGGAGCCGCGCGGCGAGCCAGCCGCCGGCGAACCCCCCGGCATGGGCGTAGTTGTCCACACCGGCGAACAGGAAACCGAAGACGAACATCGCCAGCGCCCAGGTCCACGCCTGCTGCCCGAGGGCACGGGAACCGGAACGCCGCCCGTACCAGACGAGCGCGCCGAGCAGCCCGAAGATCGGTGCCGACGCACCCACCGTGAAGGCGGCTCCCTGGAGGAGACGCGGAAGGAAGAAGAGGTACTGCCCGGCGACCGAGCTGGCGAGGAAACCGCCCACCGAACCGGCGGTGTAGATCAGCACCATCCGCCCCGCGCCGTAGAGCTCCGCGGTCGCCGGTGCGAGCTGGCGCACCCAGAGCATGTTGAACAGGAGGTGCAGCAGGCTGCCGTGGAGCCAGCCGGCGGAGAGCACCGTCCACCACCGCCCGAGCTCGAAGACCGGCACCGACCCGCTCGCACCCAGCAGGTAGAGGGCGACCGGCGACGGGCCGAGGAAGTCGAACGGACTCCCCATCCGGATCCGGCCGCCCGAGAGCAGCAGCGCCACCAGGTAGAGCAGGACGCTGCCGCCGATGAGCAGCTTCACGAAACCGAGATCGCTGCCGAGGCGGCGCAGCGCGCCGGCGTACCCCCAGAGTCCGGGGTTACGCCGGCCGCAGTGCGAGCAGACGGCGTCGTGGACGCCGACGAGCTTGCCGCACGAGCAGACGACCGAGCCGTTGCGCTGCCTGCCGAACATCCCTCAGGGGGTTCCCGTGAAGGCAACCTGGATCGCCGTCTTCCCTTCCTCGTCCTTGCCAACGTGCACGCTCAGGCTTCGCTCCCCTTCCGAACCGTTGAGCCAGATCATCTCGCCGCCTTCGTCGCTGTCGCTGGTGATCGTCTGCACCGGGATCGAGAGCTCGGAAAAACGCTCCCGGTAGAAGGCGGCCACCTCCTGCGGCGAGGCCGTGCTCTTCTGGACGAAGGCACCCCGAACCGCATCCCCGGTCTTCATGAAACCCTGACCTTCGAAGCTGGCGCCCGGGTAGAGCGGCACCCAGCCGGGGAGGTTCTCCCGGTCCACGTTCGCGCCGAAGACCATCTCGCCATCCGGGCCCTCGATGCGGAGGGTGCCCCCTTCGTCCTCCTTCTGGAAACGGATCTCCGTCCGTTCCCCGTCCTTCTCGAAGGAGAAATTGCCTTTCGCGATCTCGTCGAACGAGAGGGTGATCGTCTCGCCGTCCTTCTTGTTGCGGATCGTCATCGTGCCGGCGTCGGCGTCCTTCGCCACGAGCTCGAGCTCCGGGTTCATGCGCACCACCATCTCGGCGGCGGCGAGCGCCGGGTTCGCCTCGGCCTTCTCGACCCATCCCTTCGCCTTGTGGACGACAAAGGCCCCGGCGGCGAACATGCCGATGAGGATGAGGAGAATGAGGCCACCGCAGCCGATGGCGACCCAGACGAGCGGATGGAGCCCCTTCTTCTTGGCAGGAGCCGGCGGCGGTGCTTCGGGCATCGACATTGGAGACCTCCCTCTGTTCGTTGACGCCGCTGGAGGCTACCACGCCTTTCGCGGCGGCCACCCTCAGCCGGGCAGGACGCGCAGGCCGTCGGGCAGCTCGTTCTGATCGTCCGGACGGGCCGCGAGCCGCTTCTCGCGCAACAGCTCGCCGCACCTCCCGATCGCCGCCAGCAGCGCCTCGGCGGGCCGGCCGGACCCGACGCCACGGGCGATCTCCGCGGCGATCGCCTCCCACTCTTCGAGGGGGACGGCCTCCCGGAGGCCGCGGTCAGGCAGCACCACGACCTGCCGCTCGAAGGCGGAGAGCAGGATGAGGATCCCGGAGCGATCCCGGGTCCGGAAGACCTCCTCGTCGAGGAAGACTTCCGCCGCTCGCTGCCGCACCTCCCGATCGCAGATCGTCCGACCGATCAGGGCTCGCCGCAACGGCGGGCAGAGACCGGCAAGGAGCCAGCCGAAGAGGGAGCCGGCGAGCGGCGGCAGGACGATCCAGAGCACCGGATCGCTCCAGGGGCCGAGCAGCCGATGCGCGATCGCCGCCCCGATCGCCCCGCCGATCGCGCCGAGCAGCGCCCCCCGCCAGGAGGCCGCCTCGTAGCGATCGCTCGCCGGCACGACCACCGGCACGATCTCCCCGCGCGAACCCTGTTCGGCGGTCGCCACGGCAGCGGCGATCGCCCGCTGCTCCGCTGCGGAGAACTCCAGCGCTCTTCGGCCCCTCACCCGCATCCCTTCTCCCGGCCCCCTCCTGGACCCGGCCGGGGCGACCGTTATCATAGCCATCCCTTCCCGATTCCAACGATGAGCCGCCGCCTCCTCCCTCCGCTTGCCGTCGCCGCCCTCCTCCTTGCCGCCCCGGCAGCCGCCGCGGTGCGGATCCTCGCCTTCGGCGACAGCATCACCCTTGGCTACGGCGACAGCGCCACCGGGGGTGGCTATCCGCAGCGGCTCGAATCGTCGCTGCGCAGCGACGGCTTCCCGGTCACCGTGCGCAATCGCGGCATCGGCGGCGAAACGACGGCTCAGGGCCTCGCCCGGATCGGTTCGGTTCTCGACGAAGGGGGCGATCTCCTGCTGCTGATGGAGGGGACGAACGACATCTTCCGCAACCTCTCCACCGAGACGATCCTCTACAACCTCAACGCCCTGGCAACCCACGCCGAAGCCATGGGGATGCGGGTCGTGCAGGCGACGATCGTGCCGCATCGTCCCGATGGTCAGGGCGACAACGACAACGAGCAGACGCTCGCGCTGCGTGGCGCCGTGCTCGGCCTCGCGCAGCGGGAATCCCGCCCGGTCGTCGACGCTTTTGGCCCCTTCTGGAGCCTGCCGGGCTTCTGGCAAACGCACTATCTCGCCGACCCCGACGATCCGGTGGGACACCCCAACGCCGCGGGGTACGACCTCCTCGCGGAGGCCTTCCACCGCGTGGTCGAACCTCTCGTCGCGCACCAGCCGAGTGGGCGGATCGTGCCGCGCACGGCGGCTCCGGAGACCGGCGAGCTCGTCTGGTTCGACATCGATCTGCCGGGGCCTCATGCCGCTGTGGTCTGGCGGTTCGGCGACGGCGGACGCGCCGAAGCGCTGGCCGAGAACGGCTACGCCGGCGCCCATCTCTACCTCGAGCCCGGCACCTACGAGGTCGCGGTCGAGGTGACGACGCTCGCCGGGGCGCAGCTCACCGACCGGATCATGGCGACGGTGAGCGGCGGCCGGATCGAGACGCTCACCGCATCGAGCCTGGTGCCCCTGGCGCGGCGGGAACGCCGGGGACCGGGCAGCACCGTGCGCTCGGCACTCTGGGTCACGAATCTCGGCGACGGACCGGTGCGGGTCGAGCTCGAACCGCTCCCGGCCTCTCCCCCGCTCTCCAGCGTCTTCGGAAAGGCGGCGGCTCTCCCGCTGGCGCTCAGCCTCGGGCCGTGGCAGTCGGTCGCGCTTCCCGACGCCCTGCTCGCACTCGGGATCGCGGAGGGGAACGCCGCGATCCGGCTGCGGGCTCGCGGTCCCGCCGCCCGCGGCATCCCCCGGATCCGGGCGGAGGTGCGGATCGCCGACGAGGAGGCGGGAGCCGCGACGGGCTGGACGACGGTCCCGGCCGTGCCCGAGAACGACTGGCGCGGCTCCCCGCGGGGCGGGATCCTGCGCGCGCTCTCGGCGGACGCTCCCGCCGCGCTCCTGCTCGCCAACCCGGAGAGCAGCCAGCGCAGCGTCGCGGTACGGCTCCGTTCCGCGACCGGCACCGAGCTCGGCAGCGCCCATCTGACTCTCACCGGCCGCGCCTCGCTGCAGCGTTCGCTCTCGCGCCTCTTCCCCGCGGCGGCGTCGGCGCCGGCCCCCTTCGGCCTCGAGATCGAAACCGACGGCGCCCTGGTCGCGGCGCTCGAGCAGGGGATGGCGGGAGGGCGCGACCGGCTCTTCTCCCTGCTGCGACCCCGCGCGGCCAGCGGCTCGCTCCTCCTCCCCATCGCCGGCGATCACGCGCCGGGGTGCAGTCGCCGGCTCTACCTCTTCAATCCCGACCCCACCCCGGCCAGCCTGAACCTCTCCCTGCTCCGGGGCGACGACGGCGGCTCTTCCCTCACGGTGGCGATGACGCTCGCCGGCGGGGAGAGTCGGGAGATCGCCGAGCCGCGTCTCCTGCTCTTCGGGGGCGGCGAGGGCGCCGGTCTCCTGCGAGCGGTCTGGGCGGCGGGCCGGCCGGCCCCTCATCTGGCCGCGACTCTCGCGACACAGCCTCTCGCACCGGTGGGGCTCGGCGACATCGCCGGCGCGGAGGGTTCCCTCACGATTCCGCTCGGGGCCAGCATGCCGCTGCCGCCTCCCGGCAGCGGCTGGACCTCCACGCTGCGCATCCTCGAGACCGGCGAGCGGGCGACGACGCTCCGCGTGGAGCTCCTCGACGCCCTCGGCGAGCTGCTCGGGATCCGCTATCTCAGCCTGAACGCCGGGGGCCTCTCCGAGCGCGCTCTCGCCTCGCTCTTCCCCGGCCCCGTGGACGGGCTCGGCTGGCAGCTCTGGATCGAGATCGAGAGCGGCGGCCCGATCGTCGCCTGGCTGCTCTCCGAGCACGCGGATGGCGACGCGAGCCTCGCGCTCGGCCGGCCCTCTCTCTGAATCGCGCACCTCTCCGGCATCCCGCCGGAGGTGTTACAGTCCCCCGTCGCTCGGACCCGGACCGGCCGAGCGCTGTCACCGAGGACACGACGATGGCGACCAACGGCATACCGCGACGGTGGACGGTCGAGGATTCCCTCGATCTCTACAACATCCGCCTCTGGGGCAACGACCACTTCTCGGTCAACCCGAAAGGGAACATCCAGGTCCACCCGGAAGGGCCGGGCACGCCGGCGATCGACCTGCGGGCGCTCGTCGAGGAGACCCTCCAGCGCGGGATCGGCCTCCCCCTCCTGATCCGCTTCTCCGAGATCCTCGGCGCCCGGGTCCGCGAGCTCAACGAGGCGTTCCGCCGCGCGATGGAGGAGTACGAATACCAGGGCGTCTACCGCGGCGTCTTTCCGATCAAGGTGAACCAGGAACGCTACGTCGTCGAGAAGCTCGTCGAAGCGGGCCGCCCCTACCACTTCGGGCTCGAGGCGGGCTCGAAGCCGGAGCTGCTCGCGGTGATGGCGATGCTCGACGACGACGAGGCGCTGATCGTCTGCAACGGCTACAAGGACGAGGAGTACGTGGAGACCGCGCTCTTCGCCTCGAAGCTCGGGCGCAAGGTGATCCTCGTGGTCGAGAAGGCCTCGGAGCTCGAGCTGATCGCCTGCGTGGCCGAGCGGCTCGGGGTGCGCCCGCGCATCGGACTGCGGGCCCGGCTGACCTCGCGCGGCTCGGGGCACTGGGAGACCTCCGGCGGCGACCGCTCCAAGTTCGGGCTCGGCGCCCGCGATCTCTTCGAGGCGGTCGGCTTCCTGCGCGAACGCGGGCTGCTCGAGTCGCTCCAGCTCCTCCATTTCCATCTCGGCAGCCAGGTCTCCTCGATCCGCGCCGTCAAGGAGGCGGTGCGCGAAGCCGGCCGGATCTACGTCGAGCTCGTCAAGCTCGGCGCCCCGATGGGCTACCTCGACGTGGGCGGCGGGCTCGGCATCGACTACGACGGCTCGCAGACCAACTTTCCGTCGTCGATGAACTACACCCTGCAGGAGTACGTCAACGACGTCGTCTTCGGGGTGATGAGCCTCTGCGAACAGGCCTCGGTGGCGCATCCGACGCTGGTCTCCGAGTCGGGCCGGGCGCTCGTCGCCCACCACGCGGTGCTGGTGGTCGACGTGCTCGGCGTCGGTGAGTTCCGGGTCGGGCAGTTGCCGGACTCGCTCCCGGAAGACGCGCCGCTGCCGCTGCACCACCTCTTCGACACCCACCGCGAGGTCTCGCGCAAGAACCTGCTCGAGTCGTACCACGACGCCCTCGGCTACCGGGACGAGTGCCTGAGTCTCTTCCTGCTCAACCATCTCTCCCTCGAACAGCGGGTGCTCGCCGAGGATCTCTTCTGGTCGATCGTCACCCGCGTCCTGCGCCTCACGCGGGAGCTCCCCGAGCTCCCCGAGGAGCTCGAGGGGCTCGAGCGGGCGCTCGCCGACACCTACTTCTGCAACTTCTCGATCTTCCAGTCGCTTCCCGACGCCTGGGCGATCGATCAGCTCTTCCCGATCGTGCCGATCCACCGCCTCGACGAGGAGCCGACCCGGCGCGGCGTGATCGCCGACATCACCTGCGACTCGGACGGCAAGATCGAGCATTTCATCGACCGGCGGGACGTGAAGTCGGTGCTCGAGCTCCACCCCCTGACCGACGAGCCGTACTATCTCGGCATCTTCCTCGGCGGCGCCTACCAGGAGATCCTGGGCGACCTCCACAACCTCTTCGGCGACACGAACACCCTGCACGTCTCGCTCGGCGAGGACGGCGACTACCACATCGACGGCGTGCTCGAAGGGGACTCGGTCACCGAGGTGCTCACCTACGTGAGCTACGACCGGAACGATCTCGTGGCCCGGCTGCGGCGGGCGGCGGAGCGGGCGCTGCGCGCCCGGCAGCTCACGCTCGACGACTCCAAGCAGCTGCTGCGCATGTACGAACAGGGGCTCGCCGGCTACACCTATCTCGAGAGCGAGTGAGCCCCGCGTGAGCCGCCGCGCCGGCCTCCTTCTCCACCTGACTTCGCTCCCCTCCCGCTTCGGCGCGGGCGACCTCGGTCCCGCCGCCGCGGCGTTCCTCGACTGGGCTGCCAGCGCCGGTCAGTCGCTCTGGCAGGTGCTGCCGCTCGGCCCCACCGGCATGGGCGATTCGCCCTACGGCTGCCTCTCGGCGTTCGCCGGCAACCCGCTGCTGATCTCGCCCGAGCGCTGCCATGAGGACGGGCTGCTCGCGGAGGCGGAGCTCGACGGCGACTCCGCCGGTGGCGACCGGGTCGACTTCGCGGCCGCCCGGAGCCTGCGCGAGAAGCAGCTGCGGCGCGCCTGGCAGCGGTGGCGGACGGCTCCCCGGGCGGAGCTGACGGCGGCCCACGACGCCTTCTGCGAGGCGCCGGAGCAGCGGTTCTGGCTCCGCGACTGGGCGCTCTTCGCAGCGCTCAAGGCCGCCCACGGCGGCCGCGCCTGGACCGAGTGGGATCCGGAGCTGCGCGATCGCCGCCCCGGTGCGCTCGCGGCCGCCGCCCAGCGGCTGGCCGACGAGGTCGCCTACCACCGCTTCGTCCAGTGGCTCTTCGCCCGGCAGTGGGCGGCGCTGCGGGAGCGAGCGCGGGAAGCCGGCATCGAGCTGCTCGGCGACGTGCCGATCTACGTCGCGCTCGACAGCGCCGACGTCTGGGCGCACCGCGACCTCTTCGAGCTCGACGCGGAGGGGCAGCCCCTGCGCGTCGCCGGCGTTCCCCCGGACTACTTCAGCGAGACCGGCCAGCTCTGGGGGAATCCGCTCTACCGCTGGGACCGCCTCCGGGAGACCGGCTTCACCTGGTGGTGCGAGCGGCTGCGCGCCAACCTCCGCTGCACCGACCGCGTGCGGCTCGATCATTTCCGGGGTTTCGCCGGCTACTGGGCGGTGCCGGCCGGCTCGCCGAACGCGATCGACGGAGCCTGGGTCGAGGGGCCCGGCGAGGAGCTCTTCGGAACGCTCGCTGCGGCGCTGGGCGGCCTGCCCCTGCTCGCCGAAGACCTCGGGGTGATCACCCCGGACGTCGTCGCCCTGCGCAACGCGTTCGGCCTGCCGGGGATGAAGGTCCTCCAGTTCGGTTTCGATCCCGGCAGCGACCACGCCCCGCACCGCCTCGTGCCGCACAGCGTCGTCTACACCGGCACCCACGACAACGACACCAGCCGCGGCTGGTTCGAGAGCCTCGACGACGCCGCGCGACGCCGCGTCCTCGCCTACACCGGGGGGCACCCGGAGACGATCGCCTGGGACCTCCTGCGCACCGCCTGCACCTCGGTCGCGGACCTCGCGGTGATCCCGGTGCAGGACCTCCTCGGCCTCCCGACGGAAGCGAGGATGAACCGCCCGGGGAGCGAGCAGGGCAACTGGAGCTGGCGCCTCACCCCGGAAGCGCTCACCGCCCCGCTCGCGGCCCGCCTCGCCGAGATCGTGACACTCTCCGGCCGGTCTGCCGGCAGCCCTCCCGAAGAGCCGCTCGCCGCTCCCACCGCCTGATCCG
>ERZ795051.5473-NODE-5473-length-11118-cov-4.956883_pt1 | contig 11118 bp, 4 predicted proteins | sample MGYA00375135_ERZ795051 | MGnify/ENA primary metagenome ERZ795051 (study PRJEB30180, sample SAMN05720222) | activated sludge metagenome | isolation source: Anaerobic digester | place: Japan | collected 2015-05-26 ... | reverse complement strand
TACCATTTATATGATGCAAGGATAACCAATATTGGGTCAGAATATTATATCATGTTTGCTATGGAGATGGATAGTGGTTGCCAACTTGGCCTTGCAAAAACAGATAACTTTGAAGATTTTATTTTTTTAGGAATTACTTCAAATGAGGATATCCGAAATGGTGTTTTATTTCCTGAAATAATTAATGGTAAATTTTTAAGATTAGATAGACCAAATAAAGCAAAACATGTTGGAGGACCAACTTCAGGAAGTCAAATTTGGTTATCTGAATCAGATAATTTAATAAATTGGACACCAAAATCATTAGTCATGAGTGGTAGATTTCATTATTGGGATGAATATATTGGATCAGGCCCACCTCCAGTAAAAACAAAAGAAGGTTGGCTCCACGTTTATCATGGTGTGGCTGGTCATTTTGGTAGTTCTAATATTTATCAAGCTGGTGTATGTTTATTAGATTTAAATGAGCCTTCTAAATTAATTGGAAGATGTAGATGTAATATACTTGAACCACGAGAATTGTATGAGCTTGTGGGTCAGGTACCAAATGTAGTTTTTCCAAGTGGAATGATTGTTGAAGAATTTGATAACGATGGATATGCAAAGTTTAATAGTGAGGTTAAAATTTATTATGGTGCTGCTGATACTGTGGTTGGTTTAGCTATAACCTCAATTGAGGAATTATTACTGGCTACTAAAGAACCCTCTTTATAGATTTAATTAAAATTAAGTTATAAGGTAAATTAATATGAATAATTCAAATAAACCAGAATTATATATAGTATTCTATAGCCATTTAGATACGCAATGGAGATGGGATTACCCTCATACAATTAAAGAATATATAAAAAATACATTAAAAGATAATTTTGCTTTGCTGGATAAATATGACAATTACATATTTAATTTTTCAGGTGCAAATAGATATAGATTTATGAAAGAATACTATCCTGAAGATTATGATAAATTAAAAAAATATATTGCTTCAGGAAAGTGGTTCCCTTGTGGTTCTTCATTTGAAGAAAGTGATGTTTTAACTCCTAATATTGAATCGATTATTCGTCAAATTTTATATGGTAATAAATACTTTAAAGATGAATTTGGAATAGAAAGTCTTGAATATATGTTACCTGATTGTTTTGGTTTCCCAAATACCCTACCCTCAATATTAGCTCATTGTGGAATAATTGGTTTCTCAACTCAAAAATTATCATGGGGTTCAGCTAATGGCATTCCTTTTAATGTTGGGAAATGGGTTGGACCGGATGATAATTCAGTAATTGTATCTTTCAATCCGGGAGATTATATCACACAGGTTAAAGAAAATTTATCTGAAAATGATAAATGGTTTGAGAGAATTACAAAACAAGGAAATGAAACAGGTATCTATAAAGAATATATGTATGTGGGCACCGGTGATTGGGGTGGCGCACCAGATGAAGATTCTATAAAAAATATAAATGAAAGCATACAAAAAGAAGGAAAAATTAAGTTAATTCCTTCTAAAGCTGACAAATTTTTTAATGATATAATTACAAGTGATACTTCTAAACTTCCTGTATATAAAGGCGAACTACTTTTAACAAACCATTCTGCTGGTTCACTTACATCTCAAGCTTATGTTAAAAGATGGAATAGAAAAAATGAATTTTTAGCCTATAGTGCTGAGGTATCATCTGTAATGAATTATTGTATAACAGGTAAAGAATATCCACAGAGTAGAATAAATAGAGCTTGGGAGCTTTTTTTATCTGCTCAATTTCATGATATTCTACCAGGAACTTCAATTCCAAAAGCTTATGAATATTCATGGAACGATCAAATTACTGCAATGAATATCTTTGCTAATATAATTAAAAACAATATTAGAGATATTTCATACCACCTAGATACAAATGTTGAAGGAACTCCAATTGCAATTTATAATCCTTTGCCTTATGAACGAGAAGAAATTATTGAGGTTATATTTAAAAACCAGGATAAAGAATTACAATTTATAAGTGTATATGATTCTGAGCAAAATGAAATACCATCTCAAATAAAAAAACTTAGCAGCGATACTTTTTTAGTAATTTTTTATGCAAAAGTACCTTCTATGGGGTTCACTGTTTATGAAATTAAAAAATCAAAACATAATCATCCTTTCTCATCTAATTTAATTGTAAAAGAATTCAAATTAGAAAATGAATATTTATTAATAGAATTAAACAAAAATGGCGATATAAATAGAATTTTTGATAAATATAATAACAAAGAAATTTTAAAAAATCCTATTAGATATATATTCTTGCATGAAAAACCAAAAGAATTCCCAGCCTGGAATATGGACTGGAAGGATAGAGAAAAAGAACCCTATGATTATGTACACTCTGAACCCAAAATAAGAATCACCGAATTCGGACCAGTAAGAATAACAATTCAAGTAGAACGTGAAACAAATGGTTCTTTATTTAAACAAGAAATTTCACTTGGTGCAAAATCAAATTTCTTAACAATAAACAATGAAGTTGAATGGTATACTAAAGAATCATCACTAAAAACAGAATTCCCTTTAGCAATCTCTAACGAAAAAGCTATATATAATACTGGTTTAGGTATAATAGAAAGAGGTAATAATGATCCAAAAAAATTTGAAGTACCATCACACTATTGTTTTGGTATATACGATGAAAAAGAAAAATATGGTATAACAATCTTTGAAGATTCAAAATATGGATCAGATAAACCTAATGATAATACTTTAAGATTAACTCTTTTATATACACCAGGGGTTACAAATGATTTCAAAGATCAAGCTTATCAAGATTTCGGTATTCATAATTTTAAATTTGCAATATACCCTTATAAAAGTTCAAAAAAATTCGCTGATAGCATTAAGAAGGCAGAAGAATTTAATCAACCTATGTTAGCATTTATTACAGACAAAAATTTTGGAAAGTTAGGAAAATCTTTCTCATTTTTATCATTTGAAGAAAAAGGAATAAAAATATCAGCATTAAAAAAATCAGAATATACTAATGATATTATATTAAGAATAATTGAAAATTATGGAGAAAACCATAAAGATGTAAAGTTAAATTTTTTAAATAAAATAGATTCTTTTGCTGATGTAACTGGTCAAGAAAAACAATTATCAGTCACAAAAATAAATAGCAAAACAATTAAACTCAACATTAATCATAATAGCATAAAAACATTATCTTTAAAAACTGAAAACTTACACTTAAATAACAACAACCATAATTATCGAATTATTGATATACCCTTCGATACAAAAGCTTTTACGAAAGAATGTGAAAAAACTGATATTTATTTTAATAATATAAAAAGATTCTTCCCGGAAGAATTGCTAAAAGAAAGTTTTATTGATAATGGAATACCTTTTAAATTAAAACTAAACTCTAAATTTAATGCTTTAAGATGTAATGGTGAAGAAATATATTTACCAGGAGAAAATTATAATTATTTATATTTACTTGCCGCCTCAGCTAATTATGATGATATTTTAAACTTAAAAATAAATGGAGAAGATATATTCCTAAATGTTCCCTATTGGAATAGTTATATTGGTCAATGGGATACAAGATTATGGGATGGTGAGATTATTTCAGATAAACCAGATTATTATTGGGGCAATATCGATTACATTGGTGTAAAACCTGGCTATATTAAAAAAGAAGATATTGCAATTTTTACTACTCATACTCATACTTCAGAAGGAAAAAATATTCCATATTCTTATGGATATATTTTCAAGTATAGAATTCCAATTACAAAGGAAACAAAAAAAATTGTTTTACCAAGAAATAATAATATTTTAATTTTTGCAGTAACACTATCAACTGAAAAAGCATTTGATATCATTCCAGGTTGTGATTTAATAGAGAATCTTGATAGAAAAAATTACAATTATTCTCGTTTTCAAAAATGTAAAAAACCCAAAATATTATCAGATAAATTTTTATTAGAACCTGGTGAAAAATTATTTATTTCTCTAAAAACTGAAGAAGAAGATGGAGAAATAAGATTCACTACAGATGGAAGTGAACCAAACCAGTTTTCACAAAAATATGAGTCACCAATTGAAATTAAAGACAAGATTACACTAAAAGCAGCAACATTTAAAAACAATAAATCTAAAAGTGATACAATAACTATACCAATATTAAAAGGGTATAAAATAAAAGATATTAAATATCTCACTGAATTCTCATCAAAATACCCCGGTAGTGGTAATAATACATTAATAGATACAAAAAGAGCATCAATATCCCTTTTAGACAAAGGTTGGATAGGGTATGAAGTAAATAATCTTGACGTTATAATAGAATTATTTACCCCAAAAGAAATTAACAAAATTATAATTGGTTTTCTCTTAAACCATTCAAGTTGGATATTTCTTCCTGAAAAAGTAGAAATACTTTTTTCTATTGATGGTAATTCGTACACAAAAATAAATGAACACATTATTAAGCAACAAAAAACTGAAGAACCTCAAATAATAGATATTGTAATTGATGGATTTTCTAAAAAAGCAAAATACATTCATATAATCGCACATAATATCAAAAAAGCTCCTGATTGGCATCATGGTGCTGGCGGTAATGCATGGTTATTCGCTGATGAAATTATTGTTGAATGATAATTTTATTTAATTACAATTATTCTAAAAAAATAAATATAATCTTAAGCTATTTATTTACGTTTGTTTTCCAACACTTATATTAAATTTATTAAGGAGTAATAATGACATTTAAAAAAATCTTTAATATTTTGTTATTAATATTTTTTTCTTATACAATTGGTTATTCAATTACACCTGGAATCATAGAGGGCTATGTTAGAGATGCAGCTACAAAAGAACCTCTACCCTATGCTAATGTCAGAATTTTAGGCACCAGTATGGGAGCTGCAGCTGACCTAAATGGTAAATTTATCATTTCTAATGTTGCTCCAGGTGAATATACTTTAAGTGCTACCTACGTTGGATATCAAAAACTAAACCTTACTGTCACAGTTAAAGAAGGACAGAAAGCAACCGTTAACTTTAACCTTAAAGCAGAAAATATTGAAGGTGAAACAGTAATCGTTACAGCTCAAGCTGAAGGTCAAAATAAAGCTATAAACCAACAATTAGCATCTATATCAATTGTTAATGTAGTATCTTCTGCAAGAATTCAGGAATTACCTGATGCTAATGCGGCTGAATCAATCGGTAGATTACCCGGCGTATCCGTGTTACGTGATGGTGGTGAAGGTAATAAGGTTGTTATTAGAGGTTTATCTCCAAAATATAATAATATTACTGTTGATGGTGTTAAATTAGCAGCTACAGGCTTAAATGATAAAAGCACATTTTTAGAAAAACCAAAAGACTATGGCTCAAAATGGGATAAATATACTGATAGAAGTGCTGATTTAAGTATGATTTCACCTAATATGCTTGAAGGCATTGAAGTAGTAAAAGCTATTACTCCTGATATGGATGCTGATGTTTTGGGTGGATCAGTAAACTTTAAAATGAAAGAAGCAGCGGAAGGTTTACATTATGATTTTATTGCTCAAGGTGGATATAATAATCTAAAATCTACTTATGATGATTATAAATTTGTTGGTGGTGTTGATACAAGATTATTTGATAATAAGTTTGGTGTTTTATTTCAAGGCAACTTAGAAAAAAGAAACAGAAGTTCAAATGAACAGGGAGCATATTACTATTTAGAAGGACCAAAATTAGGTCAACTAAATACACCTTTAATATCTAGCTTAGTTTTATCTGACATAATTAGAGACAAAGATAGAAAAGGTGCAACTCTTGTCTTAGATTACCAGTCCCCTATTGGAAAATTTTCATCTACAAATTTCTATAGTCACACAAAAACAGATATTTTAAACAGATATGAAAGATACAGTATAAATGAAAACATGAAATATTATGGAATAAGTGAGACTAAAAGTACTATTAATGTCCTTACAAATTCAATAAAATACGAAGGTGATTTTAATATTTTAAAAATAGACGGTAATATATCTCACTCTTATTCTGAAAATAAAGAACCAGAGAATTACTTTGGTGACTTTTTTCAGAGACAGGTTGGATTAAATGAAGTGGATAGAAAAGTCCCTCCTACAGCTGTTCCTGCATATGCTAAAGTTGATACATCTAGAACTATACTAAATGACATGAGTTATTATTCCAATCAATCTAAAGATAGAGAAATCACCGCAAATATTGATTTAACTTATCATATTAGTTTTTCTGATAATTTTACAGGTAAGATTAAATTTGGTGGTAAGTATAGATATAAAGATCGTGAGTATGACCATGAGGAATCTAATGGTAATTTAGCTTATAGTGGTGCTAAAATGTTAGATTTAGTTTTTCAATACTATCCTTGGATGAGAAATAGACTTTACTTAGGAGGCTTACTTATCGGAAACTTCTGGGATAGTAGTGTTGATTTTGGCAACTTTATGAAAGGCGAGTATGAACTAATTGGCAAAACTAATATTAATACACTTAAAGGTGTTATTAATGCGGCTAGAGAGCATCCAGAGGGATTATTAGAATCGTGGTATACTAACGATATATTAAATAATCGTTCTGATTATTCCGGTAATGAATATTCAAAAGCCGGGTATCTTATGGCAGAACTTGATGTTACAAGTAGATTAAAAATTATACCAGGTTTTCGCTATGAACACTTAACTACAAAATACACTGCACCACATGGTAATTCATCATATAGCGATGCTTCAAGAAGATATCTTCACGTAGATACTACTGTTAAGAAAAGTAATGGATACTTTTTACCAATGGCTCATATAAGATACAAAGCTACAGATTGGTTTGATGTAAGGTTTGCATATACTAATACCCTTACTTATCCTGATTTTACAGCAATAGTTCCTCTTCTTGATGTTGGTATAAACAGAGTTATGTGGAATAATCCAAATCTAAAAGCAGCCAGAGCACAAAATTTTGACCTTTATGTATCTTTCTATGAAAACTATGTAGGTTTACTTACAATTGGTGGTTTTTACAAAGAAATAAAAGATTTAATTATTCCATGGTATGATAGAATAATTCAAAATCCATCTGAATTTGAGGGCGTTCCTCAATACACCAAAGGTTATTACATTGATACATGGATAAACAATCCTAATAAAGCTTTCATTAAAGGTTTTGAAGTTGAATGGCAAACTCATTTCTGGTATTTACCCGGTGTGCTTAGTGGAACTGTATTTAATATAAATTACACTCACATTAAATCTGAAGCTAAATACCCACTAACAAAATATGAAATACAATATATAAATCAACCACCATGGGTAAAACAAACCATAATTGATACCTTCTATACAAATAGATTACTTGATCAACCTGATGATATTTTGAACATCTCTTTAGGTTTTGATTATAAAGGATTCTCCATAAGAACTTCTATGATTTATCAATCTGATATTTTCAAAGGTGTCAACTTCTGGGAAGAGTTACGTAAATCAACTGATGATTATACCAGATTTGATATCTCAGTAAAACAGGATTTACCATGGTATGGTTTACAAATATTCGGAAATATTACAAACCTTAATAGAGCTAAAGATGTTGCTCTTGTAAAGGGTAATGGCTTCCCTTCTGCTGAACAACATTATGATATGACTATGGATGTTGGTCTAAGAATTAGATTCTAAATAACTATAATTTGGAATAAATTTAAATGAATAGTATATTAGAAACTTTATAAAATAAAATTACTTAAATAAACAATAAAATGATTTGTAATTATTAAAAGAATCAGATTACATTTTAAGGGAAGCGTTACATAAAAGAATAAACTCTAAACTAAGATATATAAATGCTTCCCTTTTATAATTCATTCCTACCTTTCAAAGAAATTTTATAAAAAAATTAACATTTTTATTTTATATTTGAATATTTTTTTATATATTTAAGAAAAAATTAAGAGAATTGATATGTTAAGAACAGGAGATATAAGATTAGTTCGACAGGTAAACGAAAAATTTATTCTTAATCTTATAAGAACCAAAAAATTAATTTCTGGTGCGGAAATTTCTGTAATAACAGGTCTTAGACCATCAACAGTTTTAAATATCTTAAATGTTTTAGAATCTAAAAATATAATAATAAAACAAGGAAAGGGTGAATCTACATCAAGAGGAGGGAAAAAACCAACCTTATGGCGTCTTAACAAATCAGCTTTTTATACAATCGGAGTTGATGTAGAAGTAAACGAAATAAAAACTGTAATTCTTGACTTAAATGGAGATACAATTGCTCAATCTTCAGCACAAATATCTGAAGATAAAAATGTTGTTTCAATAAAAAATCAATTAACAAATATTGTAAAAGATATTTTAAAAGATAATCAAATAGAAAATAACAAAGTGTTGGGAATGGGAGTAGCTTTTGCAGGTGTAATCGATACAAATAATGGATTGGTCGTAAAAGGTGATATTTTTCAAGAGATGAACGTCCCATTTTTGCACGAGCTAAAAAAAGAATTTAGTTTTAACATTGTTTTAGAAAACAATGCAAATGCAGTAGCTCTTGGTGAAAAATGGCTAGGTAAAGCTATTGATAAAAAAAATTTTATGGTAATTCTTCTTGAATTCGATACAAAAGTTGGAGGAATTGGTATTGGTATAGTAATAAACAATGAATTATATCGAGGTTCAACTTTCTGCGCCGGTGAACTAAATCAAAGATTGCCAAATATAATTGAATTGTTAGAAAATTTAAGACACAAAATACCCGAAAGTACATACTTTTCAAAATATGAAAATAATCTTGAATCAATAAATATTTCAACAATAATTGATGCATTAAAAAATAATGATAAATTAGCTCTCAATCTAATTAATTATTTTGGAAATTTTGTTGGAAAATTAATTTCAAAATCTGTTGCTTTATTAAATCCTGAAACTGTTATAATATCAGGACCACTATCTCAATTAAACCATTTAATAATTAATCCAATCAAAGAAGCAATTGATTTAGAAATATTATCTATTGCTAGCCAAAATCTTGAGATAATTTGTAGTGAACAAGGAGAATTTTCTGTACCCATTGGCGCCGCTTCATTAATCTTATCAGACTTTTTTAATCTCACACCAAAAATATAAGTTAAAAAAATAATTATTAAGTATATTTTTAATTTAAAGAAACTATATTAAGTTTTATAAAAAATATTTAATATAGTAAGTTATTGTTATTTAATAATATATATTTTGTTTAGTTTTTTATCAAAAAAAATATTTTTTTAAAAAATTAGAATATTTTTCTTGCAAATGAACTAAATATTAATTATATTTTAACAATTACATTGAAGGTTTGTATATGAATATTTTTTCAAAATCAATGTTAAACCTGTTAATAACTTCAAATCAAGATTTGTACTTTTCAAATTTATTTATTTCAATATTAATTTTAATTTATGATTCGAACAGGTAATATAAAGTTTATAAAAAATATTAATAAACAATTGGTATTGAATTTAATAAGAAAGAATGAATTAATTTCAGCTCCTCAAATTTCACATAAAACAGGATTAAGACCATCTACTATTCTAAATATATTAAATGATTTTATCGATGAAAAATTAATAATAGAAGCCGGTAAAGGAGAATCAACTAATAAGGGTGGAAAAAAACCAATCTTGTGGAGATTAAATAAAGATCATTCATATGTAATTGGTATTGATATAGAAATTGGACAATTAATAGGTGTTATATTAAATCTTAGTGGTGAAGTTGTTTATAAATCAATATTAAGGACAAAACCTTTTCAAAATTTCGAAGGTTTAATTTTTAATATAAGACAATTTATTAATGACTTACTTAATTTTTCAAACATTTCAATTGATAAAATACTTGGAATGGGTATTGCCTGTGCGGGTGTAGTTGATAGAGATAATGGAATTCTAATCATAGGTGAAATTATACCTGAAACAAATTTAAACTTTTTAAAAGAATTAGAAAAATATTACCACTTTCCAATTATAATTGAAAATAATGCTAATGCTTGTGCACAAGGTTCAAAATGGTTAGGTGTTGCAAAGAATAAAAAAAATATTATGACAATTTTAGTTGAATTTGATACTGAAGTTGGTGGAATGGGCATTGGTATAATTATCAATAATGAACTTTATCATGGATCATCATATTGCGCTGGAGAACTGAATATACATTTACCCAAATTAAAAGATATGGTAGAAAATATACGAAATAGATTTAATGAAAGTAGTATTTTTTCTAATTATATAACTTCTCCAGAAAAAATTGATATTGATTTGATGATTTCAGCTGCAAAACAAAATGATGAACTAGCTCTTAACTTCTTTTCCATTTTTGGTAATCTGATTGGAAAATCTATAGCTAGCTCTATAGCTCTTCTCAATCCTGAAGCTTTAATAATAATTGGTGATATTGCAGAATTAGGTGATATAATAATTAATCCAATTAAAAATGCTATTGAACTAGAAACTTTGTCTATAACAAATTCAAAGCTAGAAATTCTTTGTGATTCTAGTGGACACTATAGTGTAGCAAAAGGTGCTGCTTCTATAATTTTAAGTGAATTTTTTCATCTTCCAAGTTTAAATAATAAACAAAAGAAATTTCTTGATTAATTTTTTTTACAAATGATAAAAGTTTTATATAAATATGTATATTTTTTAGTAATAAAAACTAACTTAACTTGTTATGAGCAACGAAAAAATTTGTAAAACAATATATTTTTGTAAGGAGTAATTATGCTACCCAAAAGCTTTCTTAAATCGGTTTTATTATTTTTTTTACTATTTTTTTATACAGTTGGTTATTCGATCACACCTGGAATTATAGAGGGCTATGTTAAAGATGCAGCTACAAAAGAACCTCTACCCTATGCTAATGTCAGAATTTTAGGCACCAGTATGGGAGCTGCAGCTGACCTAAATGGTAAATTTATCATTTCTAATGTTGCTCCAGGTGAATATACTTTAAGTGCTACCTACGTTGGATATCAAAAACTAAACCTTACTGTCACAGTTAAAGAAGGACAGAAAGCAACCGTTAACTTTAACCTTAAAGCAGAAAATATTGAAGGTGAAACAG
>ERZ795051.5460-NODE-5460-length-11139-cov-4.580657_pt1 | contig 11139 bp, 6 predicted proteins | sample MGYA00375135_ERZ795051 | MGnify/ENA primary metagenome ERZ795051 (study PRJEB30180, sample SAMN05720222) | activated sludge metagenome | isolation source: Anaerobic digester | place: Japan | collected 2015-05-26 ... | reverse complement strand
TTTATTGAACCAGCACCTTCGGAAAACTTTTGTTTTTTTCTCCAGATAATTTCTGAGGGTAGATAGTTTTCAAAAGCTTTTCTTAAAATCCATTTTTCTGTATTTTTGAAATTGGGATTCTTTATTGATGATGATATTGAAAAAACAAAATCAATAACTTTGAAATCAAGGAATGGTACGCGAGCTTCAATTGAATGGGACATTGTAATTCTATCAGTTCGTTGTAAATTTGTATTTTGCAGAGAATTTGTGATTCTATAAGATTCTGATTTTAGTTCGTCATCGGTATTTATTTTTTTAAGATATTCATAACCGCAAAATATTTCATCTGCACCTTCTCCGCTTAATAGAACTTTTACTATTCCTTTTGCTAATCTTGAAACAAAATAATTTGGAACAGCGCTTCTTACTAATGGGGCATCATATAATTCTAAGTGATATATTACATCAGGCAAATATTGTAACATTTCTTTTTCTGTATAAATATATTCATGATGAATGGTGCCAAGATAATTTGCAACCTTTCTCGCTGAAAGTATATCTTCGGAGCCCTCAACACCAACCGTAAAAGAGTGTAGTTCAGGTAAATATTTTTTCATAATAGCAGCAACTATGCTACTATCAAGTCCACCGCTTAAAAAAACTCCTACAGGAACATCGGATATCAATCTTATTTGTACTGCTTTATCTAATAAATTTTGAATATTGGTTATTATTGTATCAATATCGAAGTAGTTATCTCTTGGATAGGGTAGCTTATAATAGGTTTGGAAGCCGTTTTCTGATGTATAAAATGACCCTGGTGGAAATTCGTTTATTTCATCTGAAAACCACAAACATTTTAATTCCGATGCAAATATAATCTTGTCGTTGTGTTTAGCAATATATAGGGGCTTTATACCAATTCTATCCCTTGCCGCAAATACTTTGCCATTATCATAAATTACAAAGGCGAACATTCCATTTAAATCATTTAAGCAATCATAACCTTTTTCTTCGTATAAATGAAGAATAACTTCGGTATCAGAATTTGTTGTAAAGCTATATTTATTTTTTAGGTTATTTTGTATTTCTTTAAAATTGTAAATTTCTCCATTAAATACTATAACCTTCTTTTTATCAGGAGTTAACATCGGTTGCTTACCTGAAGATATATCAATAATTGATAATCTTGTATGGCCCATTGATATATCATCAGAAAACCACATTCCTTCTTCATCAGGTCCTCTGTGTTTAATTTTTGATAACATTTTTTTTAATAAATCAGGATTTCTATCCCTGAATATAACAGCTATCCCGCACATTTTAACCTCATTATTTTTATTGAACTGGTTTGACGTGAAAACGTAGAGCAAATTGAGAGTATTAAGGTATAATATAATTATATAAAATTATTTTAGAAAGTCAAGGTTATTCAGTTTTATTAATCTATTTTTTAAATTTTTTTTGTTAAAAAATGTTTTTTTTAAAAAAATTTTTCGTCTGTGAGATTTTAGGGAATATTAAAAAATATTGTGAAAAATTGTAATCTGGATTACTTTTTAATTATTTTAATTATTAGAATTATTCCTAAAATTGAAGCGATAAAAAAGCCTGTGATACCAATTACTGATATATCATGCCATGTTGGTGGAATTTTTGATAGTATTATTAATGAAGATGAAACAAATAAAGAAGCAACAATTATTGCAATAATTACGCGGTTATATGTTGCTTCAAATCTTTCAATAAGGTTATCTAATCCTTTGTGTTCCATCTCAATATGAATTTTACCTGATTTTATTTTTGTGATTATTTCGGATAAATTTTCGGGGAAGGATTTTATTAAATCAATTAGGTCTAAGGTAAAGGATTTTGATTCATCAAATATTCTTGATGGCTTTATTTTATTTTTTAGTAATTCTTTAACAAAAGGTTCTAATTTTAATACTAAATTAAATTCGGGATACAATTCCCTTCCAATTCCATCCATTGTGATGATGGTTTTCATTAAAAGATAAAAATTTGATTTTATTCTGTATTTATGATTGACGATTATTTTAATCAATCTCTGGAATAATTTTGTTAAGTTAATGTCTTTAATATTCTTGTATTTTATTTCATCAGCTAAATCGCATACTTCTCTTTCGAATTTATCCTTATCTGAAAGATCACAAGAGTAAGATAAATTTATTAACGATTTAATTAATAATTTATTGTCATCTTTAATAATACTTATTATGAGGTCTGACACATCTTCTTTTGATTTTCCGTATAATTTACCCATTATACCGTAATCTAAAAAACAGATTTTATTACCATTCAGTATGAGGATATTTCCAGGGTGAGGATCTCCGTGGAAAAAACCATCTATAAAAATTTGTTTGAGAATGGCTTCAGAACCTCTATCAGCAATTTCACGTCTATCAAATGTTGAAATGTTTTCAGAAAGAAATTCATTTAGTTTTTTCCCCTCAATATATTCCATGGTTAATATTTTTTCGCTACAGTACTTTTTGTAAAGTTGAGGTACAACAATATTTTCATCATTTTTAAAATTAGCACTGAATCTTTCTAAATTTGATGCTTCTATAGTAAAATCAAGCTCTTTTTCAATTGAAATTGCAAATTCTTCTATGAGGTCCATTGGTCTTATGTATTTAGCTTCTGGCAAGTTTCTTTCAATAATTAATGCAAGGTGCTGCATTATTTCAATATCAACATCAATTAGTTTTTTTATTCCTGGCCTTTGAATTTTAACAACAACATTGTGTCCATTTTTTAACTTTGCCCTATGAACCTGAGCTATAGATGCAGAAGCAAGGGGGATAGGATCAAAATAATCGAAGACATCTTCAATTCTTTTATTAATCTCATTTTCAAATAATTGTATGGCTTCTTCTCCGGGAAAAGAAGGCACGCTATCCTGTAATTTTTTTAATTCTTGAATTAGTCCTTCGTGAAAAATATCAGGCCTTGAGCTTAAAATTTGCCCAAATTTAATAAATGTAGTTCCAAGTTCTTCGAATACTTTTCTTATTCTTACTTCAGTTGAGGTATCGGGTTCTATGTTGGCTTCTTTATTTGCTAGCCTTCTACTATAATCAATATATTTAGAGATTTTTGATCTATGTATTAAATCTTCAAAACCATATTTTATTAAGACATAAATAATCTGTCTATATCGAGCAATATTTCTATATCTTTTACCAATTTTAGTGAGTGAATATATATTCATTTCAATACCTTAAATAAAAATTAATATCAATATTCGCTGTTACTAAATCAATATTAAAATAAATCTGGAACAGGGTTGCTTACATTAAACCCTGGGGATCTACATCAATTATGAATTTAATATCATCCTTCCCTTTATTCTTTTCGAAAATTGAAATTGCCCTTTCTAATACAAATCGTGTAATTTTATAAGATGGGTCTACATCTCTTAAGATTTTTATGATAATGTGATATCTATAACGATTGTTGATTTTGGATATAATGGCTGGTGCTGGACCCATTATTTTACAAAAGTCTCTTCCAATTTTTTTTAGCTGATGATTATAAATTGAATTTAATAAGTCGATAAATTTTTTTGCAGAAGTAACTACAGCTTGTTCTTCTACACCTTTGAATTCTATTAGTATTAGCCTTCCAAATGGTGGGTAGTATAATTTTTTGCGTTCGTTTAATTCGTTTTCATAGTAATCAATAAAATTATGATTTTTTATATATTCAAAGCATTTTAAAGATGGTTGGTATGTTTGAATTATCACTTCTCCTTTAAGATCGCTTCTTCCTGCTCTACCTGCTACCTGAGTTAATAGTTGCACAGTTCTTTCTGTAGCTCGAAAGTCAGGGAAGTGAAGGCTAACATCTGCCAATATTACACCAACAAGTGTTACGCTAGCAAAATCTAGACCTTTTGCCACCATTTGAGTGCCAAGAAGAATATCAGCTTTGCCTTCGCCAAAATCTTTTAGTATTTTTGAATGTGAGCCTTTTTTTGTTGTTGTGTCTAAGTCCATTCTTAAGATTCTTGACTGAGGAAATAATTTTTTTAATTCTTCCTCAACTTTTTGTGTGCCTATTCCACTAAATTCTTTTTCTTGTCCGTTGCATTTTGGACAAAGTTCTGATATTGGTTTTACATAACCACAGTAATGGCATCTTAAATGTTTTTTTGTTCTGTGATATGTTAGGGTAACATTACAGTTATCACAGGTTTCTACATATCCACAGTTTAGGCATTTTGCTATGGTAGAGAAACCACGATGATTTTGTAATAAAATAACCTTTTGATTTAAACTTAATTTTTCAGCAATTTTTTCTCTTAATTCATCAGATATAACTCTGTCTTTGTCTACAATACTTTTTGAGATACTTACAACTTTTATTACAGGAAGCGTAGCTCCGTCAGCTCTTATAGGTAATTCTAATAAATGATACTTCCCAATCTTTGCATTATAAAAAGATTCTATAGATGGAGTAGCAGAACCTAATACAATAGTGGCTTTTGCAAAAAAAGCTCTCATAATCGCAGTATCTCTTCCATTGTAACGGGGATTCATGTCAAACTGTTTATATGAGCTTTCGTGTTCTTCATCAACTATTATTATTCCTAAATCTTTTACTGGTGCAAAAATTGCTGACCTGGCTCCTATAACTATTTTGTATTTCCCTTCAACAATCAATCTCCATGAATCATATCTTTCACCTGCAGACATTTTGCTATGAATAACTGTAACAGAATCACCAAAATGATTTCTGAACCTTTGGACAAGTTGAGGGGTTAATGATATTTCAGGTACAAGTACTATAGCTGATTTGTTTTTTTCAATAACATGTTTTATGGTTTCGATATATACTTGTGTTTTACCACTACCCGTTATTCCATAAAGAAAAAAGGCTTTGTAATTATTACTATCAATTCCTTGTTTAATTTCTGTTACAGCCTTATTTTGGTATTCATTTAGGATTATCTCTTTATCAGATATTGGAAAATTGTCAGAATCTTTTCTTACAATTTCTTTTTCTTCTACAATTAAAATATTTTTTTTTATGAGTGAATTGATTACGCTTGCAGAAAGATTTTCTTTTTTTAACGCGTCTTGTAGTTTTAAATATCTTTTTCCATATCCTGTTAAAGCAACTATTTTTAAAAGTTGTTCTCTTTGTTTTTCGGTTAACAACGGGAAAATATCCTGTATCTTATTTTTATTAGAATATTCCTCTACAAGTGTTAGAATCTTTTCAGTTTTCTTTTTTAAAGCTCTTGATAATATTTCGGAAGAAATGATCCCAAGCTCTTCAAATTCATTAATTATGATATTGATGTTTTTAATACCTAAATTTTTCTTTAAAATATTGACTTCGATTTTGCCTTTAATAAATAATTCTTGTAATACTTTTAATTTCCCCTTTGTTTTAACATGAATAAGTGATAAAGCTTTTTCTAATGAATCTACTTTTAAAGAAATGATTTTTCTATGGCTAATTTTTGTTTCTTTTGGAAAGAAGGCTTTTAAGGTTTCACCTAAGTCAGAAAAATAATATTCAGAAATCCATTTTGCTAATTCCCATAAATCTTTTGTTATTACTTCTTTCTTGTCAACAACTTGAATGATTGACTTTATATTTTTTAATTCACATTTTTCTTTTATTGAGATAACGAAACCTGTTTCTTTTCTATTACCTAAAGGTACTATTACTCTTGAGCCAATTTTAGGCAATTCACTATCTACTTTATAGGTGTATTGCTTATTTTTTATCGAAGGAAAAATTACGTCTACAAACATATTAAATTATTTTTTATAATAGTATAAAAATAATATATCTTTTTCAAGGCATGAAAAAGTAATGAATATTTAAAACATGTGTCTATTGTTTTATGTAATGGAAGTTAAAAAAATTATTGAATAATGAATACTAGTTACATAATATAATTATATTTATTATACTAACCAATTTATGTATGTTTATAAAAAATATATATATTTTTGTACTGAAAAATAAAATTTTGAATTGACTTCTTGGTAAAAAAATAGTAATATTGCATTGCTTAATTAACTTTTTTTATTAACAAACTACGGAGGTTTTATGGATAATTCCGACGGTGATTGGTATAACACCTTTCAACCATCTGGATTGCGGTTCAGAAAATCTCTTCATAGTTTGTTATTAAAAGCATAATCCTCAGATTTTCTAACCGTAATTTTATCCAAACCCCTATTAAATTTAAAATCAAATAATAACTCATTTCGTTTTTTTGAAATAATGATTGAAGGTTAAGATTATGGTTGTACAACTTATTTATCCTGAAATTAAAGAATTAATTCAAAATAGGGATTTTTTAACTTTAAGGGATATATTAATTGAATGGGACCCTTCTGAACTGGCTGAGCTTATTTCTGAAGTAAAAGAAGAAGATCAGGTAATAATTTTTCGTCTTTTGCCAAGAGATTTAGCGACTAAAACTTTCGAGTACCTTGAGTTAGATGTTCAAGAAAATTTATTGAAAGCTATGGGTCAAGAGCAGGTTGCTAATATCTTGAATGATATGTCCCCTGATGATAGAACTGCTTTATTCGAAGAATTACCTGCCGAAGTTACAAAACAACTATTAATGTTATTGAGCCCTGTTGAAAGGTCAATAGCCCTTACATTACTTGGATATCCTGAGTCAAGTGTTGGTAGATTGATGACTCCGGATTACATAGCTGTTAAAAAAGATTGGAGTATTAAAGAAGTACTAGATTACATTAGAGAAAATGGTAAAAACAGTGAAACCTTAAATATTATTTATGTAGTAGACGATAAGAATAAATTAATTGATGATATTAGAATTAGAGAGATTTTATTAGCTCCTCTAGAAAGCAAAATATCAGACATAATGGATGAAAATTTTATAGCACTTAAAGCTACTGATGATCAAGAAGTAGCTCTTGAATTATTCAAAAAATATGATAGAGTAGCTTTGCCTGTAACTGATTCAAATGGAATATTAATTGGTATAGTAACAGTAGATGATGTTTTAGATGTTGCCGAAGAAGAAGCTACAGAAGATATTCATAAAATGGGTGCTGTTACTACTTTAGAATATCCTTATATGGATACCCCTTTCTTTGAGATGGTAAAAAAACGTGCCACATGGTTGGTTGTTTTGTTTATTGGAGAAATGCTTACTGCTACTGCTATGGGCTTTTTTGAAGAAGAGATTGCGAAGGCAGTAGTATTAGCCTTATTTGTGCCTTTAATTATCTCTTCAGGTGGTAATAGTGGCTCGCAAGCATCAACTCTTATAACAAGATCCCTTGCTTTGGGAGAAATTGATATCGGTGATTGGTTCAGAGTTATGAAAAGAGAAATATTATCTGGCTTGTGTTTAGGTATAATACTGGCAATAATTGGTTTTTTGAGAATTTCAATTTGGGAATATGCTTTTCATATGTATGGTGATCATTGGTTGTTAGTAGCCTTAACTGTAAGTTTATCTTTAGTAGGTGTTGTTATGTGGGGAACAATTTCTGGTTCAATGTTACCATTAATCTTAAAAACTTTAAAAGTTGACCCTGCTACTTCATCAGCTCCCTTTGTAGCTACACTATCGGATGTTACTGGATTAGTTATTTATTTCTCAATAGCTATTATGTTATTAAGTGGTGTGCTATTGTAAATTCAAAGTATTTTATTTTGATAATATTTTTATTGTAATTTTTTCTAAAAGCTTTAAATGTCTTTTGATAAAGAAAATACTGTAAAAAGATTTACATCAAAAGGTGTATTCCCTCATCAAATGGCATTTACTCTTTTGCTCCCATTGAGGAATATAATTTTTTCACCTAAAAAGCTTATTCAAAGACTTGAACTTAAATCAGATATGCACGTGCTCGAAGTTGGCTCCGGTCCTGGTTATTTCAGTGTTCATGTTGCAAAATATTTATCCAAAGGGATTCTCGTTTTAGCTGATATTCAGAAAGAAATGTTAAACAAAGCAAGAAAAAGATTAGTTCGTAAAAAAATATTTAATACTGAATACTATTTATGTGATGGTTATAATTTTAATTTTAATCAAAACTACTTTGTTAGAATTTTTTTAGTAACAGTAATTGGAGAAGTTGAGAATAAAGAGTTATATTTTCAAGAATTTTATAGAATCCTTAAACCAGAAGGAATTTTATCAATTTCAGAACTTGCTGGAGATCCTGATAAAATGAAGCCAGAAGAGGTTAGATGTCTTGCTGAGGAGGTTGGTTTTTCTTTTTATAAATTTTATGGTAATAAAAAGAATTATACAATAAATTTTAAAAAGTAATTTTTAAATAATAATAGTATAAACTTTTTCATAATTTCTACATAAAATTTTCAATCAATATTTGAACAAGAAAATAATATCAATAAAAATTTTAATATATTTCTAAGTATACTACATATCTGTAAAATAAAAAATATAAAAAAAGTTTCAGTTAAAGGGGAAAAGGAATTTCTGAATTGATTTTATTGTAATTTTTAGATATCTTTAGAAAAATAATAAATTTAATAATTATGATAAGTGTAATAATCCCAACTTTAAATGAAGTAAAGTATGTTGGTAATTTGCTATCACAATTTACACCAGAAATAAGAAAAAAGTATGATCTGGAAATTATTGTGAGTGATGGTGGCAGTACTGATGGTACTGTTGAGTTGGTAAGAAATTACGCTGATTTACTGATTTTACATGAATCAGAAGGAAGACAGACAATTGCAGAAGGTAGAAACAAAGGGGCTTTTAACTCCAGAGGTGAAGTTTTATTTTTTATTAATGCGGATACTTACATAAAGGATATAGATAATTTTTTTGCAACAATTACAAAAGAACTTAAAGACCCTAATGTTATTGCCTTAACTTGTAAAGTTTCGATTTTCCCTCTTGAAGAAAAGCTTTCTGACAAAATTTTTCATACATTTCATAACTATTATTTTGCTACATTGAATTATCTTGGAGTGGGTATGGGTCGGGGAGAATGCCATATCATTAAAAGAGAAAAATTCTTTGAAGTAAATGGTTACAATGAAAATATAATAGCTGGTGAAGATTTTGAGTTATTTACTCGTTTGGCTAAAGTTGGTAAAATCAAGTTCCTTCATAAATTAAGAGTATATGAATCCCCGAGAAGATATCGTCGCTATGGTTACTTAAAAGTGATGATATCATGGTTCAGAAATTGTGTTTATATAGTTCTTTTTAAAAAATCTATCCCTGAAGAATGGGAGGTAATAAGATAGCGATTACTTTCAAAAGATGAAAAAATTTTTTTTATTTATATTCTTAACTGTTTCCTTTTATAATCATTCCTATACACAAAATGTTGAGATAAATAATAACGTGTATAATTTTTTGAATCGATTATATGTTAAGGGTGTTATACAAAATTATTCAAATGCAATTTTACCAATTTCAAGAGATAAGGTTGCTGAATATTTAAGCTATCTTGATAATAACTCTTTTAAATTAAATAAAGTTGAAAAAAAGATGTTAGATGATTTCAAAAGAGAGTTTGAATTTGATTTGAAAAGCAAAACTGATAATAAAAAAGAACTCTTTGAAAAGGGTGATTTCTTAGAAAATTTAGTCGATCTTTTTTCTGATAAAGAAAGATATCTTTATACATACATCGATACAAATTTTAATTTTTTTTCAAATGCTTTATTTGAATCAAAAACTTTAATGAGCTATGGTGATTTGTATGATAAAAAGAATTCTTCTCTTTTGCGTTGGGGTGCTAAAATGAGAGGAACTATAAATGATAACGTAGGCTTTTATTTTTTTGTTACAAATGGTCAGTATTTAGGAGATAAAAACTTAGCACTTACTGATATTACCTTGAAAAATAATTATAAGATACATGAACAGAAATCAAAAAATTTTGATTTTACTGAAGGTTATCTATCTTATTACTCAAAACCTTTTATGATACAATTGGGAAGAGAAAAAATATCTTTTGGTCAAGGTTATAACGAAAAAATGATTATTTCTCCAGTTAATGCGTTGGACTTTTTAAAGTTGGATTTTAGTTATGGTATTATAAATTATTCTTTTATTCATAGCTGGCTAATACCTAAAATAAATGATAATGTGATAATTCAAGATGATAATGAAAGAACTTTTTCATCAAAATATCTAACATCTCATAGATTAGGTATTTCATTATTAAATAATCTTGAATTGGGTTTTTCAGAAATGGTTATTTATTCTAATAGACCTCCTGAGATAGCTTATCTAACGCCATTAATATTTTTTAAATCTGTAGAGCATTCTTTACAGGATAGGGATAATTCATTAATTTCATTTGATGCTGCAGCAAGAGTTATTCCAAAAATTAAATTATATGGAACCTTTATTATTGATGATATCGATTTCTCAAAAATTGGAACAAAATGGTGGGGCAATTTGTTTTCATATCAGGTAGGTTCTTTTATTTCGGAACCATTAAATTTTGAAAATTTTGATTTTAACATTGAGTACCTAAAAATATTACCGTATACATTTAGTCATAGATTTATTGAAAATAATTATACAAATTATAATAGTTATATTGGCTCAAATATTGAACCTAATTCAGATAAATTAAGTTTGTTAATAAAATATTATCTGACTTATCGGGCAAATATACAATTAGGATTTAACTATTTAAGGCATGGTAGAAACCTTTATGATGAAAAAGGTTTGTTAGTAAAGAATGTTGGCGGAGATATAAATTGTGGTCATAGAGCTATTGATTCTGAAGAAAGTATTTTTCTTGATGGTAATATTGAGAAAATATTTACATCTTCAATATCATTTTATTATGAACCTTTTAATGATATTTTTATTTTTTTCGAATATAATTATAACTTAAAGAATGAAGATGTCAAAATAAAACAAAATACAATAAATTTAATTTTTAATATAAAATATTAAGAGGTAACAAATGTTGAAAAAAAGAGTCCCAGTATATCTATTAGTTATAATCTTACTCTTTGGTTTGGTTGCTGGTGCCAAGTTAAATGAATTAATTTCCGGAGATAACTTACGTGAACAGATACAGAAATTTTCGGATGTTTTAAGTTTGACTCAAAGGAATTACGTTGAAAAAGTAGATACACAAAAGTTAGTCGAAGCTGCAATAGCTGGTTTATTAA